>Ga0116190_1001553_pt1 | contig 19694 bp, 31 predicted proteins | sample AD_JPNTR4_MetaG_FD_89808 | JGI IMG/M metagenome (GOLD analysis project Ga0116190, IMG submission 89808) | Active sludge microbial communities of municipal wastewater-treating anaerobic digesters from Japan - AD_JPNTR4_MetaG | ecosystem: Engineered > Bioreactor > Anaerobic > Digestate | place...
GTCCCTTTACTTCTTGTCCCGCACCAATTATCTGATATCCATCAACTCTTTGGTTCCCATTAACTTCATCTCGTTCTTGAACTATATATGAACTATGTACATAAATAGATTTATTACACTTCAATCATTTTACTTCAAGATTGCCAGTAATTTCTATATCATTCTTGAAATAAACAGCTTCATCAGGGTGTATGAAATCTCCATCTATCTTTTTATTGGTATAAACATTATATTTAATTTCATCAAATATTTTTGTTTTCATATTTAATTTTGTGATTACTTATTATTCATCTAACTCAATATTTTTTGGTTCAGGTAAAATAATATCTAATTCTGCCATCTTTCTTGCTATTTTTTCAATATATTCACTAAATTCTTTTTCATTCAATTTTGTTGTTGATTTAATAATTGGTATTGATCCGCTTCTATCTGTTAAAAACATCGCTTTAAAGGTATTGTGTAAATCATCAGGATCTATCCCTGTATAGTTGCTAATATAATCTAAATAAAATCAATATAATTTATTTTGTTTTATTGTTCTATCTTTCTCGTCTGGTTTAACAATAACTCTAACTTGCTTTCCTTCCAGATGACATAGCCATTGATTAAATTTATGGCTATTAGAAAGAAATAGTTTTCCATTTTTTATTTTGGCAATAAAGACTGGAATATATTCTGACATATTTACATTTCTGATTCATTATCATAAATTTCTAAAGGATTTTCGCTTTCATTATTTTCTTCTATTTCAACTAATTGTTTTTGATCCTCTTCCATTTTTTTAACCAATTCTTCAATATCTATTTTTTGAGATAAAGCTTTTTCTTCTTCTGGTGTTAGTTTACTAAATGGTCTTGGGAGCAAAGTATATTCTACATCTATGGTACCTGCATTCTTGGCATTTATCAATAAATCATAAGGCATTGGAAAATCATCAAAACCATATTCAGAATCTTCTTGAAAAACTTGTATTTGTTTAGCAATTGTATAAGGAAGGAATGCTAATTTAATTTTAACATTTTTTTGATTTTTTCCATCATCAATAAATTCATCGTTTCTATCAATTACATAGCATACTAATTTGAAATTTTTTCTACCTTGATAATAGTTAGTGTAAGGAATAAGACGGGAAACAATTCTAATTTTGTTTTCTCCCTCTCTAAATTTGAAAGTAGTATTTTTATTATTTTCATAAGGCTTTAAAACATCTTGTAATCTATACATATTTTTTATTTTCTTTTTTATTAAATTTTTCGACCTTTATTTTTTATTACAGTTTTGAGTATGATTTTTCCATTCGTTGTAATTGTTATATCTCTGATAGCATCCATTCTTTTTCAACAAATTTCATATCTTCTCAAACTCTTTTTCTTCAGATTCTTTATTTGTTTTTGGTTTTTTTGGTATGGGCAAAGATAATAATTTTTTTTCATCTGCTCCACCAATAGGAACTATCATTTTAATTGCTGATGTTTTAATAATCATATCATCTAAAATTAGAACTGTTTTGCCTTTTGCTATTGATTCTTGGTATTGCCTAAAAGTTTTTTCGTCAATTATAAATTCGGAAGGAATGTCATCATCTTGATTTTTTTCTTGGTATAAAACTAATTTATATTTCATATTTTATTTTATGATTTTATAAATCCTATTTTGTCAACAGTTTCTTGTTGCTTCAACTTCTTTTTTACTTTAATCTCATTTATTTTCGCAATAATTTTATCAAAATTTCTCAATAATTCAGAGGGTTTGAATGCTTTCGCACTATTGTAGGGCATAATATTTAGCTGGGGAAGTATTTTTTCTATTAGAGATTGAAGTTTTTCGAAGGGATATTTCTCTAACAATTTCTCGCACGCCTTTCTTTCTGTCTTGTTTTTATATCAATCCTGGTAAGTGTTAGGAGACACATTTCTAAATTCTCCTATTAAGGAGTTAATAAGTGAAGAGGGGATTTGAGATGTTTCCGCAACGCTTTGCGTTGCAATATTATTAGTATTGTTAATATTAGTATTGTTAATATTAGTATTGTTATGGGCTATACGGTGGCTCTGGCTTTGTGCGTCAAATGGCTCTGGCTCTGTTGTAGAATGGCTCTGGCTTTCCATAGCTATATGGTGGCTCTGGCTTGTTTTCTTTTGTCTTTTTGCTTTAATTGGTTGAGTGGGTATAATTCATTCTGATTTATCTAATAAAGTATAAATATTGTTTTTTCATCTTTTAGTGAGTGGGTCTTTTTCTCTGCTAATATCAATAAGTTTATAACTTTGAAATATTTTAAGATATTTTTTTACTGTGCTAATACCAATATTATTTTCTGAGGCAATAGTAGCAATAGAAGGAAAACATTGTTGGGTTTCATTATTAGAATGTCTACATAAACTAACATAAATCGCTGTCCCAATAGCACCAAAATATTTAGCATATCCATTCAAATATTCATTATCTAATCAAAATCAATTCTTTTCTCTTTGGTCTCTTATTTTAAATAATTTATTTTGTTCCATATTTATAATTTATTTTTAAAGAAATATGGCTCCAAAGGAGCATCCATTAACCCATTGCTGGGCTGGTGGACGCACCTTTGAAGCCATTAAGTAATTGCTATCCACCACTCAATGAATGCTCCAGCATATTTTGCTGAAATAATTATAACAAATTTATTTTAAAAGTCAAGAGGTGAAGAAATTTCTTTTCCACAAGTTATCCACAATGTTATTGTTCAACTATTTCTCATTTATGTCAACTTTTCTTTTCATTTTTTCTAATTCATCCTAATTTTTCCATTGTGTTCATATGAACTCTTACTCCTTCTCTTGTTCATCCAAATTTTTCTCCAATAATTTTATAAGAAGGAGTGTGATGATGCTCTTGATAATATTTTTTAATGAATTCAAAAACTTTTTTATTACTATTAGTTATTTTTTTGATAAATTCTTCGCTGTGTTTTCTATGACTTTTGTGTGGAATTCCTTCAATAGTTTGATTATGTGTTTTCATATTGTTTGATTATGTTTATATAATTTTATTTCTCTAACCAGTTTGTCGCCTTTTTGTCCAAAAAAGACAAAATAAACTGGCTTTTTAGTTGCTTGATATTCTGCTTCTGCTTGGTATCAATATTTTTCTCATTTTTCAGGATCACTATCTTTACATTCGAGAACAAATTTTTTGAATTCAAAATCTGGTTTTACTACAAGAGTTATTTGATCGTCTATTTCGATTTCATACTTGGGGTTTCAAATACATTCTTCTTGGGAAAAATATTTTGTGAAAATTTGATTTAATTTTTCCTCTTTTGCTTCCCCTTGAATGATATGTGAGATTGATATGTCGTTATATTCCTGCTTTATACCAAAGTTCTGTGGAGTTATGTATCCTTTATCAATACCTCATAACTCACTGGCATAATATCTTCCTGGTATTCTATCGTGTTGTTGATCTTCTATATATTTCATTGCTAATTGATTGATATCCATTTTAATAATTTATGTTTATTAAGTTATTTTAACCTTTTATTTTTTATGTTTAGATCATAGCTTCCAACTGATTTACAGTTGTAAGCTATTTTCTAAATATAATTTCGTGTATGTCTAATTAAGATCGTCAATATTTATTTCTGGTAGATCTATTTTATCTCTCCTGCTGCTATCTTTTCGACCTCCAAATTCTTCTAAAATAGCTCGTGTAGTGGTAGTAGCTAACGCTATTATTTCTTTTACCGTTTTCTGATCAGGAATGCCTTTTTCTGGGGTTGTGAGGTTCATAAGAAGAGAGTTTATTGTCTTTGCCATAAAATCTCTCGCTTCTTTTTCTAATCAATTTGTTTGAGGATTATGTACTGGGTATCCCATATTTATTGTTTAATTTTTTTATTAAATTTTGCGACCTTTTGTAGCGATATCACTTGGCGATGTTTTTTCTTGCTCTCATTGATTTATAGATTTTATATATTCTTGCCAAGTAGATACCACAGTAGTTAATACACTTTCCAAAGATAATACTTCTTGAAGCTTATATCACATTAAAAACTCACGTTCAGACAGAGTTTCAGGATCTATTCCTATCTCATTCAGGATCTTTAATGTTTTATCAAAATTATCACGTTTATATTCTTCTATTATTTTTTGCATATTCTTTATATCATCAAGAACATATTGTGATAAGCGTCATTCGTATTTTTTCGCTATTTTGTTTAATTCTTTTTTATTCATATTTTATATTTAATTTATTAAAGTTCTAACATTCTGCATCATATTGGCAATCTCCTTGCTTTTTGATGCAATGATAGATTTTGAGACCCAATTCAAGGCTATGTAAGTTATATTCTTCTATTTTTTCTGGTACCTTTTCAGTCATTAGTTCTTTAAGTCAATCTATCTCATCTCAAAAAAGTTCATATTTATTGTTTATATCTTTGAAATGATTGACAACTTTATTAAAATATTTATTTGGTATTGACAAACATTTAAGGCATTCTTTTATTCCTTCTTCACATTCTTTTATATCTTCTGCATAATAAGTGATGATATTAGGTTCTACTGGCTTTGCTCCAAATCTCTCTCCATCTGTAGAACTTTGGACAGCAAAACCAAATCTTCCTTCAATATCACCTGTGTAAAATCTTCCCATATTTATTGTTTAATTTTTTTATTAAATTTTGCGACCTTTAATATATTTTTATTCCGCTAATTTACTAATCTCTTTCATTCTGTCTTTCCAAGAATTAAGTATCTCTTTTGCTTCTTCGGGAGTTTTCTTAAATTCATCTACTAATTCTGTTTCTATATCATTTTCGCTTTTACCGCTAATAGTTCATTCATCAATTAGCGGGAAGAAACTTGTATTATCTTCTTTTTTCTTAATCGGAATAACTTTTGCTAAACCTATTGGAAAATATAACTGTATTTCTTGACCAACTTGTTTAACTTCGCCTCTCCTAATTATATCATCTAATTTAAATTCTCATATTTCAGATTTAACATTATCTATATATCGTAGAGTTTCTATTTTGTATTTGTGTAATTCTTCTAATTTATTTAGCGGTATTGATAATTGCCTCGTCATCCATAAGACAGCCTTGCTGAAGCAAACTTGTTTTGTGTATATTTTGTTAGCATAATCAATCTGACCTTGATTGATTTTTTTGCTTGTTATGTTTTTCATAATTTTATTTCAATTATTTTACTTCGGCATCTATGGGTATATTATGGGCATCGCACATCTCCTTTTCTCATTCAGTGAGATAAAACAATGGGTATTCTTCGGCTCATTTTTCATATTGATGGCAAGTTGTTATTTCTTGCCTATTGATGCCTATAACTATCACAAAAGCTAAAGTTATTATTGCTAATAAAAATAGTATTATTTTTATTATTTTATTCATATTTAAGATTTATTTTTTTAATTTTTTAATTTTGCTGATTTATCTTCAGTCAGTAATTTGTTCATAATTCCACAAAATAATAATAACTGAAGTAGTGCTAAATCGGTATTATCTATCTTCTTTTCTTTTTCGTTTCTTTTTGTTTTTGTTTGTTTTTTCATATTTATTGTTTAATTTTTTTATTAAATTTTGCGACCTTTTGCTATTTTAACGTTTCTTTTTCTTCTTCTGCTTTTTCGTTAAAATATTCATTATCTACATTGATTAGCACGTGTCCGTTTTTAAGTTCAATTGCATCATTCGCTTTCTTTTTTATATCTTCATAACTCATATTTAGCCAATATTCTGCCGTTTCTTTGTCATCATATTCGATCCATTTATTGTAGAGATCTATTGTATTAGTATCCCCTTTCGCGTATATAACTTTGAGCGCTTCTTTGGAATAACCAATTCGATTGAAGGGATCGTTTATAAATTCTTCTTCATTTTTTGCTTTCATATTTTTAATTTAATTTTTATTAAGTTTTTTTGCGACCTTTGGCAAACCTGTTTCAACAAATTTGCCTGATTTTAATTTGCCATTTTTAAATCTCCCGCAAGTTAAGACTTTATTTTTCTTTTGATCAATAAATTCAGTAAATTCAGACTCACCTATAATAACATCACCCTCCACATTATACTCTCCTTTTACTTCGGAATATAAAGATACAAGGGATGATTGTGCTTTCAAATTTCCTCCTATTTTTTGTCAACCGCCGATACTCTGTCATCCACCAATGGTTTGATTACCATCTATAATTTGGTAATATCGTACCATTTGCCATTCGCCGATTTCTTGCGATCCTTTTACTTCTTGTGCTTCTCCAATTTCTTGATACTGATAAATTTCTTGATTTCCTTCGGAGATTATTTGAAAGCCTGTTACTTCTTGGCTTCCTTTAATTTTTTGGTTTCCTCTTATCTCCTGATACCCCAAGATTTTTTGATAATTTCCTATTTTTTGGTCGCCATTTATATATTGGTATCCTTTTATTTCTTGGTATTGGGAAATATCTTGAGATCCCCCTATATTTTGATTCCCCCCAATTTCTTGGTATTGGGAAATATCTTGGGAACCAACAATATTTTGATAGCTTCCAATTGTTTGATAGCCTTCTATTTTTTGCCATCCAACAATATTTTGGTAACCTCCTACTTCCTGAAAGCCTCATACTTTTTGATTGCCCAAGACTTTTTCTCATTTATATACGGTATAGTTTCCTCACACTTCTATTGATCCTTCACATTCCAAGTATTTTACTTCTAAATCGCCTTTAATTAAAACATCGTTTTCAAAACATACAGCTTCATCAGGATGTATAAAATCACCTTCTATTTTTGTATCTGTATAAATTTTAAAGTCTATTCCGCAAAAGTTTTTTTCTTTCATAATTATTGTTTAATTTTTATTAAATTAAAAACCTATTATACGATAGCACTCTAAATCGTAGAAAAATAACTGTATAGGAAACTTTCAATTTTTTTTCATAATCACAATCTTGTGTTCTTGCTTTTCTCCTGTTCCTTTTATTGTTTCGTCTATCATACAAGATTGCTTATCTATTTTTTCTCAAAAATCTTTATAATCGTTGCCTGTTGCTTCTTTTGTGCCTCTACTAACTCATCAATCCAATATCTCTTTTTTTGTTTTCATATTTATTGTTTAATTTTTTTATTAAGTTAAAAACCTATTATACGATAGCATTCTAAATTAAAAATTAACTATTTTTGCTATACTCGTTTAATACTTTTTCTATATACTCTCGTTGAGGATCTTGCCATTCGATCTTATATCCATCTTTCTTAGCATCTTTTGCAATAGCGTTAGCCTCATAATCGAACACTATTTGTTGATTTAACTTTCCTCAAGTTTCTTTATCACCTTCTACACTGATTGTATAACTACCTCCTCCATTTATTGCTCTAAATGTTATTTTTTTCATATTGTTTAATTTATTTTTTTAAAGTGCTTTTTATCGACGTTTAATTTTTATTAAGTCAAGTATAAACAATTTTTTTAAAAAAGTCAATAGTTTTTAGTGTTTTTTTTAAAAAGTTTTCCACAGGCTACCATATCACAAGCAAGAGTGCTTGTCAAGATTGACATTTTTAAATTACGCATTTATTATTAAATTAGCAAAGAAAAAAACAATCAAAAAAAAAGAAAATTTGAAAAGAAAATCGCAACCCGCTTAAATTTAAAAAAATTATATAATAAATGAATTTTATCATTATTTAGAGTTTATATAAGAATTAAGGATTTATTAGAAGGAGTTCTTTAATAAAAGAAGGAGTAAATGTTCCGGATTATGAAGAGTTATAATATCTCATCCAATCTCTCATTATTTAGAGTTAGAAAGAGTTGCCCTGCTCATTGATTACTGCCCGCATATTTAGAATTGATAGTTTAGAGATTATGTCCGCTTATTCCCAGTTTATTTATTATAAAGAGTGAAAGAATGTTTGGAGTTATGCTTGCCCGTGTTGTTGGTTTGGTAGAGTTAGATTACGCCCGCTCATTCCTCGCTCATTTATTAAGAGAGTTTAGATCACGCCCGCTCATTGCTAAAAATTTTTAAGTTATACCAGCATTTATTATTTAGGTGGTGTTTATAAAAAGTTATTGATTGTGTGTGAGTGAGAAGATAGACTGGGGGGGACCAGAAAAAGGGGGGTTGAGGGAGGAGGGGAAAAAATAACTACTTCCCATAACATTTCACAATATTTCATAACATTTCACAATATTTTGATATCCCACAACATTTCACAAAATTTCCCAATATTCCCCATTATTTCACAATATTTATTGACAAAATACTAATTAAAATGTATGCCTAGAAGAACAAATGAACAAATTTTAGAAGAAAAAAGACAACAAGCTAGTCAAAGAAGGATAAATAACTTTGTTTCTCAAATCAAAACAGGTCCAAGATATTTAAAGAAAATAGATTGATTTATTGAACATAATGTAAAAACAAGGAAAGAATGACAAACCTTTGATGAATTAGAACAAAAGCAAATTATTAAATTGATAGAAGAGAAATTTAGGCAGCACAAACTTAAATTGAAAGAGAATATTCATAAAGCTACGTTAGTTCATACTAAATTGTCTTTAATTAGAAAACCAGAAGCAAATGGGAATGTAGTAAAAGCCTTGAAAGAAGCATTTAGTTTAGATAGTTCTATTGAAGAAGCTTGTGCTTATGCTGGCATCAATCAAAAACAATATTATGAATTATTGAAGCAATTCCCAGAGTTAAAAGAACAATTTGATAGTGTTAGACAGTTGCCTATTCTAATTGCCAGAGATACTGTCATTAGAAATATAGCCAAAGATGGCAATTTAGCATTAAAGTATTTAGAGAAAAAGAAACAAGATGAGTTTGGAGAAAAATCTACTATCAATGTGTATTCATTAGAGAAAATAGCTTTGGCGATTCAGGATTTAGCAAATGATAAACAAATAGAAAATGGATCTTAATTCTTTATCCTTAGATCAAGATAAAAATAAAAATAATATAGAGAAAGTAAAAGACTTAGTAAGATTATTATATAAAAATGACAAAGGAGAACCTTTCGAAATGACAGATGGACAGGCAGAGATTTTTTTAGAGATCTTTCAAAGAAGACACAAAAGAGTTCATATAAGCTGCTTCACTAGGTATGGAAAGAGCTCTATCATTGCTATGGCTGTTTTAACAAGAGTTTCTGTGTTTCCAGAAAAATGAGCAATTGTAGCTCCAACAGAAGAAAAAGCACATATCATAATGAACTATCTCATCCAGCATATCTTTGATAATGAGCATACAAAAAGAAGATTTATGCTAGCACCAGGAGAAACAGAAGAAAACATAAGAAGATATAGAAATAAATCCAGAATTAACTTTAAAGTAGGAGAGGGGAAAATGGGAGAGGTATTTATTACAACTGCTAAAAATGCGATGGGGTTAGGAGCTCCAAACATTGTAGAAGATGAAGCTGCTTTGATTGATGATAAAGAACATAGCTTAGTGATGAGAATGTTGGGTGATAGTATGGATAATTTTTTGGTTAAAGTAGGAAATCCTTGAGATAGTGGTCATTTTAGACAAAGTGCAGAAGATAGCAATTATTACAAAATAGTTATTGATTGAAGGAGAGGAGAGAAAGAAGGAAGAATAACAAGAGATTTTGTAGAAGAAAAGAGAAATCAGTATGCCTTTGATGTGTTATATGAATGCAAGTTTCCTCCTTCTGGAATTGTAGATAATAAAGGTTGAATTCCTTTGTTGACAGAAGAAGAAATAAAAAAATCTTTTGTTCCAAAGGATCTAAATGTAGGGTTTGGAGTGAATAAATTAGGTGTTGATGTAGGAGGAGGTGGAGATTTTAGTGTAATTGTTCAAAGATATACTAATTTAGCTAAAAAAATTTATAAAAAGCAGACAAATAACACAATGGAAGTAGCAGAAGCAGTAGTTAATTTGAAAAAGCAGGAAAATATCCCAAATAATTATGTTTTTGTTGATATAATTGGCTTAGGAAGGGGAGTTGGAGACATTTTAGATAGAATTATTTGTGGTGTAAATAAAGTAAATGTAGCAGAAAAACCAGTAAATCCTATTGATGCAGAGCAATTTGTCAATTTGAGAGCGATGTGCTATTGAAAATTGAGAGAATGAATTCTAAAAGGAGGTAAATTAGAGCAAGATGATGATTGATTGCAACTTACAGAGATAAAATATAGAACTAAAATAGAAGGAACAAAGGGAAAAATGGAAATTATACCAAAAGAAGCTATTTTAGCCAAAGGAAAGGGAAGTCCAGACGTAGTTGATGCTTTAGCTTTAACTTTTGCCACAGAAGATATTCCTTATTTTGCTTATGATAACGAGATGGCAACTGCTAATGCCTCTTTTGACCCTCATAATCCCTTACCAGAACTTTAATTTATAATTAAATATTAAAATGGAAGAAAATAAAAAAACAATTCCAATAGAAGAGAAAGAAAAAAAGGATGCTAATCAATTAAGATATACACCAGAAGAGCAAGAATGACTAAAGAAAATTCAAACTAGGTTAGAAGAATCAAGTTTAATTCGCTCTCGACCTTTCGTAGAATTTGATGATCTAACCTATGAAGAATATTTACAGAAATGCGATGATTTAGCCAATACTCGTATTCAACCAAAGAAAGATAAATCAGATATTCAATATCAATCAGGAACATTAAGAACTAAATTATTCTCGTTTCTTTCTTCTCTTTCTTCACTTAATTTAGAGCCAGAGATTATGGCTTACAATGGAGATAACATTGCACTTCAAAAAACAGCAGAAGTATTTAACGATATTTTAGAAAAAACGAATGAGCTGGATAGAGATGAAGAAAAAAGAATTTTAAGACAATATGAACTTTTAAAAACTGGTTTTGTTTTTATAGAAGAAGTATGAGAGGAAAAAGATGTGATTAGAAAAAATATTCCGCAAGGTTATAATGGAGAGTTTAGAGCTAAAATTCCTACTTATGTAGAAAAAGTAGAAGCAAGACCTCAAAGGAATATTTTAGATCCCAGAGCAGTATTCTTAGGAGATTATACAAAATACTTTATAGAAGAACAACCATACATTTTTACAGTTTCTTATTTAGAATATGAAGAAGCCAGGCAGATTTTTGGTAATTTTGAAAATTGGAAGTATGTTAGCAAAACATATACCCCATTAGAAGCAGGTGTTTCTCAATCTATGGTGGAAATGAACTGACGTTTAATTCCTGAAATGGCTAAAAATAAAACAGAAATTGTTCGTTATTCATCTAAATTAGATTGTGAATATCAAGTGTTTTGCAATGGAATACCAATGTTTCCTATCCACTTTCCTTTCTTTTGAGGTTATAATGAATATAACATTACTCAACAGAACCTTAAAATGATAAAAAGCAATTTTGCTTATGGTAAATCATTTATTTATGAAAATAGCAATTTATCGCAACTCATAGATGAAATGAGAAGGTTAGCTTTATTGAAATCTCAAAAGTCATATATGCCCCCATATCTCAATTTATCAGGACGAGTTATTACTTCTAAGGCATTTATGCCTGGACAGATTAATATGGGCATTCCAGCAGGAAGTTTAGTTCCTTTATCAGAAAAAGAAACACAAGGTATTACAAATTCAGAGTTTAACTTAATGCAGGAATTAACAATGGAGTTAGATAGGCAAACAGTTTCTCAAACTTTTTCTGGTGCTTTAGAAGCTCAAAAGAATATTACTGCCACTCAAATCAATCAGCTCCAAAGGCAAGCAGATATAATGCTAAGCATTATAAATTTAAGTTGCTCATTTTTAGAAGAGAAATTAACTTTCATTAGGCTGATGAATATTTTGAAAAATTGATTTAAGCCAATCGATAAAATACCTGATAAAACTAAAAATACTTTACGAAATAAATATAATATTCTTTCTAAAATGGTTCAGATAGGCGATGAAGGTTTGGGAATTAGATTCATAGTTCCAATAGATGAATTACCAACTGAACAAGAAGTTTTACAAGAGGAGCAAATAATGTCGAGAGAGATGGGAATGCCTATTAGAATAATTTATTTAAATCCTAAACAATTAGACGAGATAAAACTTCATTGAATAATTAAAGTTAATCCATCTTTAAGAAAATCCAGCGATTTGAATAAGATAATGTTTAGACAAATGGTTAGTGATGCTGTTTCTCTTGGTTTACCACTTAATCCTCAGTATATTAGAGAACAGTTTGCTCTTATTTGGAATAAGGATCCTAAAAAATTATATGCTGCTGCTGGAGAAGCTCCTGCTATTCAGGTAAATCAAGGACAAAATCAAGAAAATCAAACACCAGAAGGAGTTGTTACTACTCCGCCAGTTATTCAGGCACCTCAGTTTTATACTGCTCCTGGTGAATAAATAAATAATAATTATGGATTTAGAACAAGCTAAAAATAAAAATAAAGAATTATTAGAATCAGTTGGATTTGATAAATTATCTCAACCGCCAAAAAGTTTGGACGAGGATGAAATAAAAGAAATGGCTAGCCAAGCAGAAATTCTTTGAAAAAGATATTTTGAAAATGAATTAAATAAAAAGATTTTAGAACAGTTATGAACTCTGGGAACAGAAATAAAGGATGAAAAGGATTTATTATTTGTTAGAGGAACATTAAATGGTTTATTGATAATTAAGAATTGATTTATGGAGCAAATTAACATTTCAATGTCAAGATTTAATAAAGAAGAATAGGTCGTCGCTGTTCCTTATGTCAGCGTTAAAAAAACATAGAGTTAAAGGTCGACTTATTTAATTAACAATATTGAAAAAATTATATGGCAAAATACTATGACGAGTTAGGAAACGAGATAGATGCTTACTCCGAAGAAGAAGTAGAAAAAGTGAAAGAGGAAGTGATAGAAGAAGTTAATGCTAATAGAGAAGAAGAAATAAATGCTTTAACTGCTCAATTAGAAGAAAAAGAAAGATTATTAGAAGAATTTAAAGCCCAGATGGAAAAAGAAGGAGATAAAAGTAAGAATTTGATAGGACAAAGAAAATTGCTGGAAAAGAAAGAAGACGAAATAGATCTTTTAAGACAAAAGGTTAATGAATTGGAAACAAAGTTTGTCCAAACCCAAAATGAACTACAAGAAACAGCAAGAAAGCAAATTATAGATGATGTTTTATCATCTATGGTTGGCGGAAATAAAGAAGCAAGAGAAAAAATTTTATATCAGTATAATGAATTTAGCAACAAAGGAAATAATAGAGAAGAAATTAAAGAAAAATTGGAAAATGCTTTTCTCTTGGCTATGGGACACAAACCAACTCCAACATTTAATAGTTCTGTCTTTTCTTCCGCAACAAGTGGTTTTGTGAGACCAGAAGAACCAAGTGGTAATTATACACCAGAAGATATATCATTTGGAAATAAATTAGGATTAACACCAGAAGATTACCAAAAATATAAACCTAAATAAATTTAATAATATGGAAACAGAAAAAAAACAGAAAAATAAAACAGAAGAAACATCAGATGTTTCATTAGAAGAAAGCGAATTAAAGAAAGAAGAGAGTAGCGAAGTAAATAAGGAAAAGACAGAAATAGATCGTCTTATGGAGATGATAAAACAGCAATCTGATAAAATAGAAAAATTAGAAAAAGATAGAGATATGCTTCTTTCTGTTGCTGATAAAACACAATTATCTCGTTATTATTCTCGAAATCAGAAAATGCTTCCTACAAAAGTTAAAGTTAGAAAAATAGATGATAAGTTTATTGTTGGTTGAAGCGATATGATAGAAAACGAAGTTTATCAGGATCCCGCTACTTTAAGATGAGTAGAAAATCAAAAAATTAAAGTTATTTTTAGTGATGGTTCTTCTGGCATTTATAATTTACGAGATTATGTAAAGAGATATAAAACAGAAGAAGCAACAATTGTCTCTAAAACAATTGATGATTCAGATGGAAATACTTATTATACTGTTAGAGTACCAAGTGGTCAAGAATTCAAAATAAATGTTACTTTCTTAAATTAGATTGTTATGAAAGCAAAGGGTAAAAAAAGAGGAAAAACAACAATTCTTTCAAGGATAATTAAGATAGGTTTAACTAAAAATATTCAACCAGAACCTCTTAACATAATAGAAAATGAAGTAGAATTTGAACCTATTTTAGATAGTCCAGAAAGCGTTATCTTTGAAGGAAAAAAAGTAGTTTCTATTTTGGGTCAAGACAAAAGAAATAGTGCTTATAAATGTAAAATGGAAGATGGAACTTTAGAAAGTGTTCCAATGGAATTATTTAATTTTAATAATAATAAAAATTAAAATGACCATTGTTAAAAGAGGAAATAAATATGTCTTAATTTCTAAAAGCACTGGAAAAGTATTAGGAACGCATCCTAATAGGGCTTCTGCTTTGAAACAGGAAAAAGCAATTCAAATTAGTAAGGCAAGAAAAGCAGGGCATAAAATTCCTAAACCTAAAAAATAACTATGGATAAAAAACAATATATTGAAAATAAAGAGATAGAAAGTTATTCTATTGTTGAACGAAAAACTTATTTTGGCAATGAAATAGTAAAAGTAAAATTTACAGATAATTCAGAGAAAGAGATACCAAAAGATATATTTGATAAAATTGTTTCTGATACTGTAAGTGATGCTTCTACTGTTCAGAACAAAATAGCAGAATTTATAGCTGATAAAATTATAGAACTCTTTATTAACTATGAGATAAAAATTGTAGATATAGATTATATTTTTAATACTACGGTAAAATTACTAAATGCTGCCGTAGAGAAAGCAGACGAGAAATTGTGAAAGAAAGATAAATACGAGAAAACAATCTATGATGTTTGACAATTAGTTAAATAATAAAATAAATTTCGCCTTGTTAGCGTTAAAAAACTAAAACAATTATTACGAAGTTGTTATTACTGCGTTAAAAAAATAACTACTAAAAAAAGTCGATTTTTAGTAAGTTAATAAATTGAACTTTTTATAATGGCATTTGTAAGAAAACAAGGTAAAGTTAAATATATGTGGCTTCCAGTAACACCATCTACTGCATTATCTAAAAATTCATTAGTTGCTTGAAGTTCTGGCAAATTGGTTGCTGCTACTTCAACAACTAATCCAAAAGATATTGCTGGTGTTATAAAGCACGCTATTACTTCATCTGACAGTGATTATGCTTCTGATAGATTGGTAGAAGTTGAAGTGCCTATTGAAAAGTTTGTGGTTTATGAAGCTGATGTGACCAGCGGTTTAGTAGCTGCTGATATTGGTGCATACCAAGATCTAACTAACTCAACAACTGTTAATAGAGGTGCTTCTACATACGACGTTGTTCAGTGTGTAAAAGTGATTTCTACAACAAAAGGTTGATTTATATTAAACATTGGTCCTGATGCTTCTATTCACGCTTAAACTTAATTCAATATGGAACTAGATACAATACAATTTAATGATTTTGTTAAGAATGCTACTATTCTTTGAAATAAAAGTTATTTGAGTATAGACCAGACTATGCTTAATTCTGGTTTAGTGAAAGTAACTAATATTCCAGCTAATAGCGGTAATACACGAGAATTCTCATCAATTGATGCAGAAGAGTATGCTGCCTTCAAAGGTGAAGGAGAACAAGCTGCAAGAATGAAAATTCAGCAAGGTTATAACAAAATAATGTATGCTTATAGATTTGGTCTTAATGTAGGTATATCCTATGAATTAAGAACTCAAAATAAATATGCAGAAGTTATTAATGCTATAACTAACAATGCTAAAGCAGTAGCTAATCGTATGGACTTAGATTTAACACACAGATTAACATTTGGAACTGAATCTTCCTATGTTGATAAAGACGGACGAACTGTCTCTATCACTTGTGGTGATGGGTTTCCATTGTTTTATACTGCCCATACATTAGCAGGTTCATCTACAACATTTCGTAATAGATTGGCTAACAACCCAGTAGTATCAAAGGGTGCTATTGAAGCAATGGAGAGATTAATTTCAGAGGAAACTTATAACCATTTAGGTGAAAAAGTAGTTATTCCTTTTGATATTATTTTCTCTTCTGATGATGCTAATACCGTTAATACAATAAGAGAGTATCTTCGTTCTAATGCTTCACCAGACGCAGCTCATTCAGGAGTAGTAAATGTTTATGCTGGAAAGTATAGACACGTTATTCTCCCAAGATTAGCAACAACTGCAACTGGTGCTCCAAATAGCACAAAGAACAAGTATTGAGGTATTGCTTCTTCTCAATGATCTACATTTAATTTGGGTATTTGAGAAGCTCCACATCTATTACCTGTTAATGCTAATAACGAAGACATTCAAACTGATGATTGAGAATTTCGTTCTCGTGTTGGCTATGGAATTTGCATAGTTGACGCAGGTTGAATCAAGTTTTCGAGTGGAGACGGCACAGCTTAATTTTATCATTAAATATTTTGTGTAAGACACCGAGTTAATAAATACTTGGGAACAGAAATTTATTCCTTGTCCTGTGTCTCATTGGACAAGGAAGGAAAGTAATGAGACCCTTCCCTGTCTATTGAGACGGCTTGCTCCTAAATCCAGCAAGTAAAAAAAAGGATAAAGGTCGATAATTTAATTAAAATAAAATATTAATTATGGCTAGTTCAGGAAGAGAAAATCAATTAAGTAGGTATGGAGCAATATCAAAAATCCTTGATATGCCTATTACTGGCAAGGTTTTTTTGGTAGCTAGCAACTCTGATACTGTTTTTAGTTCTGTTTTACAGAATTTTCCTATTGATATTGATGGAGTTTCAAGAGTTTATTCTACTATTCAAGGGGCACTTGATGCTTGTTCTGATGGGAGAGGTGATCTGGTTTTAGTTTTGCCAAGAAGTTTGAAAGCTGGTGATACTGATCCTGGCGATTGAGCTGAAAATCTGACAGTTAACAAATCATTAGTTACCTTAATGGGTATGACTTCAGGACGAACACAAGGCAGATTGCCACAACTGAAAAAGGGTTCTGGATCAAGTCCATTGATTACTGTCAATGCTCCTGCTTTTAGGATTGCTAATTTTGGAGTGAATGGTGCTGGTTCAACAGGTGTCGGAATAAAACTAATGGCTAATGGTTCTACTGTTGATGCTTTTGGAGCAGTAATAGAAAATTGCCATTTTAAGAACTGTAAGGGTTCAACTGCTACCAATGCTGCTACTGGCGGTGCTATTCAACTCTCTGGTTCTCCTTGACAAATCCTAATTAGGAATAACAAATTCTATAAGAATGTTGGCGGAATTGTTTTATTAGATACTGCTAATAGTGTTCCACAAGATATTCATATAGAAGGAAACAGTTTTGCTTCTGCCGCTTCAAGTGTTGATTGCGATATTTATTTAGCAGGTGGAAGTGGTGCTGGTGCTGGTTTAGTTATTAGAGGTAATGACTTTGGCTTACAACCAAATATTGCTTCTGGAACTAATAAACTTTATATGGATTTGACTGGTTGCGATGAAGGAATATTGGCAGACAATTACTTTGCTACTGCCACTGGAACCTTCGGAGCATCTGGCAATGCTGGTAAAGTTCCAACTACTGTTAAAATTATTGGCAATTACATTGAGAGTGGAATATTAGCGAGAACTTAATAATATCCTCCTAAATCTTTATTATGAGAAAAACATCAAAGACAGAAGAAACTATTGTTTCTGAACCAAAAGAGCAGAATATAAATCAATTAGAAATTGATAAGATTTTGGGAGAATGCCACGATGGAGAAGATTATAAAATTCTCTTGAAAGATGGCTCAGTGAAAATTGTTCCAAAATTAGAAATTGATAAGAAATAGAATTTCTTCCTTGCGGAATTCGGGTTTTTGACGGTTTTCACCTTCAAGCAAAACCGTCAGAAAAATAATTTAATAAAATAATGCAAAAATAATATTATGGGAATGAGAAGATTTACGGACTTGCAAACAATTTTAGATGCCAAAGGTGCAACTGGTGTTGGTAATATTATTGATGTTTCAGATTGAGGACATTTGATGGTAATGGTTGGAACTAATGGTAATGCTAATCTTACGATAAAATGTCAGGGATCTATTTTAGATACTGCTCCTGATTTTAGTAAAGCCGCTTCAACCACAAATCATTGAGAATATATAGATCTGATTGACTGTGAAGATCATACTTCTATTGATGGTGATGCTGGTGTTGGTTTTACTGGCACTGATGATTGTCGTTTGTTTGAAGTTAATGTTAGTGGGTTACATTGATTAACATTTGTAGTTTCAGCACGGTCGGCAGGTAATGTTACCGTTAAAGTTAAATGTTTTGAATAAAACATCAATATGGAAAAAAATGTTAAAAGGAAGGAAGTAGATTGAACTCTTTTTATCAATCAAAGTAAGTTAGAGTTAGAAGCATTAAAAGATGAAATAAAAAAAGCACAACAAGAATTAGATGAACTTAACCAACATATAATTGATAAGGAAAAAGAATTGTCTAATTTAGATAGAGGAATTAAAGATAAACAAGATGCTGTTAATGATTTGAATAAACAATTATCTGATTTATGAGATAAAACTGATAGGGAAAATAAGAGTTTGACTAAATTGAAACAAGAACGCAAAATACAGGAGGAAGAATTAGAAAAATATATCAATGAAAAAGAGGCATTAAAGAAATCATTGGATACAAATTATTTGAAAGCTCAAGAAGAAAACGAAATGAAAATACAATTATTAAAAGATGAAATGAAGAAAGTACAGGATGAGAAAGTTGAATTAGATATTGTATTAAGTAATCTTCAAAGAGATATACGGGAATTACAAGATACTAAAACATTTTTAGAAAAGGCAATTATAGAAAATAAAGAATATCTTGATAATTTAACATCAAGTATTATAACTAAAACATCTCTTGATGGAGAACTAAATGACAAATTAGAAGATAAAAGATTATCAATACAAGAGAAAGAAGCAGAATATAAAGATATAAAAGAAAGAGTAGAAGAAGTAAGAAAAGAATTACTTCAAGCTCAATCTAAATTAGAAGCCAAACAATTAGCTATGGCTAACCTTTTGCAAAAGGAAAATAGATTAAATAATATGATAGAAAATGTAAAAGAATTATACAAAAAGATTGGTCAAGATATAAATATTTAATATTATGGGAAGTATAACTACAAAAGTAAAAATTGGTGATGAGGACGAGAATGTTATTAATCCAATGAGAGATGAAACAGGACATAATATTTTAGAAGCTCTTGGAGGTGGTTATGGTCTATATGCGGCATTATATGATGGTACTGATACATATGTTTGTTATCAGGATAAAAATGATAGATGAATGATTACTAAAATTAACAATGCTACAGGGCTAGTAACTTATGCAAAAGGGGATAGTGATACTGCTACTGCTTGGTCTAATAGATTATCTCAAACATATGCTGATTATAGTACTACTTTTTAATATATAAATAAAGTTTGGCAATATAGCAAGCAACCTTAAAGAATTAAATTATTCATAATGAGTGACTTTAAACTAGTAAAACTAATAGACCCAATTACTTTAAATTTAGGCGAGTTTAGATTAATGGGCGAATTTGACCCTTCAACATCGTATTCAGCTTATGATGTAGTTCATTATAATGGAGTATCTTATATTGCTAAACAAGATACTGTTGGTAATTTACCTACTGATACAACTTATTGACAAGAATTTGCGAGTAAAGGATCTACTGGTCCTACTGGTCCTACAGGTCCTACAGGACCAA
>Ga0116190_1001556_pt1 | contig 19681 bp, 19 predicted proteins | sample AD_JPNTR4_MetaG_FD_89808 | JGI IMG/M metagenome (GOLD analysis project Ga0116190, IMG submission 89808) | Active sludge microbial communities of municipal wastewater-treating anaerobic digesters from Japan - AD_JPNTR4_MetaG | ecosystem: Engineered > Bioreactor > Anaerobic > Digestate | place...
AGCATGTAATGAACTAATCATAGAAGATAAAACTACTACCCCAATGAGATAGAGTGAACATAAAAAGTAACAATGAGGATACAAAAATAAGAGGGGCTGGGGTTATGCAAAAGTCTCACGTTATGCAAAGAGAATATAGAAATAGATTGCACCTGTTCACCACCGGTATGATATAATATCATACTATGAACAGGAGGCAGGTATGGGTAAAGAAAAGATCGCGATAACGCTCGACGAAGAATTCATTGAAGAGCTGGATAAGCTTGTTGATCGACGTGTTTTTCAAAGCCGAAGTCATGCAATCCGGGAAGCTGTCTCTGAAAAACTGGTGCGACTGAAGCGCAATCGCTTGGCAGCGGAGTGTTCAAAACTCGATGCGGCTTTCGAGAAGGCGATGGCAGACGAGGGCTTAGTCGAGGACGTGAGCCAATGGCCAGAATACTGAGGGGAGAAATCCGATGGGCGGACCTCAACCCCACGAGAGGTCCTGAGCAGTCCGGCTTGCGCCCGGTCCTAGTTCTGAGCCACGACGTTTTTAATGAGAGGTCGGGGACCGTAATTGCGGTGGCGCTCACAAGCCAACCTCAGAAGGCAGGGTTCCCTTTAACCATCGAGTTGAAGTCCAAAGACCTTCCAAAACAGTCCTGGGTTAAGATCAGTCAAATCCGGACTCTTTCGGTCGAGAGAATCGGGAAAGTAATTGGCAGGGTATCTATAGAGCAGTTGACACAGATTATCGAAGGCCTAAATGAAATTATTGCATAACAAGCCGTTGCACCCGACACTGTACTAGCGCGGGCGAATTCGTCGTTATGCAGAAATATGGACATGCCCATATAATTAACCATACATATATATTGCCTATTTACTCAAGTCTTTGATATAATATACTTGTGAGAAAAACAAAATTTGAGTGGGACGAGGAAAAGGATAAAGAAAACCAAGCCAAGCACGGCATTTCTTTTCTGACTGCACAACAGGCATTTCTTGATCCCCACCGTGTTATTGCGGAAGACACCACACATAGTACCGAAGAAAGCCGGTATTACTGCATGGGACGTGTCGGAGAAGGTATTTTGACCGTCAGGTTTACATATCGTGGCAACGTTATTCGCATCTATGGTGCAGGATATTGGAGAAAAGGAAGGAAAACCTATGAAGACCAAAACAAAATACACTGAAGAACCTATGGGCGACCTGAAGATCATTAAAGACTTCCTTCCCCCACCAGATCAGTTGGTGCTGAGGGAAGATAATGTAAAAGTCACCATATCCTTGAAGAAAACGAGCATCACATTTTTCAAAGAACAAGCTAAGAAACAAAAGACTTCTTATCAGAAGATGATAAGAGAGATTGTCGATTGGTACGCTTCACACTATCAAAAGGGCGCATAACCCGGCAATGCAGCGGACGTCTTACAGCCGCCGCTGATTTTTTCGTTGGGCGTTGCGAAGGGGTAGATGATGACCATGTTCTGGATACTTGTTGCCGCTGTGGTCACTGCTGTTCTGATTTACCGTGTATTTCGATCTTACGGCAAAACCAGTGGTAGCTCTATACGCTCGGAAAAAATGGCCGATGTGGTACATGTCTGTGCTTCTTTGACGATACGGAGCTTATATGCCGCCGTAAACTTACGGCGTACTGCTTTTTCAGGTACTTCAGGATCGGGAACTGCCCTGATATCTGTTTTGCTGCTTTCTGCTGCTATTGAATCTTTCTCTTTCATTCTATTTCTCCTTTCCGCCCTTATAGTCTAAACTATCTGGTGGAAAGTGTCTCACTTATGTTGGCACAGAGGGCATTTTCAGTTCAAACAGAGTTGCAGAGCGAGGGATAAAAAGAAATCTTCTTTTTAATTCGTCCAAAATCTGTTGGTCTTCAATTTTGATATTTGTTGTTGCAATAAAAACTTTTGTGCCTTGAATAAGCTGAGTTGCGATGGAGTCAAGCTGTTCCGAAGCAACAAAGAAAACTGCTTCCTTTGCGCCGGCACGCAGCAGTGCATTGCGCTGGACATCATCCCAACGTTTAGGTGGAGGATATAGAGACGAGATCTTTTCTGGTGCGATGACCTTGTTAGTGTATTCAATATTACGGGAAATTGGCACAATGCGACGTTGAGACTGTTTTGCCACAAGATATTCGAGATAAACTGGCTCGATTCCGGAAATAATCCATGCGTTTTTGGGAGTGTATTTAAGAATTTCTTCGACGGTAAATCTTTTATATGATGGCTGATCAGGTTTAAGCAAATATTTTAATGTTATAAAAAAGTTAATTATTATAAACAACAAAGCAAGGACAATAACCCCCCCAAGCGCCAAACGCGGTTTTTTCTTTAACCAGCTACCAATTATACCGCCAGTTATAATTGCTGTTAATACTATTGGAGCTAAGTAGAAGCGTGGATCCAGATAAAAGTATAATAGATGAAAGAGCACGATCGGCCCGGTTCCCAAGATTACGAATTCCACTACCCAGCGTATATCGGGAGAAAATGGTAGTTGCTTGGTATTCATGTTGTTTATCCGGCATTCTATAGCTAACACCGCACATGCCGCACACACCAGTAACACTGCATGGCTTTGTAAAAGTGCTATTAAATTAGTGTAAATGTTTGATAGTGAAAAGGTAAGATGCACGAAATCAAAAGGCACTGGCATCCAGAAGTGATAACCGCTGCGGAATGGGGAGCCAAAAACTGATGTATTATAAGTAAGAGAAACCGTGGCCGCAATTACAAGCGGTGTGACCAAAAAAACAAGCTTACGAAGCGCCAAGGCCAAACCACGGTAAGTTACCGCAAACACCAAAAATGGCAAGATTGCTGCCGTACACACAGGCCGGAATAAAGCAGCTACTGCTGTAATTATTCCGGGCAGCAGGTATGCAAGAGGCCTTGTATCGGTTCTATTTCGTAACCATAAGTATAATAGGCATGCCACAAGCATCAATACTGTAGCCGGTACATCTGTCATAACATGTTTGCTCCAATAACGATACAGCGGTAATGCCAAAACAGCAAAAGATGCAAAAATCCCGCCCCAGTTACCGCCTATTTTTTTGCCGAGAAGAAATGCTATTATGATTCCACCAATGCCAAAAATGGTAACTGGATATATTGCATTTCCTATCTCGGTTCCTAAAAGCAAATATACTGGTGACAATACGAGAATGGAAAACCATGGTGGATAATGAGGCGGCAACCATCTATTTTCTATGGGTATTTTGTATTCGCCGGCAGTAGCAAAGCGGTGGGCTGCAATCGCATACTCGGTGCTGTCTGGTGTATAAAAGAGGTTTGATGCACTTATACGATCGCAATAGAGCACCACTGCCGCCAGCATTATTATCATCAAGACTATCAAGAATGAAGTAAGACTTTTGTTTTCTATTTTGTGCGCCAATCTCAGTTATTTCTATAGAAAATTCTCGGTACTGTCAACATAATACAATTGGTTTACTATCAAACCAATAGAAGTAAGCCAATTTTGGCAATTTGATCATTAATGTAATATTTTTTTGTAAAAACTCTTTAATGAAATGTAGCCCTGTATAGGCTTTATTTTCTTATATAATACGTTGCATTTCAGCTCGCTTGCTCCAAACCTCTTTTTAAAGGTTTTCACCCCTTCAAGATGAGCGCTTGTATTAAAATCAAACCATTTATAACCATTGGCACATGCATCTCTCATAATTTCCATAAACAGAAAGTTCATAGGCCTTTTAGAGAAGTATGCCTCAAGATTGGCTGCATGCCAGCAAACAAGGTGTTTTTTTGCATAAAAACATAGTCCCCCTGCAATCACAACAGAGCCATCACGTACCAGCCACAGCCTAATGTTTGGAGAACTAAAACTAAACAGCAATTGAAAAAAATCCCATTCTATTTTTGAGAGTGCTGATTCACCCCAACGCCTCAGTGAATCCAAATAAACGTCATAATATTCTTTCCAATCTTTTTCTGTTTCGGCAATTGTAATGCTCAAACCCTCTTTCTGTGCCTTCCGGAATGAACATTGATGTCCGTGATAGCACCTATCGATTACGCCATCAAAACCACAGTCAAGATTAACTGCATAGGTCTCGTCTTCCTCTATTTCATAAATACAGCCAAAATTAGAAAAACATTTAAAATCAATAAATGCCGAAGAGGGGTCATATGGGTTCCATCGCCAGACAAGGTTTCCAAACTCATCCATTAAATATTTCAAGAGATGATTCACATGATCTTTTGTCAGTTCAGTCTCCGAAATCCAGTTACCAAATTGGCCTTCCGCGGTAAGAAAAAAATTCTTAATTGCCTTTTTTCGTGTCTGCATCGTAAATGGGAAAAGGGCTGATATTGAGTCTGAAAAGAATGCAATATGTGGAAATGGCTTGTTATACCCTTTTGTATATTCGCCCCATATCTCAGCCCATTCTCGCGAATGAAAGTATGTTCCGTAGTCGCAATTTGCCCATATCCTGTCCCATTCTTCGCTCGTAGCTGGTCTTATTTCATCAAGGATCAATTCTTTCATGATTTTTTTGTACCTCTTACTGAAAATGATTTACCAGAAGAGCTCGTCGATTTTCCATCATCAACAATCAATTTATACACAGCATACTCACCGTTTTCAAATATCTTTGTAAAATGGCATGACTTTGAAATATCATCAATAAACCTCATCCTGCCTTCTTCTTCCATGTCGTATTTATATACAGCAACGTACTTTATCCTATATTTTATTATCTCATCTATATGGTAGTTCACTACTGAGATTCTATCTGTATATAGTCTTAACGCCCTCGGTTTAAAAAATGCAATAATATCCCTTTTACCTGTGGAATTCTTAATGAAATTAATCATTTCTGAAGCACGGTTTGAATAAGGGCCTTCTAAAGTTTCATGCTTGTCAATGAATGTTTTTCTCACATAATTAATATCTCTCAAAAAATAACTAACCATAAAAACAACTATCAAAAAAACAATTGAGCAAACGAATATGTTTCGGCATGGCGCTTTTGTGACCCTATCCATTATTTCATTTGCACCCTTAAGAAAAAAATACACATAATATGGCAGCATAGGAAAGATATAACGAATACCTTGGGTTGTGCATGGAAAAGCTAGCAAGATAAAAAGATTGAGCAAAACAAACGATACAAATAAACAATCCTTTCTAAAATTGGCTATTAAGCCAAATAGTAAAAAAGGAAATGTAATAAAGTATAAAATCTTAAAAACGAGTTGGGAACCGAAAAATTCTGATGGCAGCATAGTATAAAAAACAATATTATTCCACAATGTAATTGATAAATTCTGATCTAAAAAAAATGTTACATAACTATTGAAATTTTCTGGAAATAATTTATTGTTTAGCAAAAAGCATAGAGTTATTGTAACATATGGAACCAATTGCATAAATTCTTCTTTAAAAAAATTCCATTTTAATTTATTTAATAAATCCTTATTTTCTAATAAATGACAAAACAACAATATAGGAAATAAGACAATACCTTGGTGCCTTATAAAAAACGCATAATAAATTACAAAACCAAGTATAAAATAACTAAAAGGTAAAGATACAATATATTTCCTCTCAAATATGAACCGCTTTATAAGATAAATGGCAAACAAAGATAGGAATAAAAAGGGTAAATCCGATAAGACGTTCTCCTTAAAATAGAAAAAGACAGGATTTAATGCAAAAAAAGATACAAGGATTAACCTATTTTTATCATCCAACCTGTCCTTAAAAAGGATAAACAATATTACCAATGAAGACAAAAAAAACAGAAAGACATATATTTTCATTGCTAATATATCAAAGCCAAAAATCATGTATACAGGGCTCAGCATAACAGGGAACCCCCACGGGTAAAAAAAGGGCCCGTGCAATTCAGAAGAATATCTTTCCAGTATCGTCTGTTTTTCGTTTAAATCTCTAATAGAACCTTCAACTATGCTTTTTGCTTGGGCGATATACATTGAAAAGTCATCACCCCATGTATGGCCTGCTTTAAACGATATTAGATTTAAGACTGTGGTTATCAACAAAATAATTACGAATAAAGTGTTTATATTCGATTTTGCTATTTTCTCGTATTTTTTTATCAATTTAAACAATAGTACCTTCTTTATATCTTCTTAATATCTGGCTTATAGATGTACCGTGTATCCATAAGGTAATATAACCGGATACGCTCAAAGTTAAATAGTTTACCGCGTGCCATAACAAGGCAAACGCCAGGGCGGTATCCTTCAGTATGCCAAAGGGGCTCAATGATACAACGGTCAAATAATGAAATACACCTATATAGCCAGGGGACGATGGTATAAGCATGCCCATTGTTGTTACAACTACAGCGAACATCGTAGCAACTATCTGGATATTTATTTTTAACGCCTCGGCCGCTGTCCAAGCCGTTATATATACAAAAACCCATCCAAGAAAAGTAATCGCGATAATTAGTATTCCTGTTTTCGTTCGCATTACAGCAAACCCATCTAGCAAATTCAATACAAAATTTTGAATCACAGGTCTTTTAAGAAGACCCAACTTCTCCGAAACAGCATTAAACAACAAGACCCATTTGTCCTTCCAGGCTGATAGCACAAACATTGCAAAAATTCCAATTGCCGCAAGAATGCCTGAAATTTTTGCAGTATGCGACAACAAGGGCGGAAGATGAACAAATGGCAATAAAAAGAGCAAATAAATGAGCAAAGTTGCTAAATCCAATAGATGTTCAATTATTATTGTTGCAGTTGTGCGGGATATTCCAACTGGCTGCTCGCTGACTATTAAAAGGACCCTTGAAACTTCGCCTAAGCGCGCAGGCAAGATATTACTGATAAAAAAACCAGCGCTCAGCGCCGTGAATAGAGAACCAAAAGGTAATTTATGTCCAGGGTAGTAAAGCAACTGCCAACGCCAAGATTTCAATAGCAAAAGTAAAAAAACAGATAAAACAGAAGGTATTAGCCATAAACAATTTGTATTGCGCAACACTTTCCAGAGACTCGAAAGGTCTATACCCCATAGTGCAAGTACCATCAGACCCGAACTTATTGAAATCTCAATTAATACTTGAAATTTACTGCGTTTTGATTTAATCATGCAGTTTTAGGGGCACTGTCCAGGTCAACAGACAATTTTTTACCATCTCTTGAAAATATCTTATGATGTTTTAGGCCGTGTTTGTTTAGAACAAATTGCACCGATGTCCTCAAAACCCCTAGCCCGTAAACAATGCTTCTGGTAAGATTAATAGATGAGGCTTCTTTAAAATATTTAGTAGGACATGAAATTTCACCGATAGAGAAGCCAAAATAAAGGGCTTGAGCCAACATTTGATTGTCGAAAACAAAATCATCAGAGTTCTCTTCAAGCGGAAGCTCCAATAACACCTGCCTGGAAAACGCACGGTATCCCGTATGATATTCGGATAATTTAGCGCCAAGCAGAAGATTTTCAAAAAAAGTTAGGAACCTGTTGGCGATATACTTATAATAAGGCATACCTCCTCTGAGTGTACCACCACTTATAATGCGTGAGCCAAGCACAATATCATACTGACCTATTGCAACCAAAGAAGCCATAGCCACTAATAGTTTCGGCGTATATTGATAGTCTGGGTGCAGCATTATCACAACATCTGCACGACGCTTCAACGCTTCTTTGTAGCAGGTTTTCTGATTGCCGCCATAACCACGATTCTTTGGATGTCTTATTGTATATATCCCGAGTTTTCTTGCTAACTCTGTTGTTTGGTCGGAACTTGCATCATCGACAAGTATTACCTCATCGATAAAACCAGGCGGAATCTCTTTGTAGGTAATTTCAAGGGTTTGCTCTGCATTGTATGCAGGCATAACGACAATTACTTTTTTGTCATGTATCATTTTCCCTCACATTGAATGATTTTTTAGAAAGCAATCCTATTAGATAATCAAGCGTAATAGCACTAAAACAGATAAGAAGCACATCATAGGGAAGCCTATATCGGATACGTGGCAGAAAAAAGGCATTCATTACCGCACTCATTAAATATACTATTAATAAAAAAATCTCAATCCTTTGCATAGGAAAACGCTTAATGAGATAAAATCTGAATAATGCAAAAAGCAAAATGCAGTAATATGTAATAAACATAATAACATCACGCAGGACTGACTGCTCTGTTCTTGTAGCCAAGTCATTTCTGAAATTAAAATAATTCAATAACTTGCGCAGATAAAGTATCGAAGCATCTTGAGGATTATTTTTAATCCATTCAAATGCCTTTTGCTTATAATATTTATCACCATCAATTTCATCAAGTCCCTTTCTCTTTATTTCATCTGTGTATCTCGAGACATCCACGATTTCTCCCTCATTAGGTTTGCTGTTTTCAGAATTTCCCAGTATAAAGGTTTTACCAGCGTTGGAGGAAAGAATAACAAGGCGATCAAAAACGAGATAATTTCTCACAACCCAAGGTGTCAATACAACAACAACACCAACAATCAACCCGATTATATATAAACGTGGCACTGACTTCCTTAGAATATATGGCGTCGCTAAAAAAACTGGGCCCATAAGGACAAAACTTGGACTAATCATTAAAAGCAAGCCATACAAAACACCGACAATAAACGCCTTTCCTAACGACAGCGAAAAGGCATCGATCATATATATTATAAAAAGAAAAATTGCTGTAGCTATAATCTGAGGATATAGTGTGCTTGCAGTAAAAAAAAGCACGGGGTAGCACAAAACAATCAACGGTACCCACTGTGCCCCAACTACAAAACCATGTTTTCTAAGAATAGCTGTTAGCAAAACAATACAGCACGCTAAGAAAAAAAAGTTAACCATCCTAATCGCAAAAAAACCACCACCTATAGATACAATTGACGCAAGAATCAACGGATAACCTGGAGGATGAAAGGTAGTTGGTATTATTGCATTATCGTCATAGGAATAAATAGAATGTTTTATAACATTATTTGCAATCTTTAAATAATGCCCTTCATCTCTAAACCGAATCTGGTCACCAAGGATAAAGGAGTATACAATTCCCCCCACGATTACAAAAACCAAAGAAAAATATAATATAATTCTGTCAATATTCAAACCTGACACTAAAAGATCCTCGATTTTGATTTACTCATCATAACATAGCGTAAAGAATCACCCTATCTTTCCAACCCAATCAAAAAAGACTTCCACTTTACCAATGTTTCCGCTGCCAGACTTGTTCCCAAATCATTCCAATGGGAATTTTCAAGATTTACCCATAACATTGACGGTCTATACGGTCTAAACACGGGGAATAGGTCAAAATATTCAATACCTGAATCACTAAAAAATTGCTTTAATTTATCATGCATTTCTTTATATGGATACCTATTATTAAGACAGGTCAAAGTCGGAATAATTACATAACGAAAAGAAACATTGTTTTGATTGCAATAATCCCTCATTTTAAGGGCATAATCCTTAAAACTCTTCCAACCAGGCTTCGAGTCACTAAGATTAAAATAATCAGGAGGAAGCAACGATTGGGGTACACCTACAATTTCAACAATTCTATCTTTGTATAGATAATACAAAAATGCAAAAAAAAGAGACTTAGACCTCAAAAACTCTTTGATGTTTTGCCTCCAGCTCTTTGCAACCAATAGTTTTGAATCATCCACAACATCTGATGCTTCCAAAATATCATTTGTAAAGAAAAAAACAATGACCATGGAAGGCCTGTAGATAGGGGTCAGCCATATCAATCTTTGATACTCACTTTCCGCATTTCCAGCGCCTCCGCTGCCATTAACAACCTCAATGCTATACCCAAGCCCACTTAGTCTTTTTTCAAGTTTATAGGTAATCAAACTCTCCACCGGAATACCATCGCCCCATACAAAAGAATCACCTAACACTAGAATGGTCTTTTGTGCTTTAGGTCTTCGATCCAGTTCACGTTCTCTTAGGCCGAGAGAATTCGTAACATATTCTATACCTTCATGTACAACCCTTTTGTCACCTTTATCTATAACAACGCCAACATGGCTTCCTTGCAGTTTATAGTCCCATAATAAAACTGTCAAACCCTCTGCAATCACAAAAAATACTGCTACAGAGGCAATTGCAAGCAACAAATTATATAACAATCTCCTGATTTTCATGTGCCCTGTTTCTTAATATCCTGAAAAGCCTTAATTGACAATTTCTCATTGCTTCGATTATATTTAAAAATATCATGTCAAGCAACAAATATATTTTAGAGATGCAAATGGCAAGAGGCATAGGAATTCTCCTTGTAACATTTGGCCACAGCATACCGCTAAAGGACGCCTATCCTGCCATCTACAATTTCATATACTCTTTTCATATGCCCATGTTTTTTTTCTTGTCGGGCTTCTTCTCAACTAAATTATTAGAGATAGATTCAATAAATGACTGGCTAAAGAATTTAAGTAGAAGCACATTAAGGCTTGTTATTCCGTACTTTGTAATTAGCTTCAGCTATGGACTCATCAAATATTACATACCGCACATGGTTAAACGCCCTTTTTTATGGGAAGACTTCCTTTATGTGCTTACCATTTATCCGCTCAGCAATCCGGCATTATTTCTCTGGTTTATTTATCTCATTATAATTATGAGGATATTCACGCCAATAATTTCTAAAACAAACCGCTGGCTACTTTTTCTCTTTTTTATTATTTTTCAGTTTTTCCCTGTAAGTTACGATTTATTTGCTGTAGGATGGCTTTTAAACTATTTCATCTATTATTTCATAGGGACTCAAATATCTCAATTTAAAGACAGATTTATTGTTTTAATGGGAAATAGATGGCTAATTAATTTATATCTTGCAGCTTTTGTTGCAGCATATATTTCGACATTTTATATTGAATGCCAATTCTTGAAGTTTATAACGGCAATATTGGGTTCTTTTTTTGTCATATCTCTTTGTTTTTCGTATTCAAATTTTTTGCCAAAAAGGATTTTAGATACGTTTGGCTTTTATTCGTTGCAGATTTATTTGTTGCAGTATTTTTTCATATTTCCTTTGGCTCATCTGTTTCAGGTATTCAATATAGCTAATATTCCAACAATAATCGCAACCTTTTCTTTTGGCATGATCTGCCCTCTGGCTATTTCGATATATATATTTCCGAAGAGTAGGCTATTGTCTTTGCTTTTTGGAGGTATCGCTCAACTTAGTAGCATTAAAAAACAGTAACGGTTTATCTCCTTGATGCAAGATAGCCCCACGTGTAAGTATTGGGTATAACGTTTTGAATTGTGAACTCACACATAGCAGCATACCAGTAAATGTCGAGATAATTTTCGATTATAGGCCATGCCTTTAATTCAGGGTAACAATATTGATTTGCCGCTTTATGAACATAGGTTTCTGATTGCCCGAATGAATTTGGATCTAGTGGGCCCAATACTGTTATTCCAGGAGGAGGTGGTTGATTAGTAACGCGAGAGTCTATATGCATAACATTTTTAGGACTTTTATGGCCAATCCCTGTTGTATAGCTCATATTTAACGGGTTTGCCCCTGCACCTGTCTGGGTCGCAAGAACTATCGCATGAAGATAACGCCTTTTTCCCGTCATTGCGTGTGCCCTTATTATATTCTTACAATCCGGTGTTGTAAAAGTACCTGCAATTGCGGGGCGCCAAGGGTTTTGAGCCCATTTAAAAGCTGTTTTCATTTGAGCATTTATCAGTTTTTCCGCTTCATCAACAATTGCATCCCTACATTTCAATTGAATGCTTTTATTCATCCCCTTCTTTTCTGTATTATAATACACCCATGCAGCATCCTCTTGATCATGGCTATCATACTTACTGATTAACGTCTCCCCACCTTTTAAAGCTGTTGTATCAATAAAGATATCATGCCATTTCTTGAACCCGGTTAATCTAAATAATTCTGCCGCTGCAAGATTACGAGCATCGTTCACTTGATATGATGGGTATTTCGTTTTATTTTTATTTGATTCGTTTTCAGCCCATTCCATTGCCTTTACAGCGCTTTCAGTATAAATATCCGACATCTTTAGATTATGTTTTTTCAATATATAAGCTGCATTTGCGGTTGCACCCGCATAAACATAAGATGAATATACATCAGGGGCAAATGCAAAAACGTTAAGCGATTCCTGCCAACTCGCTTCACCATACTTTGGATGATCTTCAGATTCTATGCCCCCCCTTATGCCGCCTTCTTTGGTTTGGAGACGTCTATAAAAATCAATGCCCCATAAGGCTTCTCTTACAATATCTGGGAAATCTTCTTTTGCCCCTGGTATGGTCAACTCAAGTTTATCAAAGTATTTAGGGGAATAATCATATAGCTCAAATAAATATCTTGCAGCAATCAGATGCGCAATACGCCTGTCCCAATCACCTGCATCACAATACCCTCCCCATGCATCTGGAACAATTTCAGTGGTTTTTCCATTTATAATTTTCGAAAAACGTTCTTCGTTTTTTCGAAGGCCATATTCAATGTCAAAAAGTGTTGTATTAGTTGCATATATCCTAACTCCATCACCTGGATGAAAATTCCTTGGTCTTTTAAAAGTTGAAAAAGGCGGTCCAATTGCGATCCCGCTCCTTTGATGATACAGAAATCGCGCAGAGATATAAAATGCCTTAGCCCACACATCATCGCTAATATCAAATGGATACGAACAACCTACGCCATCAACATAAACACGATATCTACCTGGTTTTTGAAGTTGGTTAAAATCCATTATATATACGTTTGTACCATTAAAATTATGTCCAAAAGCATCCTCATCTTTCTCAAACATTTTTTTTGAAAGCAATATTTCACCTTTAAAAACAACTTCTCCACTTTTTTCATCAATAATATAAAATGGTGTTTTTTCTTTGTAATCAACAGGCCCACCACTACCCATCCATAATGAAAGGAACGCAACCTTTGCTGGGTCATCAGGCCTAAAGCCTATATGGCTTACATGCACTGCCTCGCTTCTCATTTTTGTAGGGTCATAAATAAATGTCTGCCTCGGCAAACCCAATTCTTTGAAATCAATGGTATATTGCTTTCCAGTCTTTAAAGGTTTTAATAACTTAAGGTAAATTACATGTTCGAGTGGTGCTTCCATTTTGGCACCTATTCTTGCAAAATCAGATGGTTTGGTTTTACGGAAAACCGTATATGGTCGACGTGCAACAGATAAATCCGGATCATCAGAAGAACTTATCTCAAAGCTTTCTGCTTTATCGAGCAAAGCCATGTCCAATCTCTCTCCAACTACCCGATCAAACATCATGATACATTTTTCAGTACGCCCAACCAATGAACCAATCCTCTTTCCACGTCTGTCTAACCATAAATCATTCTTTTCCTGTGTAAAAATATCCCTTCTCTCAGGTACATATGGGATCTGCTTTCCATGTACAACCTTACCGTCAGTCACTGTAACAGCAATTATATCTGAAGATATTGGCCCTATATGAACTATCTTTGGTCTTTCCTGCTCCTGATTTTGTCTATCTGTTTTAAATTCTTTATCATTGTTTGCGTCTGAACTTAGATAAGCCAAAGAAAAAACCAAAATAACCAAAATAATAATGATTACTGCAATCTTTTTACGGGTTAGCATAATTCATTAATTGTTTATTTGATTTTTCACAATTTACCATCTGACGTTTGGCTCTCTTTTCCATCTAATTTCAACATCGTGGGGTTCTTGTATATTTCCGCAATCAATTAGTTCAACCGCCACCCACCAGCAGTTATTTTCATTTATAATCCTTACAGGAGCCCATTCGCTTAAAAATCCTCTACAATGAAATTCTGGAAAAATTACTCCATTAAGTTTAAAAAAGGCAGGGTCTCTTTTTAATGTTTCCAAGTCATATCCGCAATTGAAAAACGCCGTTCCTTTTTTTACCGCAGTATATCTTTTTTTAACTATTAAATAGAGAAACTCTGACATCAAAGGATCAGGATGTAAGCTTTCGTCGCCCGCCAATGTCTGTTTCATCTCAGATTCTTGGGGAAGATTCTTGGAATGTTCGTACAAAAAACACACCTTTTCTGTCAAATACGGCTGAATAACCGCAAATCCGTCTTCTTTTGCATAACAATACTCGGCAAGACAATAACCGAACGGGAATAGACAAAAAAGACATGCTAAAGATAATAATTTGATCAAAACCCCTGTTCGCATTGAAAAAGACATCGCTATAGCCCTCATGAATTATAGTTTTTACTATAAACTACAAGTAAAATATAACACAATTTGCTAAAAAAATAAGGCTTGAAACAACTTTTCTATCATTGCCTTAAGGCAACACGTCCCTTGATGAAAAAGCACATGTATATACTGAGTAGTATTTTCCTCTCTGTATAGGGATATATTTTGAGGCAAAGACCTCACGAAGCTTATCCGAAAATAAAGGTTCACTGGTATAGTAGTTTTTTAAAGAAAATGGTTCTCCATAATTTGGAATCAATATCGAAGGGATTTTACATCTTTCTAATCTTTCTGCAAACTCGTCGTCTTTAAATCCTGCCACCTGTAAATCCATAAAAGCTGCATAATCAATCTGTCTTTTCCTAAGCATAACCCTCATGAAAGCATATGGGTAGCTCTGTTCATCAGTAACCCCCATCATTAAACCTGGAAAATTTTTCTCAAGAGATACTATCTCTTTTTGTGCATAATTGAATTGATGCCAGCTCTTAGCCATAGGAAGAACAAAATCTAATGGTACAACTATAAACGATACAACAATCAATGACACATATAATATTTTGAACAAACCTTTTTCAACAACAACGACTTCAGATAGTTTCTGAATTATAAACGCATTAATTGGTATTAACGGCATTAAATGGTAAAATCCATTCCCATATTTGGAAGCAACTATCGTGATTAAAAATTCTATCACCAAAATTAATGTTATCCTTAGTCTCATAGTGTGTTTCAGCTTTATGCCGCGCCAAAACACAACAAAGGGAAAAGACAAAAAAACAAGATATATCAAGTTTTCAATCCAAAGTTTTAAAGACAAACCATGATCGATTCCAGCTAAACTCAAATAACCCCAAAATCCGGAAAATAATACATTATCAGGTAGAAAAAATGCAGACAAAGATAATACCGATGAAACTAAAAATAACAATATAGATGAAATTGAACAACTTGATGCAGCAACAGCAAGATAGGCTGTAAAGATATAAGCTGCTCCATGGATTTTTAATGCAGAAGCAATCCCGCCAAGAACACCCATTATTATCGGTAAGTATCTTTTATTAACATAATTCTGACCAAAAAGAAGAGATATAGACACAATCATGATTAAAAAGGGTTCAGCCCTGTTCCAGAAAAGCATCAGACCAAAAGGGAATAAATAAAGCAGATAACCCCTGTATAGCCGATTTCTGCTAATCCGCAACAAAATAATGGCTGATACAATTAACGCAAATAAACCAGGTAATTTTGATGTGACAATAATTGATGTTGCACCAATCCATTGAAAAAAAGCTTGTATCTCAAACAAAGCTGGACCGTAAAGGCTCCAATTATAGGAGTAAACACCGACAGGCATAGGATATAGAATCTCTCCGTTCTTCATAACTACGCCAATGGAGGCAACCAAAGGTTCAATATGGTTAAGATAATTGGGATAAAAAAGATAAATAACACCTGCTATTATATAAATTATAAAAAAAGCTACTGCACCATAACTATAAAAAAGCTCAAGCCTTTCAGAAATATTTACTCTAATGTTTATTTTAAACAAATGAAAAACCATCAACACAATGAAACAAAATACGGTTCCTCCAATCATTGTGGCATTGTGTAAAATAAACTTTAACGGATCTGCTATATATTCCATATTATTTCGTTCCAGCAAAAAAAGGAATGTATCTGTTTAATATATAATTGAAGGGCGCTATAATCAAAATGGTTAAAATAGAATGAATAAACAAAAACAAAATGTTTGAAGATTGTACAGAGTATGGAATACCCATAACCATCATTAATTTAACAATAATAATTAATGCCGGAATATGTAGAGCAAAGATCGTCAAAGAGTTGTTCCCAATATATCTAAATATACTTAAGCGCCCAACCATTACCGAAATAATAAACCAAAAGAAGATACCCAAAAATGCACCACTATAAAACAAAAAGATATTATTGAATTTGTTATAGTTCATATCAATCTTTCCATTGAAGTAGACTACAGTTAAACTCAGCATCAAAACAACAAACAAAATTATGATATTATTATTCGTTCTGTAGGTATGGCTATATCGTTTAAAAATATAACCAATACCAGAAAAAACTACAGCAGTAAACGCTATATCGATACTCCAGGGAAGCCTTATATTTAAATATTTTGAATCCAAATATCCGATCGCGGCAAACACAAACAAAAGCACAATAAGATGCGATTTTGATTTGGCAATCCTTAGAATCATAAAAAGCATAATCTGGGCTATAAATAAACATACAAAAAACCACAGTGGCGTGTTATGAATCAGCCACAAACCATTTCCATTGCCATACAAAACACCAACCAACGGCTTAATTGCTGGTACTTCCTGAGGAATGTTCAACAATTTAACCCTTGAAAGCCATAGTACATAAGAGATTAGATTAAAAAAAACATAAGGCACCAATAGTCGTTTTGCTCTTTTTATGCAAAACAATCTAAAATTGTTCAACGATTTTTCATTGAAGTTCAATCCGGCTATGAAGAAAAATAGGGGTACATGAAATGAAAAAAGATAATTGATAAGAAAATCTAGACATGAGATTGAGTGACCAAAAATAATAAAAATGACCCCGATGCCCTTCAGGTTATCGATCCAAAAAATCCTTTGATATTCTTTCATTTAAACTAAGTCTGCCCTTGAGTTTAATCCTATTGTGCGGCTACTTCTTAAAAACATTTATAAAGGAAAATATTTTTTTATTTGCCCATACATAGAAGATGTCGCTTCTAAGCAAGCGCAATTTTATTATGGAGAAGATATATAAAACCATAACGATAACAATCTTAAGTAAAATATTCAAATCAATAAAATTTTGATTTATCATCATACACATAGTAAGATTTAGGCCTATAATCTGACTCCATGTTTTCCATCTGAAAATATTCCCGATATGACGAATTGCATAAGTGATCGTGACCCCGACCAACACAATCTCACATATCAATGCCACCCATGCAGAACCAATATAGCTGTATTTTGGTATCAATAAATAATTCAAACCAACGCTCAAAGCAGCAGCAACAGCACCGAGCCAATATGCATATCTTACAACACCAATTGAGATTACAACGCTTGATATCAATAATGAATAGAAAATAATGACACTAACCCAAATCAAAATGTTAAATACATCTGCAGACGGCAGCATCTTGCTACCATAAACTAGGGAAATAATCTCTTGCGACATTGAAGTACATATTACACCTATTGGTAAAAGAATAATGGCAATAAATTCAGCTATGTCGCTCGTTATATATCTCAGTGATGCCTTGTCATTTTTAGCCTTCTCCGCAAATATAGGAATCAAAGGTGCAGTTACCATGGCCGCCAAGAAAGATGCTATTTCAACAAATTTGTATGCAGCACTGTATATTCCAACTGCATAATCAGATTTCATTCCAGCAAGCATCAGAATACAAACACGGTTGCTGATTATTATAAATATTGAGGAAATGCCTAAGGGCATAGCAAGTTTGATTATATTTTGTATTATCGATTTATTGATGTTAAACAAAGGCCTTACGGATATCCCTGATAAGTAGAATGCTATAAAAGCATATAAAACATTTGCAGATATATAGGCGGCGATGAAACTAAACAGGTTATTCGAGAACTGAAATGCAGCGGCAAGGAAAACAAGATGGGCAACCCCATATATTATTGAGGCATAAAAAGAATGCCAGGGACGTTGAAAAACCTGAAATATAGGTTCGAAGAACCTCGATGCCAAAAAAGGTATTGCCAAAGAGCCAATAATTAGAACAAAGAACATGTCTCTACGCAAATAATATGCTGTGATTATAGACCCCAAGATCACCAAGACATTGAGAAACAGTCTTAAAATTAGAAAATTTCCCCAATACATGCGAGGAGAGTCTTTGGTTTGGGCTATATCTTTGCCGAGCACAGGCATTAAACCAAAGTCTGCTAAAATTACAAATATCCCAAAATAATTTAATACATATGCGTACTGTCCGAAAAAATCTGTACCGTAAAAACGTGCAATAAGAGCAAAGGCTATAAAATTTGAACCAAACGTAAAAACTCTTCCTAAACCCTGAGCAACAACGTTGATCAGGTAATGATTAAACAATTTCATGGTTTTCCATTATGTTTTGTCTACCAAGTTTCACCGCTTATCACCCTTTCGTACAATTCCATATAATCATTTGCCATCCTTCTTACTGTGAAATATTCTTCAGCATACGCACGACAGTCATGAGGTTTAATCTGCGATATATTATTAACCGCTGTAATTATGTCGTCTTTATCCCTACAGAGATATCCATTAAAACCATGAATTATCTGCTCTGGTACCCCACCCTCAGCAAAAGAAATCACAGGGGTTCCTGATGCAAAAGCCTCCAAAACTACAAGAGGAAATGCATCAAACCATCGTGGAGTCTGAATAAGGGCCTTTGCCCCGCAGAGGTAGTCGTTTATTCCTATAATCTCTCCGATATATGAAACGTTTTGCAAAAGACAAAGCAGTGGTTTTAAAACCATCAAATAATATAAATGGTCTTCGATGTTACCCGCTATTTGAAGTTTTTCCTTTGAGTTTCTGAATGCCAGAGCAGCTATATGTTGGCCTTTGTATTTAGCTATCTTCGCTATATGTATAAAATAATCCTTCTTGTTGTAACTGTACTGATAATCATCGAGATTTAGCCCATAGCGCACATATTTTGTTGATCTGCCATAAAGCGCTGCGTGGGCTTTACTGGACGCCACAAGATTGGGTCTATCATAATCGGGAAAATTTGGAACACAGGTTGATACCACAAAAGGAAACTTGTCTGTATGCCTTAACACATAAAGGTTATGAAAAGACCAATCGTGTATAACATCTACAGGATTACTATCAAGATATTCCTTCATAGCCAGATAAAGAAACTCCTCTGATATTTGATCCGATTTTTTCTTAATTCCGCTTGGCATATTGGAGGGGCTATAACCATCTACTTCAACTGTTTTGCCCGAACAAAAACTACCTGGCAACCCAAATAGTACCACTTCATTGCCCCGTCTTATAAGTTCCTCAGCCAAAAAATATACAACACGTTCAATACCCCCATACCCCTGTGGAGGTGTTGCTTTATATACAGTTGATACAATTGCAATCTTCATTTATGTTTTAATAGAACCTTTCTGAATACGCTTACAACATCAGTTACATCTTCATCGCTCAATGCTGGAGACAATGGAAGGGAAATGGTACGTTCTCCTATAAACTCAGCATTTGGAAAATCACCTATTTTCCAGCCATACACAGTTTGATAAAAAGGATGTAGGTGTATGGGGACATAGTGAACCCCTACACCGATATTTTCAGAGGTAAATGCATCCAGAAACCAATCCCTGCTTTTTCCAAGTCTATCAACATCAATTAACGGAGTATATAGATGGTAACCATGC
>Ga0116190_1001565_pt1 | contig 19588 bp, 12 predicted proteins | sample AD_JPNTR4_MetaG_FD_89808 | JGI IMG/M metagenome (GOLD analysis project Ga0116190, IMG submission 89808) | Active sludge microbial communities of municipal wastewater-treating anaerobic digesters from Japan - AD_JPNTR4_MetaG | ecosystem: Engineered > Bioreactor > Anaerobic > Digestate | place...
CAGCCGAGCCGCCGGTTTCCACCCGGGCATCTTGGGACATAATCACAGCCCGGCCCTGGAAGTCTGCCCGAACGGCGACCTAATAGCGGTCTACTTCACCTCGGTCGGAGAAGGATCGCCCGACGCCGCACTGATAGGCACGCGTCTTCGATACGGGGCGGAGGAGTGGGACATGCCCGAGCTCCTGTTCGATCTGGCCGACGTCAATGATGTCGCTCCGCTCCTGTGGAACGATAATGGAAAGCTTCATTTGTTTTGGGGCGCCGCGCCACCCGGACTAGCGGATCTTCCTTTCTGGTTCGTATCTTCCAGCGACAACGGCGCCACGTGGAGTGGAGTCCGCTTTCCATTCATCAGGGGACGCCGCGTTCTTTATTATGGCCAGCCCATCAGCACCGCCTTCCGGGACCGGGACGGAACGATGTACGTCCCCACTGACGGGGTCGGAGGGCACTCCTTGCTCTGGGCCAGCCGTGATGGCGGTGTGACGTGGTTCGACACCGGAGGCAGAACCGGCGGTCGTCATACTTGCTTCGTCCTTCTGCCGGACGGGCGGATCTTCGGCATGGGTGGGAAAAACACAGACATCGACGGCTTTATGCCCCAGTCGTTTTCCTCGGACAACGGCAGAACCTGGGAGATCTCCAAGTCTCCCTTTCCCCCTTTGAGCACGAATCAAAGGCCGGCCATGATCAGGCTGGCAAGCGGCAACCTGTTTTATGCCGGGGACTATCAGAATTTTGAAGGGGAAAAGCCACCCGGAGTGACTGGGGAAGGGGCGTTCGTGGCGCTCTCACGCGATGAAGGAAAGACTTGGCACGTGAAGACGCTGCCGGAGGGACTACCCCACGAAGCCATCGACGGCTCTTTCAAGCCTGCCCTTGTAGGCCATCGGTCGACAACACTGGGGTATGCGGTAGCCCGCCAGGCTCAAGACGAAACCATACATCTCCTGACGTCCATGAATCATCCCTCGCTTCATTTCGAGATGAACGAGGCTTGGATTCTCTCGGACGCCGGCGTGAGTCATGACAATCACGGTCGGTATCGCCTCGAGGGAACCAAGACCTTCAAGTATCCGAGTGGCCGGAAACAATGGGAAGTAACCTATCGGCAAGGCTACGAGGTGGGTAAAGAGACTTTCTGGACGCCCGGGGGGAAGGTGCTCTGGACCTGGGAGCACCGCCCGGATGGACGGAAAATCTGGACCCAGTTCTGGTCCAACGGACAAAAGAAATCCCAGTCGGAATGGATCAACCACCGATGTACAGGAACGGCGATTCACTGGGATAGATCCGGCCGCGTCACGGGGCGGTGGCAGTTTAAAGACGGCCGGTTGGTCAAGTGACCTTTCGGAAGGCACACCCCGGACAGTATCGATAAGACCGAGCGCAGTCCGGCAGGGATGCGAGGAGTCCCGCCGAAGCTACAAGCTATCTCTTATTGCTCTACCGGGTTCCTGCCGGCGCCGGTGCGGATAGCGTTCCAGACGTCTTCGCCGTTTCCTCCGGCTTCGTAGTAAACCGCACCATCGGCGGTGCTGTTCACAATTTTCCGGGTCACATCGGTCAAGACTCTCAAATACGTTTCGCGATCCTTGATCGGAAGGGGGGCGGGAGGATTCTTCAGCATGTCCCAGACACCCGACAGAGAGACATCGAGCAAGACTTTCACGCCTTTGTCCTGAGCGTACTTAAAGTTTGTCGAAGCGTTTTCCTCCCAGTCGTCGTAACCGTGCTTGCGGTGGTCGACCATAATCCGCAGCACGTCGACCAGCCCTTCGTCGCACCACTGCTTCCACTGCATTTCGATGCGGCCCACCTGTTGGCGGGTATAGTAACCGGGCTGAAAGTAATTGTAGGTCTTGGAATAGAACCCTACTCCCAGCTTCATCCCGGCGGCGTGAATGAGCTGGGAAGTCTCGCGTATGAGTTGCGTCAGGAAATAACCGCGGACGTTGTTCCAGTTCTTTTCATCCTCGGTTTCCTCCAGGTTCTGAAGGCTGGTCACACCGCGCAGCGGCGGGTTCTTGCCATACTTTTTCTTATAGAGCGCGATCTCGGGTTCGTTGTAACCGTATTTTAAGTAAGGCTGCGTCCACTGCGGATACCAACCATAAGCGAGGACCGGATAGATTCCGGCGTGAGTTCTGGCCGCGTCGAGATAAATCCCGTCGGGTCTGTATTCAATCAACTCTTTGATTTGGGAAAGAAGATAGTTTCTCACCTCGGGATATCCATAACTCGGCACCCCTTTGATATAGGGCGCGGTCCCCTGGCGTTCTCCTTCCACCAGCGATTTTGAGTAACCCCCGGTCGACACCGACTTGGAGAACTCGGCCGCTTCTTTCGCTCCCGGCAATGGAGTTGACAGGTGATCGGCCAGGACTCCGGCCAGTCGGGACCAATACTCCGGGTGCTGTTCGAAGAACATATCCTCGAAGCCCGGGTAAGCAAAATCAAAGAGGGTAATGTAGACGAACGACTTCAGCCCCTGCTTGCGACATTCGTCTATGGCGACCTCGAGCGGGTCGCATTGACGCATGATCAGACCGATGGGTGAAGCCTCAGTATACGGGAGACCTTTTCCGTCCAGGACCGTCATGACCTTGCTTCGGTAAGTGACCTTGCCGATGACGGAAACCCGCCAATAGATTTCGTCAAAACCGGCTTTCCTGGCCGTCTGGATCAGTTCTCTGATCTTTGGCTCGTTGTAGAGGTATCCGCCAAGGTAGCCGTGGACCACCTGATCGTTGTAGTCGACGCCAAGAGCCAGCGTCTTTTTCCCACTGCTTCTGCTGTCCTGACCCGCGATCTGGCCCAAGCCGAGTATCATTGCCAGCCAGACGAAAAGCAGGCGCGAAACGGTACTAACACTAGTCCTCATAGATCGGAAGCCTTTCGGGAAAGACGGAGCACACGGCAAACACCGTGCACTCCGCCTTAGAGGTTGGGCTAGAAAGTGAGTTTCAGACCCATCTGGATGACGCGGTTCTCTCTCTCTGTCTCGAAAATCCGGCCGAAGTTCTCGCTTCCACAGCAGGAAGCGCTTGGGATGGCGAAGAAGGGGGTGTTGGTGGCGTTGAACATTTCCGCGCGGAATTGCAGCCGCGGATTCTCGAGAGGTCCGATAGGCAACGTGAAGTACTTTTGAATGGCCAGATCGAGGTTGCGCAGCGAGCGTTGGTCCAGGATGTTGCGACCGGCCGTCCCATCTCGGAACTCGTTCTGATTGACGAAGCAGGAGGTGTCGATATCGCGGAGGATCGTGCGCTGATCGCTGTCCAGATTGCCATCGCAGATTCGGTCCGGGCGCGATGTGCGCTGGGCGTTCAAATTAAAACCGCCGAACACGCTGAAGGCCTGGCCGCTCTGAAGAGTGAGGATCCCCGACAGTTGCCAACCGCCAAGGATGGCATCCACGGCAGGATGAACGTCGGTCAGGAAGCGTTGCCCGCGCCCGACCGGCACCTGCCAGATCGAGCTTGCTCGGAATATGTGCCGGAAATCATAGGAGTTTCGGCCATAGTCCTTGGCCCGGACCTCGGCGGGGTCGAAAAGATTCAGGTTTCCGCCGTTGATCTCAATCAGCTCGTCGACTGTGCCCAGAGTTTTTCCGAAAGCATAGGATACGTTGAACATCAGCCCATCGGAGAACCTGCGGGTTAGATTGGTCTGAAGGCCGTGATAGTTTGAGATCCCATCCCAGCCGACGTCGATGATCCGGCCGATCCCCGGGTAAGGCCGGCGGCAGTCCGGACTGTTGTAAGGTGGGTCGCAGTCGATGGCGCCCGGCCCTGGAGGCGGGGAGTTGGGTCGCCTGATCGAATTCAGATCGTCCGCATCATTACCCACGTAGCCGATGCTGGCCACCATCGAGTTCGTCAGCTGATACTGGATATCGATGTTCCAGCTTTGAATCATCGGGGCCTCGTAGTTGAAGTCTCCAAGCTGCAGAGACGGCAGCGAGAAGGTTTCGGTGGACACCTCTGGAGGGAGAGCCGGCTCGGACAGCAGGAAAGCATCGCTGAGCAGCAGCCCCCGGTTGTTCCTCTGACCGCTGATCAGGAAGGGAGGCACGGTCACGATCGCAACCAGGTTGGCAATCGACGGTGTGGCATGGTAGCGGGAATAGCCCCCGCGGATCACGGTCTTCGGGCCCCAGGGGCTCCAGGCAACTGAAACACTCGGCTGAAAATTGGCTTTCGGCATGTCGAACAGATAGTCGGGGCCGTCCCGCCGGTACTTGTACGGAAAATACTGTTCAAAGGGCGTGATGTCCGGCGAGTTCCGAGGGTAAACGATTTCGCCAGTCGCATAGTCGAAATGCGCCAACTGGTTGTCCTTTTCCCTCAGGCTTTGCCAGTAGGTATATCGCAAGCCGACGCTGACGCTCAGATCCGGCGTGACTCGGATCTGGTCGTCGACATACAAATCATACTGGTGCTGGTACCAGTAAGCCCGCGACTTGGGGAAGAACTGCAACGAGGGGGACAGCTCATCGGAGAGTCCCAGCCAGAAATCGGTGGCAATGGTAGGGTTCTCTTGAGCGTTCGCCCGGAAGGGGTTGCCGGTGAAGGTGGAACGGAAGGTCCAGGAGGGTATCAGGTTGGCGGCCAGCCGGGGATAGTCCTCGTTCCTCCTGACTCCGCCCCCAAAGGCGATGCTGTGGTTTCCGACCGTCCATCCCGTTCGGTTGGCGATCTGGTACATGTTTTCGGGGGTGAAGGTTCCCGCGCTTCCCCAGTCCGGAGAGGGAAGCCCGTCCAGCCGAAAACAGCAAAGCCCCTGACGCTGGTCGGGGTTGATGTTCTCGAGACCCGGCAGCGGTATCTGTCCGCCGGGGCCAACCACAATCTGGCCTTCTGTTTCAGGGGCGGTGCCTCGATTGAAGCGGTTGTAACCTAGTCGGAGCTCGTTGATGATTGTCGGCCCGAAAGTGTGATTCCAACCGATCACTCCGCTGTAACCGCGGTTCAGGCCGAAACTGCCAGTACCCTCGAGCAGTCCGAGGCTGAATGTCTCTCTCCGCTCCTGGGTCCAACGACCAAACAGGCTGTCGCTTTCGCTGAGGTTGTGGTCGATACGGATGGAAAACTGATTGCTGTCATCGGGCGCTCCGCCCGTTTGGATAAAGTTGATGTTGTAGAGTGGATCCGTCGGGTCGGTGAGGTTGAGCGGAGCGTTGGGGCGCGGAAAGCCGAGTTCGAGGACTCTGAGGGCGATCGGGCTCAAACGATCCGAAGGAATGATGTTTCCTGGGAAAGGATCCCTGACGAAACCTTCCGGCACGCTCGGGTCCTCTCGGGTAGTCAGCGGGTCGCGTACAATTTTTCCTGCCGCCAGCATCTCCGAGAAATCCCCCATACGCTCTTTTTCAGTCGGGACCCGGGTGCGGCGGATGAAGGAATTGGTGATCCGGAGACCTTGGTAGCTGAAGAAGAAGAACGTCCGGTTTCTTAGAATCGGCCCCCCGATGGTCGCCCCAAACTGATGATACTTTTCATCTGGCTTTTCACGACCGGCGGGCAGGAAGAAGTTGCGCGCGTTGAGCGCGCGGTTCTGGGCAAACTCGAAGACTGAGCCATGGAACTGATTGGTCCCGGACTTGGTGGCCACATTCAGGTTGACTCCTCCGCCGCCGGATGTGTCGGCCTTGTAATTGGCGGTCTTTGACTTGAATTCATGTAACATATCGACCGACGGATAAAGCACCGAGGTCCATTTCCGGTCGATCGTCTGGGTGTTGATGCCGTCGATCGTTGTCGACGTGAATTCGGAACGCACGCCGTTGGCCTGAACGACGTCATAGACCGCGCGCTTCCCGAACACGTATTTCTGGTAATTGTTGGAAAAGCCGGATGAGGCGCCGGGGGCCAGTACTGCCAGTCCCACGAAACTGCGGCCGTTGAGCGGGAGCTCGGTAAGCTGGGTTTCGGAAATGACCGATCCCACCGCCGCTCCCTCGGACTGCAACAAAGGGGCGGCGCCCGTCACGGTCACTTCCTGGCTGGTTTCACCTACATCCAGGTTGATATCGAGTCGGGCTGACTGGCTGACCGCCAGCCTGATGTCGGGCATCGTATGAGTTTTGAAGCCGACGGCCGTCACCTTCAGGGTGTAGGTGCCCGGAGTCAAGGTCCGGAAAAGATAGCGGCCCTCATCGTCACTCAGTGTCAATCGCTGAAGTCCCGTTTCCTGATTGGTCAGTGTCGCTTCTGCGGCCGGAATCACTCCTCCGGTCGCATCTCTCACCACTCCGGTAAGGGTCGCTTCCGGGGTTTGTCCGTATATGCCGGAACAAACGAACCAGCCGACAAACACAAAGACCGAAAGCAATCGGGCAAGCAAAACCTTTCTCATATTGCTCTCCTGTGACAAATCAGCCTGGGAAGCCAATTGGAGCTTGTAATTCGCACAGTGAAATGCTTAACTCATTAAAGTGTGGCTCTAAAGGAGGCCGATGTCAAATCGATCGAGTGTCAGGAGTGGAGGCGAGTTTCCCTAATGACGAGAATCGCTGTTCTGCTAGTAACCGCGACCGTCGCCCTGGCCGAGGGTGAACCGCAAAGCGGGCGGTTCGAGGAACTTCAGGAGACAGAGAAGGCAACATTTTCCACGGTCGAGCACCTGCGCCGAGCTTTCCGCGAGGGCCAACCCCGCCTCCAGGTGCCGTCAGACCCGCGCGCGGTTCCGCAGTGGCGCGAATCGGCCGCCGGCCGGCTGAGGGAGGTGCTGGGGATCGAACAGCACAAACCCACGCCTTTGAATCCACGGGTTTACATGCTGGGACAGCGGAAAGGATATCAGCTGGAGCGAGTAGTTTTTACGAGCGAGCAGAATGTCGACGTTCCCGGTTTGTTGCTGGTGCCCGACGGGGTTTCCGCATCCTCCCCGGCGCCGGCTGTTCTCTGTCTGCATGGCAACGTCCCGGGCGCGAAGGAGGAGGTCGCCGGAGAGTCAAAGGAGCCTGGAACCATTGACCGGTTCCACGACGACTATGCGAGGCAGCTGGCCCTTGCAGGCTTTGTCACCTTTGCCATAGACATGCGGGATTGCGGCGAACGCCGGCATCAGGAAGATTACACAGGGCCGGCCGGGCTGGACTGGAGATCGGTGGCCGCCGCCAACGCACTGCTGCTCGGTCGGACCTACCTCGGCTCGTGCGTTTTTGATTCGATGCGCGCCCTCGACTACCTCCAGAGCAGGCCTGAAGTGATGCCGGAGGCCATCGGTTGCACCGGTTTTTCAATGGGCGGAACTCTCACGGCGATGCTGGCGGTTGTCGAGCGCAGGGTCAAAGTGGCCGGCATCTCCGGCTGGTTCGGGAAGTGGCGGGATCGGGCTGCGACGGGCAACTTCCTCGGAATGATCACCTACCTGCCCGGATTCCTCAAGGACCTTGACGTGAATCTGACTGTTGCCGCCGTTGCACCCACGCCCCTGGTTATGGCTTACGAACACCGCGACCGGATAGAAGAAGCGCGTGCCGCTACAGAGCCGGTCTCACGAGCTTATGCGGGTTTCGGGGCGTCTGACCGGCTGAGGATCGAATTGGTCCCCGGAGACCACTTCTACCGCAGTGAGATTATCGTTCCCTGGATGACGGAGCGTCTGAAGAAACTGGCGGTTCCTTCCCAGTAATCCCACCCGCTACGTTGGCCGACTTCTTTCCAAACACGACCCGCTGGTCTCCCTGATAGAACCAGGGGACCGGAATGATCTGCTGGATGAGCGAGTACAAATTTTTCTTGGTTGGGCTTTTGCTGTAAAAAATCAGGGCATTGTCCCCGACGAAGGTGATGTTTGCCATGGTCATTTTACCCTCGAAGTCCGGGCCCCCATCCAGGATTTGGAGCCAGGAAAAACTCTCGCCCTCGTCTTTGCTGATCAGGGAAGCCATGCGGTTTCGAGGCCAGGGGGCCGTCGATCTCGTCCGGCTCGCCGTAATTAAAGAGGAGCAGCAAGTCTCCTGTCTTTGGAATGCGGACCAGGGTCGGCATGGCGCCAGGCGCCGGAATGCCGGCATCGGTAGGTTCGCTCCAAGTCTCCCCGCCATCCGTGGAAAAGCTTCTATAAAAAGACCCGACATAGGTCCGCATGAGCATCAGCAGACGCCCGTCTTTCAACTCCACCACCGCCGGCTCTTCAGCGGCCGGCGACGTCTTTCTTCCCTTGCTGGGTTTGTTCACGGTGATCTCGTTGGACTTCTTCCAAGTCTGCCCCTTGTCATCGCTATAAAAACAGTACGAGTAACTGCTTGCGAGCGAGTCTCGGCTAACCCAGCTGGGGAGAACGATCCGCCCGCTCTTGAGCAGGACCACATGGTCATTCGCAACGCCACCGTACCCCTCGTAAGGTATCCGAACCGGTTTGCTCCATGTCTTGCCGTTATCCAGAGAACGGCGTATCCACATCCCGGCATCCTCGATACTGTTGGTGACCAAGAAGAAAAAGAGAATCTCTCGTTCCGACAGGCGTACGAAGGAAGGACTCATCACGTTCTGTTTCCCGATGTTCGATTGGAAGGCGAAACTCTCGCCCCAGCTCCGCCCCCTGTCGTTTGATCTCCAAGCCAGCAGCTGGGCCGGACTGCTGTCGTGCCCACCGTCGCCGAAAACGCTCACCACTAAAAGGAGGTTAGTGTCATCGAGCGGAAGGACCGCGGCTTCACTGTAACGGTAGTCGTTCTCGTCCGCCACGAAAAGGGTCCTGTTCAGGAGCTTCTCGACCGGGGCCGCCAAAAGGGCACCGCAAGAGAGAGCCAGCCATGTCGCCATCGCATATCGTGATCGTGAGAAACTCATGTCATGCTCCGTAAAGTCGGTCGGAAGTCGGGAGGCGGTGACCAAATACTCGCGCCTCCTGATTCCTGACTACTGAGTCCCGCTCCCTGCTTTTAGCCGATTTTTTCAAAGCGTCGGGCAAAAGGCAGGATAGCAGCCTCCAATTCCTGCACTTCGCTAACCGAGAGGGGGATTGTCGGTGGCCTGCAAGGGCCGATGTCGCACCCGCGCAATTTCAAAGCTGCACGGTAGGCCCGTTTGTTCCCGAACTTCTTCACCGCGCACAATACCTGGTTGGCCTCCGACTGCAGCTCTTGAGCACGGGCCAGGTCTCCAGAGCGGTAGGCCCGGTACATCGCGACGTAAATCTCCGGGATGTAGTTGTAATTGGCGCCGATGACTCCCTTTGCTCCCATGATCAGGCCGGCGAGCGCCATCTGATCATAGCCGCTCCAGACCGTAAGACGCCCCTCTGACAGATAATGGATACAGTACATCGCGTACAGGTCCTTGCCCGTGTACTTCACCCCCTCGACTCGGTCAATTGTGCCGAAGATGCTGAGGAAATTCTCGGTGAAATTCCCCCAGCCGTCCTGCCGTTCCAGGTAATAAACAATCACCGGGAGGCCAACTGAGGCGAGGGAGCAGTAATACCGGATGATTTCGTTACGTGAAGCATCCGGAGACGGGAAGACAGAGGAGACGATGTCCGCGCCGATGGCCTTGGCATGCCGGGCCAGATCGAGGGCGAACGCTCCGTTGAAATGGCCCGGAACGCGTCCGTCCACTTCGGAGACCACGGTTTCCGCGATCGCTTTGCGCTCTTCAATGGTCAGCTTCGACCACTCACCTGTCGATCCGTTCACGTAAAAGCCGCCCACCTGACTCTCCATGAGGAACCGTACCAAACGGCGAAGCGTGGCGAGATCGACGGTACCCTGGCCTGTAAAGGGGGTCAGGATAGCCGGTATGATTCCTTCGAGTCGCGTCACTTCATCTCTCCTTGTCGTTTCCATTCGAAGGTTCTCCTTTGCGACTCGACAACGCAGCCTTACAACATCGGCAAAACTTCACACAGTGAGATTACTGTTCCAATTGTCTGCCGCCGCGTGGCTTGTGTCAAGTTGTGGAAAGAGCCCGACGAAACACAGGTGTGGGTACGCGGTGGGGACCAGAAGATACACATCGGGGGTGGCGTGAGGACCAAGTCCAATCTTGCGGAAGCCATTGGTCCCGAAAGGGCTTCCAAGGATAGAATCCCTACGCGCACCCGCACGCCACGACAGGCACCGGGGCAGGCGCGCCGGAGACGTGCTCTGGACATTGGCGGAAATGCGACAACTCCTAAGACGCCTCGGGCGTCAGCTCGCCGCATAGCTTGACTTCTTGACCGCATTACTCCAACCTGTATAGTAAATTTGTCAGTTTATTCCTTAAACAGGAAGGGACTTTATGGGAAGCGCTCGGTCGCATTTTGGCCGACCTGTACAGGTGCTCCTGCTTGGAGCTATTGCCTGTCTGAGCCCGGCGGCGCTCGTGGCCTCACCTTACGACAACAAGGATAGAGAGAAGCAGCTGGCTGAGGAGGAAAGGCAAGATCCTTACCTCAAATGGCTGAATGAAGATGTTGTCTACATAATTTCCGACGAGGAACGGGCGGTCTTTCAAAAACTGACGACGACAGAAGAAAAGGAGAAGTTCGTCGAGGAGTTCTGGAAACTGCGGGATCCTGATCCGGGCGACAGTTTCAACGAGTTTAAAGAAGAGCACTATCGACGGTTGGCCTACGCGAACGAGAATTTTCGTTATGGCGGCCGGCCGGGCTGGATGACCGATCGAGGAATGATTTACATCAAGTTCGGGCCGCCGGAAAATGTCGAGAGACACGCGGCGGGGAGCTACAACCGTGAGCCGTACGAAGGCGGGGGGCAAACCCTCACGTATCCGTTCGAGCGTTGGTGGTACCGTCACCTTGGCGCCACCGACTCCGAGGTCGAGATCGAGTTTGTGGATCCAACCAGAAGCGGCGAGTTTCGTCTCGCCCTCGATCCAGACGAGAAAGATGCGCTGCTTTTCACTCCCCTGGGCCAAACCCAGGCAGAGAAGAGCGGACAATTGACCCGAGCAGACCGAATCCTCTTGCGCGACCGAACCTCTGGTTATGCTTTGCACCGACGAGCCCAGGATATGCCGTTTGAAAGGCTCTTTCGAATGGCCGCTCTTACCGGGCCGGTCAAGCTCCCCAAGAAGGAGCTCCAGGAACTGGTCGACGCGAAAATCAGTTACCATCAGTTACCCTTCAGTTTCCGCACCGACTACATGAAACTCGACGCCGAGACTGGACTGGTTTCGGTGACGGTGCGTGTCCCGAACAAGGAGCTCCAATTCAGACAATCGGGCGAGATTCAAAGGGCACGCGTGGTGATTTACACCGCGGTCACCGGACTAAACGGCCGGACCGCCGGAGAAGCCGAAGAAAGCGTGGTTTCCGAATACCCGGTCAGTCACTTCGCTGAAGGGGTGCGTGACGACTCTTATTATCACAAGTTCTTCTTTCTGCCTCCCGGCCTCTACAAATTGACCGTTGTCGCTAAGGACACGGAGAGCGGAAAGGTGGGGACGGCCGAGTCCGGTTTCAAAATCGATACTTCCCCCAAGGACCGGATAGAAGCGAGTTCCCTGGTGCTTTCCTCTTCTTTTGCCCCGCTCCAGCGAGTCCCCCAACAACTCGAACCTTTCGTATGGGGAGATCTCAAGCTGATTCCCGCCGTTGGCAATCGGTTTGAGCCGCACGACCCGTTGGGCGTATACCTTCAGCTTTACAACGTTTCCCTCGATGAATCATCGTTGCGGCCCGATCTTGTCGTCAGGTACGAGATCCTTAAGGAAGGCCAGCTCTTTTTTGAGTTTGAGGATTCGAAGGGGAGTTCGATCCGATACGCTTCCCCCACGCGGATTGAGCTTTTGCGAGGCTTCCCTCTCAGTCGCTTCCCCGTTGGCAGGTATGAGATTAGAGTCAGTGCGACGGATCGAATCGGAGGATCAACTATTACCGCGAAGAGCGGTTTTGAAGTCGTATCGCCTCCCGTGGTCGCTGCCTCGGTGACCAAAAGGTAAAAAGGCCGCCGCAGGGCTGACGCCCGGGATGTACGAATATCGGTCAAGCCCGGAGCCGCAAATGGGCCGGGAAAGCACAGCGGTTGAGTGCCGTCCGCAGGCTACCGGAGGCACTCCAAGCAGTCCAGACACTCCGTATCGTTCCTGTAACAGGCGTTGAATTCCCCAAAGACCTCGGGGACTGAATGCCACCCCAGTACGCTAATCCACTGCGCAAAAACACAATGATTCCGGTTAAATGGACATCCCAGTGACCGCTTATGCCCTCTATCCCTGCGGTAAAGCGGTATAATCCTTTAAAAACGAGGGACCTATGACCAAGCTCGGAGTGAATATTGATCATGTCGCGACTGTACGCGAGGCTCGGCGTGCCCCGGAGCCTGATCCTGTAGCGGCGGCAATTCTGGCAGAATTGGCCGGTGCCCACGGCATCACGGTCCATTTACGCGGAGATCGGCGCCATATCAAGGACCGCGATGTCCGGCTGCTGCGCCAGGTCATCACCACACGGCTCAACATCGAGATGGCAGCCACCGAAGAGATGGTTAACATCGCTTTGGACATCCGCCCCGACCAGGTCACGCTAGTGCCGGAAAGCCCTAATGAAATCACAACGCAAGGGGGACTGGACGTTCCCGGGAATCTGCCCGCCCTCAAACAAACCATCAGGCGGCTGGCCGAGGCGCATATCGCCGTATCGCTTTTTGTCGACCCGCTTCGCGAAGTCGTCGAAAGATCGGCCGAGAGCGGCGCGGGAATGGTCGAGTTAAATACCGCCGCTTACTCTGAAGCCGTGCCAAAAGGCCTGAACGAAGCACTCCCGGCTTTCAGGCGAGAGTTGGAAAGGATCCAGTCATGTGCCGAACTGGCCGAATCCCTGGGACTGCAAGTGCTGGCCGGGCACGGGCTGACCTACCGAAATGTCCGACCAATATCCGATATTCCTCAGATCATCGAGCTGAACATCGGCCACAACATCGTATGCCGGGCAGTACTGGTCGGCTTCAAGCAAGCTGTAAGTGAAATGCTTGAAGCAATGAATGGGTGACGAGGCCACTCCCTTTTTCTAAATGATTGGAACCTTGTACGTCGTCGCCACACCGATCGGGAATCTGGAGGACATCACCGAGCGGGCCAGCCGCCTGCTTCGAGAGGTCGACGTGGTCGCCTGCGAAGACACCCGCCACACCCGGAAGCTCCTCAACCACATCGGCAGCGCGGCGCCGACTTTGAGTTATCACGAGCATAACGAAACCAGCCGGGCACGAGAGATAGTCGGCCGGCTGCTCGAAGGCCAACGGATCGCGCTGGTTTCCGATGCCGGCACTCCCCTGATTTCTGATCCTGGATATCGGCTGGTCGCTTTGTGTCGAGAAAACGGCATCCCTGTCGTCCCGGTCCCCGGCCCGTCAGCAGTGACCGCCGCCCTGTCTGTGGCCGGCTTTCCCACGGATCGTTTTCTTTTTCTGGGATTCCCTCCAAAGAAGGCCGGGGCGCTTCAGAACATCCTCAGGGAGGTCTCAGGCATCGCCGCCACTCTTGTCTTTTATGTCGGCCCCCACGACCTCCTTTCCCTGCTCAGCGCCCTGGCTGAGCAGTTTCCCGAGCGGCGGATCTTTCTGATCCGGGAAATGACTAAAGTTTTTGAAACTTCTTATTCCGGCACCGCCCGTTCAGTACTCGACGAGATCCAAAACCAGGAGCCAAAGGGCGAATATACCCTGATCCTGGAAGGCAGCAGCGCGGCGACCCCGCCCGCTGCTCAACAGGTAGATCTCGTCGCCTACGTCCGCGGCTTGATGGAAAGCAGAGGTATGAGCCAGCGCGACGCGATAAAAGCAGCCGCCGCACACCTCGGCCTTCCGAAGCGCGACGTCTATGCCTTATTCATCGACGAAAACACCCCGTAACCCCCACCAGTATTAGCCAGACCCCGCAACGGACTGCATAATATGCATCAGATTTGCATATCTTTTTGAAAAATGTTCAGTGATTATGCTTGACAGCTCCACACCTAGTTGCATAAATGTATGGTTTATGCACTCGGCTGGTGACTGCGCAATAAGAGGGCATTTCTACAGGCCCGCGAGGTCAGCGCCGGATACCGCTCGATTCCGTCGCCGCTTGGCATAGCCGGAATCTCCCGCTTCTAGTTTTTTCAGCCTTACAGACAGGAGATCCAGGGATTTTCAGAAATGAACGAACAGAGAACGTGTTTGAAATTAACAGATCAGGGTGGTGGCGTTGAAGTCGAGTACAGACCCGACCTCTTCGCGTCTTCGGTAGTCGGAATCGATTTCCCAACCAAGCTTCGCGTGCTGGCGAACGTGAACGGGGAATGTGACGAAGGGGACGTTGTCCTGGTGCGCGTCCAGGAAGTGAATACGGCTTACCCGACCCTTGAAACCCGCGACGTCGAGGAAGTAGTGTTGCAAAAGGGACAGCTTCTGGTCGGTGTGCTGGGCAACCGCAAGGCGTTGCGCGGCTTTTCGGGACGAACCCCTCTTCATTTGCGACCGGGGGTACGGTTGCACCTCTTGAATAAGGGCGGAGTTATCGGCGACTGCACGGCTTTCAACCGGGATCTCGGCTGGCCGGCGCTGGTCGAGTACATCGGAACCGTCTCCCTGAACGGGCGACCGCTGAACTTAAGAGACCACGCACTGCCGCTGGTCGATGCACCCATGCCCTCCATTCCCGTTATCCTGGTGATGGGCACGTGCATGAATGCCGGAAAAACGACGGTTTGCAAGCAGATCCTGAGGATGTTCTCCGAGAAGGGATTTACGGTGCACGCCGGCAAGGTTGCGGGCGTCGCCTGCCTTCAGGACACGCAGGGGATGAAAGCGGCAGGAGCAAAGAAGGCTTTGAGCTTCCTCGATTTCGGTTTGCCATCAACGACCGAGGTAGATAGTGTGGTTCCGGTTGCACGCTCCATGGTCCACTATCTCGCGGAGGGAAAGCCGGACTTTATCCTGCTCGAAATGGGTGACGGAATCCTGGGAGGTTACCAGGTTGCCTCAGTCTTTGAAAACACGGAGTTCATGGATGCTTCCCTGTGCACGATTCTCTGTGCCAACGACCTTATGGGCGTCTGGGGCGCGATACGATGGATGGGAGAACACAGCCCGGTACCGCAGGCCCGGCGGCCGGCCCTGATCTCCGGACCGGTGACCGACAGCGGAGAAGGCATTCGCTATATCGAAGAACACTTTGGAATTCCGGCCGCCAACGGGTTTGATAGCGCCGGCAAGATTTGCACGCTTCTTCTGGAGTCACTGATGCCATGGTTAAAGTCGGCATAGCGGGCGGATCGGGCTATGGCGGCGCGGAACTGATTCACATCCTGCTGCGGCACCCTCACGTCGAAATCGCCTGGGTGTCCTCGCAGCAGCATGTGAACAAGCCAGTCTCTGACCTTTATCCGAATTTGCGCGGCTTCCTGGATCTCCGGTTCTCGGCGATCGAGGATCTTCCGGCCTCGCAGCTGGATCTTCTCTTCCTGGCGCTGCCGCATGGCCATGCCACGAAAATACTGCCCACCCTTCCTCACGGGCTTCGGGTAATCGACCTGAGCGGCGACTTCAGGATCTCCGATCCTGCTATATTTGAGGACTATTACGGGTTCCCTATGGCTGCGCCGGAAATCCAGCGACGTTTCGTCTACGGGCTGCCGGAAATCAATCGCGAAGCAGTGCGTACGGCGCAATATGTCTCGAATCCAGGCTGTTTTGCCACTGCCACGATCCTGGCGCTTTACCCGCTCTTGAAAGCAGGCTGGGTCAAAGGTCCGGTGTTTGTCGACGCCAAGACCGGGTCATCGGGCGCGGGGAACTCTCCCACTGCGGGCACACACCACCCTCGGCGGTCCAACAGCCTGTTCCCGTACAAACCGTTTCGACATCAGCATTTACCCGAAATACGGCAGGCACTTGGCTGCCCGGTCAACCCAGTCATTTTCCAGACTTATTCGGCGCCGTTCGTTCGCGGGATCTTTTCCAGCCATTACATGGAATTGCATCAGGCCCAAAGCAGTGACGAAATCCGACAGTTATTCATGGATTACTATCCTTCGGAAGCCTTTATTCGGTGGGTGGCCGACAAACCCGACGTCAACTATGTGCGCCACTCGAATTTCACCGATATCGGCGCCGCTGCAGACGGTCCTTATCTGATTGTCTGGTCAGTACTTGACAACTTGCAGAAGGGCGCCGCCGGACAGGCCGTCCAAAATTTGAATATCATGTGCGGCTTCCCTGAAATAACCGGGCTCGACCAGCCGCCTGTACATCCATAGCGCCGCGCCAGCGGAACATATGCACGAGGTAAGCATGCAGGAAATCCCAATCGCCAGTACCCGCTCGGATGAAGACCGCTACCAGCTGAAGACCTATGCCAAGTGGCCCCTGACTCTGGAGCGCGGAGAAGGATGCTACGTCTTTGATTCAGATGGCAACCGCTACCTTGATCTGTACGGCGGCCATGCCGTGGTCGTGACCGGGCACTGCCATCCGCGAATCGTACGCGCGATCAAGGAACAGGCCGAACAGCTGATCTTTTACTCCAACGTGGTCTATAACAGTACCCGCTCGCGCGCTGTCCGCAAGTTGGTTGAGCACGCCGGTCCTCCCTATCACCAGGTTTTTCTGGCCAATTCGGGGAGCGAGGCGAATGAGAACGCCATCAAGCTTGCCCGTGCTCATACCGCGCGTACCGAGGTGATCTCGCTGGAAGACTCATTTCACGGGCGGACTTACGGAAGTCTTTCCGCCACAGGAATCCCCAGCTACCCGGCCTACCTGAACACCCCGGTTCCCGGCCACCGGATCGTGCCGGCCAAGGATGCTGCGACTGCCGTATCGGAAAAGACTGCGGCGGTGCTGGTCGAGCCGATCCAGAGCCTGGGCGGCATCAAACCTGTTCCCGTTGAATGGCTGGCCGAGATGCGCCAGGCCTGCACCGACCACGGAGCGTTGTTGATCTTCGACGAAGTACAACTCGGAGTCGGCAGGACCGGCCGCTTTCTTTATTCGGGGATCAACGGCGTCTATCCCGACATGGTGACGCTCGCCAAGGGTATCGCCTCCGGATTCCCGGCCGCCGCCTTGTTGGTCACCGAGGCAGTGGCCGTACGGGTAAAGAGCGGCGACCTGGGTACAACTTTCGGCGGAGGGCCATTGGCCTGCGCCTGCATCGAAGCGACGCTCGACATCCTTCGGGACGAACAGATCCTGGATAACGTGCGGCATGTTTCGGGCTACCTGAAAAAAGCACTCGAAGCACTGGACATCGTCGAGGAAGTGCGAGGCGCCGGGCTGCTCCTGGGCGTCCGGTTTTCGAGTCCCTGGCAGGAGGCCAAGAACCTTCAGAAAGCCTTGATGGGGAAGCGTATCCTGACCGGGACTTCCCACGATCCGTCCATCCTGCGACTGATGCCGCCTTTGATCATCTCGGAAGCGGACGTAGAATCCTTCATTCAAGTCCTTCGCGACCTATGAAACTCGTAGTTAAATTGAGCGGCAAAGTCCTGGAGGAAGCCGACCTGCGCCGTGAGATCGTACGGCAAATCGGTGAGTTGCGCAGCGCGGGTCACTCCCTGCTCATCGTCCACGGCGCTGGCAAGCAGCTGACCGAACTTTCAAAACAACTCGGGATACCGGTCGTTCAACATCAGGGAAGAAGAGTTACCGACGAAAAGACGCTCGAGGTCGCCAAGATGGTCTTTTCAGCGGTCAATCGTGATTTGACCGCACTCCTGGTCAGTCGCGGAGTACCCGCCCTCGGCCTGACAGCTTTCGATGCCGGGCTGACAAAGAGCCGGAGAAGACCGCCCCTGCCAATACAGACCTCGGAAGGCAAGACCGAGGAGATCGATTTTGGTCTGGTCGCAGATATCCGCGAAGTGAACCGTGCTGAGATCCTCGGGCTGGTTGAAAGCTATCTTCCGGTCATCTGCAGTCTCTGCGCGGACGACTCGGGACAGATCCTGAACATTAACGCCGATACCGTGGCAACAGAACTGGCAATCGCATGGGGCGCCGATCGGCTGATTTCGGTCTCGGATGTGGACGGTATTTACCTGCATCCCGAAGACCCGTCCAGTTTAATCCCCCGCCTTTCAGTCACGTCAGCGCGCGAGCTTCTGGAACGAGGCTGTTTCACCGCCGGGATGGCACCGAAGGTCCAAACGGCACTCAAAGCCCTCGAGCATGGAGTGGCAGCGTTCCAGGTGGTAAGCGGGATCAAACCAGGCGGCCTGCTGAACGCGATCAACCTGGACACCGGAACCCTGCTCGTCGCATAGAGAAAATCCGCGTAATCCGTGTTATCCGTGCTATCCGCGGGCATACCTTCCCACGGATAGCACGGATAACACGGATTACGCGGATTTAGGGCAATTCTGGCCGCTTGAAGTCGAGTGCCTGCTCCAGGGAGTAAGCGACACGCAGCAGAAGCGCTTCCTGGAAGTGCTTTCCGACAATTTGCAGGCCGACCGGCAGTCTCTCGTCGGTAACCCCGCACGGGACCGAAATCGCCGGAACGCCAGCCAGGTTGGCGGTGACTGTGAAGATATCCGACAGATACATCTCGAGCGGGTCTTCCAGCTTTTCCCCCAGCCTGAACGGAAGCGAGGTGGTAGTCGGCCCTACCAGCACGTCCACTGTCTCGAAGGCCTTGGCATAGTCCTGTGCAATCAGCGAACGTACTTTGCTGGCTTTCAAGTAATAGGCGTCGTAGTAACCCGAGCTGAGCACATAAGTACCGATCATGATTCGTCGCTTAACCTCGGCGCCAAAACCCTCGCTGCGGGATCGCTTGTACATATCCTCCAGATCCCTGGGATTGGGTGAGCGGTAACCATATTTGACCGCGTCATAACGCGCGAGGTTGGAGCTCGCCTCGGCTGGCGCCAGGATGTAATAGGTACTGATCGCATACTCCATGTGGGGAAGGGACACCTCGACGGGGATACAGCCCAGCCCTTCGAGTTTGGCAATAGCAGCTTCAACAAAGGAGCGCACGACTGGGTCGAGCCCCGATCCGAACCACTGACTGGGAACGCCGAGGCGAAGCCCTTTAATGTCCCTGCTCAACTCCACCAGGTAGTTGTCGACCGGGTGGGAGGCGGAGGTCGAATCGCATGGGTCATGCCCGGCGATAGCCTGCAGGAGCATGGCGGCATCGGTCGTGTTTGCGGCCATTGGGCCGATCTGGTCCAAGGACGAGGCGAAGGCGATTAACCCGTAACGGGAGACCCGCCCGTAAGTTGGCTTCAACCCTACAATTCCGCAAAACGCTGCCGGTTGGCGAATCGATCCTCCGGTATCGCTTCCAAGCGCGGCCGGCACCTGGCGGGAAGCCACGGCAGCCGCCGAGCCGCCGCTGGAGCCGCCGGGAACCCGATTAAGATCCCAGGGGTTGCGAGTCGGGAAAAATGCGGAGGTCTCAGTGCTCGAACCCATTGCGAACTCATCGCAATTCGTTTTCCCGATGATCAGGGCCCCAGCCTTCTCAAGTTGTTTCGTGACGGTCGCGCTGTAAGGCGGGATGTAGTTGTCCAGGATGCGTGAACCGGCTGTTGTTCGCGTCCCCTCGGTAACGATGTTGTCTTTGAGCGCCAGCGGAATTCCGGTTAGAAATCCCATCCCGATGTCCCTGGTGCGCAACCTTTGATCCAACTCGTCG
>Ga0116190_1001568_pt1 | contig 19543 bp, 27 predicted proteins | sample AD_JPNTR4_MetaG_FD_89808 | JGI IMG/M metagenome (GOLD analysis project Ga0116190, IMG submission 89808) | Active sludge microbial communities of municipal wastewater-treating anaerobic digesters from Japan - AD_JPNTR4_MetaG | ecosystem: Engineered > Bioreactor > Anaerobic > Digestate | place...
CAAGAATTCATTAATATGTTAAGGGAAGATAATACACCCACAGAACCACTAACAGCAAAAGCCATTAAAAATGTTTCCAAAACAGGTCGTAAAAAATTGTTCTAAATATACAAAAGGAACTTACAAATTCTGTAAGTTCCTTTTTTAATGAAAAAAATAGATTAGTGAGTGGAAATAATACCACATTCCATAACATTAAAATTATAACATATTAAGGAAGGTGGTGTTCCAAATATGGACAACACTACAGATATACAAAAACGTATTCTGGAATTAAGAAACCAGGATAAGTTAGGGTATAAGAGTATTGCCAATCAATTATACAAGGAATTTCCAGAAGAAAATATTACGGTCAAAGGTTGGAAATCCCGAGTGGAAAGATTTTTGAAAAAGTGTCCGGCAACTACATCTACAGGAACGGAAAATAAATGTTCCACAATTACACATACTACAACAACACCCAAATCTGTGGAACGAAAAGCTGACGGATCTTACATTTATGAATCCATTATAGAGATGTTCGAAGATGAAATTGTAACACCGGATAGGATTATTAAAGCTCACAAGTTAGACCCTCAGGATTGGGAAGTTGTATCTTATAAGAACAATTTTTGGTCTCAACAAGCAAAAGAAGGTCGTACTGTAGTATTATACCAAAGTAAACTAATTGTGAAACCCCGTAGATTTGATAGTATCCCGGAAGAAACAGTATTGGCACATTTCGTAGATAAAATCAAGAAACATTCCCCACAACATAAAATACCCAACTATCCAACGGAACACAATCCAAGAATGTTGGAAGTTAATATATGTGATTTACATTTGGGTAAATTAGCATTTGATGCTACCAGTGATGATGTTTATAATTGTCGTATTGCTAAGGAAAGATTTCTTAAACTAATTAATTTAGAGTATCATTTAGCAAAAGAACAAAAAGTGGAGAAAATTTTATTTGTGTGGAGTAATGATTTCTTTCATGTGGACGGTATTTCGAGTGCAACTACAGGCGGAACTCCTCAAAAAACTTCCATACCTTGGCAAAACCTGTTCTTAGAAGGTGTATCTATGTTAACAGATGCCATAGAATTATTATCCACAGTAGCTCCTGTTAAATCTTTTTACATAGCAAGTAATCACAGCAGACAGTTAGATTTTTATGCTCTATGTTATTTACAAGCGTGGTTCCGGAATAGTGACAATGTAACTATTATACACAATCAGAAGAGTAGATATTATGAAAGATACGGGGTTGTTCTTTTAGGTTTTTCCCATTCTTACTACGAAAAGGATAATAATTTATACTACTTAATGAGTAATGAATGTCCGGACGATTGGGCTGAAACATCTTATAGGGAATTTCACCTGGCACATTATCATTCCGAGAAGGTTAAAGATGTGGGCGGAGTTATATATAGGTGGTTACCTACTGTATGTGGTACAGATGAATATCACTATGATAAAGGTTATGTAGGTAGTGTTAAACGTTCCTATTCCTTCCTGTATGATAAGTGTGTAGGATTGATTCAGATAAATTGTAATATTATTTAACAAAGGAGAATTATTTATGATAAGAGTTATGGTGGAATCTTCCAATCGTTTCTATGTTACAGATGATAACTATATTCCAATTTCTAACCAACCCCAAGATGGGTATACCAAACTAAAGGCAATAGAACGAGCCCAAAGGGAAGCCGAACAAGATTCTAAACTTTTTAACATACCCATGAAAGATGCTGTAAAAAGTTATCATATTATGGACGCTGATGGTAACATTTGTACAGAATTAGATGATGCTATATAAAATGTAAATCTTCTTGAAGTACTTGACTTTTTCTATAATATGTTGTATAATAATTATAGTAAAGGGGTGATTTAATGCTTAGACTAATTTGTGAAGAATTCTTGGACGAAATGGCAACAGTTTATAAGAGCAAAGAATATGGAATTTTGGTAACGGTTAACCCTGATTCCAATAGAAGTGTAAATCCATACTTCAAATTTTACAATGCTGATAATTATAACAGAGCAACTAAAGTTATTCGTATTTTGTTCAAAACTGCTGATTATGTTGTACACAATGATGGAAAAGAATTATGGAAATTAAACTCTAAGGAAAAGAAACTCCTAATTAAAGTGCTAAAAGGACCTTCTCAGTATTATCCAGATATAAATACATGGCAGGCGGCAAAATTTGATTGGGATAGAGAATATCTAGAAGAACCATTAAGGTTAGATAGATATTTAAACGGAGAATATGATGAACTTTATAAGGATAATCCCGGATATGTTTCCTCTAAATTGGAAATGCCTAATTATATGAATTTATAAATAAAAAGGATGTTTTAATTATGATTAAACTTAAATTTGAAGATATCGGAGGTTGTACTTGTGCTACAAGTGCCGTTCCAAGTAAAACAACATACGGTAGTAAGACTAAAAATGAGATTTATTATTTTGGCACACCCCCTAAAAAACCGGAGACACTATCTAACTACTTAAAGAAGGTTGGCAAACGTGGAACAACAAAAAATTCTTAATTTTTTAAATATCTTAACTTATTTTTGGAAAAAGTGTTCTTATGGTATTGTTGTAAACGGAGAGTTACATAGTATACCTTCCGCTGAATATTTCGACGAATTTTATCGTTCCCTAACTCCTCAACAATTTGTAAGATACAATGGAGGAATATGCTACGACTATGTAACATTTGGGGATTATTTTTTGAGGCAGCATAATATAGAATTTGAAAAATTCTATATGTATACAAATACTCCTGAAAATGATACACATACATTTATCATAGTTCCTCTATTAGAGGGATATGCTTATATTGAAGGAGCCTTTAAATATTTAGTCGATAAAGGGATAAGTATAAAAATATTTCCTACTAAAACTGATATATTTCAGTTTGTGGCAAAAAATATGCTTGTAGGAAATAATAATGATATATTATCAGAATTTCAATATTGGGTATGGCGTTATGATAAGAACCCACCCTATGGATGTAATGCTAGAACATTTACCACATATGTAACTCAGGGAGAGCCTATATATGAAGGAACAGTTATCAATGATTTTACTATAGTTAAACTAAGGGGCGCTACAAGTAAGGATGTATCTAATATTTATAAATGGACTATGGAAACAATTGATAAAGAGTGGTGGACACCAGAAACCTTTCGTTTAATAAAAAGAGACGCTTGGGAATCCATACATAAGACAGATATGGTAATGCTTAAAGGCCAGACTATAGGAATGGTTACTGCTTATAATTATACATATAATAATGAACCCAATTTCTGGTACATAGCAGAAATCTACCTAATACCAGAATATAGAGGGCAAGGTATTGGTAAGGCATTATTGGAAAGAGAAATACAAAATCACAACAAACTTCTTTTACAAGTAAATAAAGATAACACACACGCATTTGAATTGTATAAATCATTAGGATTTAAGATTGTATATGAATCTGATACAACATATGAAATGGTTTTAAGAAATAAAAAGAAGGAATAGATAGAATGGTTGGAATTGTTTCTGTTTTTGCACTAATTACATCACTTGCAGGGAACATTTTGGTTAATTACCGGAAACGCTCCGGATTTATAATTTGGAGCGTTTCTAATGTTTTGTGGATAACTGTTAATTTCATTTCCACATTAAACATTGCGCAGGTACTTATGTACATGGTTTATTTGTTGTTGAATTTACAAGGTTTTATTGTCTGGGGACGTAAAACAAGAAAACAAGTTGATTATAAATCTAATTCCTTGTGAATTAGATTTTTTTTTTGTTAAATATAAAAAATTTGTAAGAGTTATTGACATTTCCGGTAATATGTTGTATAATATAAATGTGAATAAATAGTTGAAAGGGGTTTTACCTATGATACTTCTTCATCTAACAGAGTATGCTAAATCCAAATCCAAAGTTATTAATTCTTTTGAAAATAAGGAAGACATTTTAAGAGAACATTTAATTAAGATATTTTTCTGGAAAAATTCGGATTGTTTGTACCATTGGGAAGGTGAAATATTTGCGAACATACCAACATCTATAAAATTAAAAGGAAGTAACAAATATTTATCTAAAAAAGCAATTTTAGCATCTATATATAGTTATCACGATATCATTGACAGTTCCCTACAACAATGGGTTTCCCAGATATGTGTACAGGAGACAGATTTACCTGAGTACAACGTATCTTCTTATGATAAGGCTAACTTTAAGAAGTTTTGTAATGAATTTTTTGACCACATAGCAACAGAATTAAGTACAATAGGTGCTGTAGACAAGAAAACAATTTACGATTTGTTGGATCGTTTGCTGAGTAAATACAGCTATACCAGATAAAAAAAAACAAAGTACAGAGTGGACATTGTTAGAGATACAATGTCCGCTCTTGTTAAAATATAAAAATTTTTCAAAATCACGAAAAATGGTCAGAAAACACTTGACTTTTCTTGTATTATGTTGTATAATATTATTGTAAGGTAAGTAAGTAAAATGCTTATGTAAATGGAGGTACAACTATGGAAAGAAGAGCAATTAGACTGGAAGACATGAATCACGAAGTTAATCACCTTGTAACTCCTTATGCGGAGGCGGACCACGAGAAGTACGAGTACACTTTTACTTCCGGACACAGATTGGTTATCTACGAGACCTTTGGTAAACTGCCCTATATGCTGGCATTCTACGGTATAAACAATGCCAATGGAGAGTTAGCTGGAGCTGCTACTGCCCAGGAAATGTTGGACAGATTTAATGAACTTTACCTGGAAGGTTCTATTAGGGAAGATATTATGGAGGGATTTGTAGCATAAATTAACAAAGTTCGTTGTGAATATTTACAAAAATAAACTAACTCCTTGACAATTTGTTTCTTATATTGTATAATATAATTAATAAATTATAGGAGGTCTTTCGTATGTACATATACAAAAGATGTGCTGGTAAATATTCTCTATTGGACTACATAGACAGTAAGGACGAATTTACAATAGAGGAAAGATTAATAAGTATATTCAGAAAACAAAAAGATTCCAAAAATGTGTACAACATAAAATCCAAATTCACAGGCTTATTCACTGTATATTATTTTGGGGGTAGTTACGCCCTTATTGTTAGTGAATACTTGCTAGATGAGGAAGGTCAAGTAAAAACGGAAGGGGTGGTAACTACCCCTAATTAAAGGAGGTCAATTATGTTAGAGTGTTGGGAAATTAAACAAGGTATGATCTTTTATGTGGAGGATGTTACATCTGAAGAGAGTACTATTTTCAAAGGAGAACACACTGCCAAGAAACGTAGACCTTGGTTAGTCGTTTCCAATGATAAGAACAATATGTTCTCCCCTCAGGTATCTATGGTACCCATCTATACAAGAACTGAAACAAGGTTACCCACTCAGGTGTATTTTAAGCATGGGGACAGAGATCAGGTAATTTGTTGCGAAAGCGTTACTTGCATACCAAAATCTATGGTAGATATTAGAGGGTATGTAGGTACTGTAAGTTCCAGTATTCTAAAAAAAGTAATGGATTGTCTACATATTCAATTTAGCACTACAATATGTCAAGAAGAAGATATTGTATCCACCATGTTAGAGGATAAACTCAAATCACTTAATATTGAAAATATTATAGCTTCTAAGTTATATGAAATAATAGTTGCTGGATTTATGGGAGTGAGATCCACTACTCCTTCAGAAACCGTTACAACAGAAACCATAAAGAAACCTTGCGACATGGCAGATACTTCGACCCCCGACATAGTAAATACTCCAACTCCGACGGAGCTTCCTGTGCCGGATTCCTCAAAGAAACCTGGTAAGCCAAAAAAATCCCGGTCCACCGGAAAAAGAAGAGCTTATGGACGTCGTATGACACTGGACGAGTGTTTAGACTTTTATACCGATTCACGGAATATGACAGTGTCTGAACTGTATGAAAAGTGGAAGGAATATGGTATACGTAAGAGTAAAACAGATATTAGTAAGAAGCGTAGTAGTATCAAAAGAAGATTAATGCAACATGGTTACACCGTATAAAGGATGCACTAATGTTTAAAAAAATAAATACTAACCCACATCAAGTTACTACATATGACTGCATTATTAGGGCGCTGTCGTTATTTATGAACACTTCCTATAATAATGTATTGGAAGAATTATTACGTATATATGTACAAACAGGGTACCATATAGGTGACCCTGTTTGTTTCATGTTATTTTTAAAGAAATTTTCCAATATTGTACCCACAATACTACCCAAAGATAGTAGACCTTTGTTGAAGGATATGTGTGCTAATTTGGAAAACCATGATTATCAGAATCTTCCAAATATAACGGATACTACTTCCCACAAGATATTAGTATTTTGTGGAAACAATCACTTGACATATTTGCAGGATTCTGTTATAATGGATACATGGAATTGTGAATGTTTACAAGTTTCCAGTTACTACACATATGAGGAGCCAATTCAATGATTACATTGGTTGATATTGATAATATCCTAAATAATTTTACAGAAACTTGTTTATATCTATATAATCAGAATAAAGGTACCTCTTTTCGTGTTCCTCACATAACTCAATATGATATAGCAGAATCACTTCATATTGTGGATAAGGAAGAATTTAGACAAGGTTATCTGCATAATCCAACTGTTGTGGATTATTGTAGACCTCTGCCAGAAGCTCCTAAATATTTAGAAAAAATAACCAAATTGTCCCAGGTTTACTTAGTAACGGCACGGGATTGGACACAATTAACTAACATACAAGCATGGGTATCCAAATTTTACCCGTTTATTAAGGACAGTCAAATTATAAGATGTCAGGATAAAAGTATGGTTAGAGGTGACATATTGATAGATGATTGCTTGGATAATTTAGTTTCTTTTCCAGGAGGGAAAATTGTGCTAGACTATCCTTGGAATAGGTATTCTGTGGAAGATTATGATATTGACATTCCTTTAGTTCCAGATCTTACAAATTTTATATTTAGAACCACGGACTGGAAACATATTTACCAAACAATAAAAATAATGATATCCAAATAAGGAGGAACTATTATGATTAAATTTTTAATTAACAACGAAGAAAATTTCTTAGAAATTTTTTATAGTAGTAGAGTATATGTAGACCCAGAAGCCCCCACGGATATTATTATAGTGGAAGTTTCTGCCCTATTTAGAGTTCGTATAAGATTTGCGGATACCTCAGAAGCTGAATCCTTTATGGATCTGTTGTTTGAGTGTGATAAAATAAATCTAAAAGAAATAGCAGAGGATAACCCAGGACTATCCGTCACAGTGGAAGAAGATGAAGATATGGAAGCTATGTTGGATGTTATAGATGAAGCCTTAGACGCTTATCTACAGGATTACGAGTATGGTACTCCAAATGAGGAGGACGAAGATGAAACCTGATTCCGAAATTCACATAACCATAACAGACGATAAGTGTGAAGTGGAAATTAATGGACATACGTTGGATTTACTCAACGGTATTTGTGGAGCCTTAAAGGTTCTTGTAATACAAATTAAAACCAATTTAATAGAATCTGGGGTACTATCTGAATCCACAAAAGAATCTAACAATGCTACGGAAGACCTTATTTTTTCTTACATTATTAGTACAATATTAGAAAACTGGAGTCATACAGGATACCCGGATACGGCACCTACATCTTGTGTGGATGAACCCTGTGGACTGAACCCAGATGCCATAAATCAATTATCTAATTTTATGAAAAAACATAACTTGGAGGATGAGTCATGAACGTAAGAGCACGAACTGGTAAAACATATACCCAATATCAGGTAGATAAATTATTGTCTAAAGCGGAAGAAGATTATGATAGACAATGGCAGGAAAAAGTAGAAGAAATTAGAGAAACTACATTTGAACAAGTAAAAGTAGATATGTGGGCACAGTTCATGTCCATTGCTATGGCAACTCTAGAAAAGTTTCACGATTTTACCGAGGAACAAACAAAAGAATTCTATAACAACTGTATTTCCCTTATGAATATGATGAAGCAGAAACCTCTGAATATGGATTTCACTCCTCAGGACACTATTAACCATGTTAAAGAAACTACAGGCATAGATTTAGATAATCCAACCTAAATTATCAATTGTAACGACAATCTCTTATTGTTGTGGTATGTATTTGAATACTACAATAATAAGAGATTTTTTTTTTGAGGAGATGAAACAAACGTGAATAATTATGATATTTATATACCCATAGATGTTCGTGGACCCATTAAAACAAGTTCACGAACTAACATACAATGGGGAACTTCGAATAATCCTCATATTATGTTTCAGCTATTTAGTTATGGATGCCCCCTAATGTTGGATGATGCCAGCAAGGTTACTATAGCATTCACTAACACCAACAATGAGAGTGTGGCAGGTTCCGTACGTTGCAGATAGTTAACCCACATAGAGGAACAATTAGCTATGTACTGGCTAAAGAAGATATAACTATGTTTGGAATTCATACAGTTACACTGGGAATTACTACTGGAGATTCTTTTTTCACTGTTCAAACAACAATATTTTGTCAAGATATTGGATCTGGGTTATGTGAAGCACTGGGTATTAATTCGGATAGTAGTTCCAGCAGTTCAAGTAGCTCTGGAAACTATTATACCTACGGAAACGAATTTCCTTGTATTTATTATAATGTCTACTGTAGAATATGTCGTAGGTGTAAATGGGTATGGGAACATAATACGTATCCAAAACCTCTTTGTTTTGAAGAAATTAAAATGTGTAAAAACCCTTATGTTACACCCCCTATAGAAAATTTTGCAAATCTACCCAATTACGAAAAGGCTAACTATCCTACAATGATAGACGATGATGGAAATTTAGTAATATGTATTAACGATGTTCATTATGTATGTGATATTGGTAAGGATGGTGCACTGTATTTAATGGATAAAACTTTGGAAACTCCTCCAGAGCTTGTGGGACTGTACCTAGGTTCCAAAATGATCCCTTATTATAACATAGACCAAAAATTACCCGAATCTGATTTTGATATCGATTCATTATTTGATTAAGGAAGGTGTTATTTTATGTCCAATATAACCTCAGAACAGTTAGTACAATATGACAGCAAAATAAAACAATATATACAACAACAAATAGATACCTATGTAGAACCTTATAAAGCTGCTATAGCAAGTTTGACACAGCAAGTAAAAGACCTAACAAATGAATTAGAGATATTACAATCTTCTACAAACGAAAAGGACTCCACAGAAGAGCTAATTACTCCTATGTTAAGAACTGCGTCCTTATTACAATCTCCTATGTTGAGGTCCATATCGCCAGAACAAATTATTGTACAGGAAGACATTCAAGAAGATTACATCATTTATGATAGAGTAATTAGTCCTAATGAGGATAAGGTATATAAAAATGTTGTAGTTACTACAGATAACAAATCCAACCGAATTTATTTCAGCATGTGGTATACATTTGATAATGTGGAGCTAGAAGACAAAGAAATTTCTATTGTGTGGATAAACGCAGATGGAAATAAAGGAGAATCCTTATGCGTGGATAAACAGTTAATTAATAATAGACTATACTTTGCTTGGAACATTCCTGGAAATGCCACATACAAAGCAGGCATTATTAGATATGCTATACGTATTACTTCCAATGATTACGCATGGCATACATTGCCGGCGGAGCTGGAGTGTGTACAAGGTTTAGTGGATGAACATTGGCAAGATATCGTAGATGCGGAAGCTACTCCTGGTTGGGTAGATTACATTGAAGGAAAGTATAAAGTAAGTATACAAGTTCTTACAAAAGCGGAGTATGATAACCTGGAAACAAAATCCAATGACACTGTATATTTAGTAAAAATGACAGACGGAACTATAATGCAATACTTAGGAACTACACCTATTAGTGGTTCTGGTGGAGGTGGGGACTCCGGAATAGAAATTATCCCTATGACCACAGCAGCGTATGAGGCTTTGGGACCTGATATACGTCAGGATGCCCTTTATTTATTAACTGATTAAGGAGTGATTTTAAATGTCCATAGAGCCTGAAGTTATTAATGTTGTACAGGATACACAAGAAAATTATATTATATATGACAGAGAAGTGAGTCCAAACCCAGATCCTCCTTTTAACACCAATATACTCGTAACTTATGATAACTTATCCAATAGATTATATTTTAATATGTTCTATACCTTTGATGACAGAGAATTGGATAATAAAGAAATTACAGTACTTTGGGTAAACGCCAATAATGAAAAGGGTATGAGTTTATGTGTGGATAAAACATTGGAAGGTGATCGATTAACTTTTGCCTGGAATGTTCCAGAAGAGGCTACATATAAAGCCGGTATTATTCAGTTTGCTGTTCGTATTACAACCGATAACTATGCTTGGAATTCTTTACCTGCTACAGTAGAAGTTAAACAAGGACTCCTATCGGAAGAATACAATAGCTTAGAAGAAGCTCAATTAGACCCTGGTTGGGTAGATTACATCGAACATAAATACAAAGTAGGTATAACTAAACTTACCCAACAGGATTTTGATTCACTGACAAATAAGGATTCCAATTGTATGTATTTAGTGCAAAAAACAGATAATACATATTCTCAATACCTGGGGGATATAGTTATGACAAACGTTCCTCCACTGGATTCTTCCTTAAATTTAACTCTTCCTGGAAATCTTACTTTAACGGATACTTCCAACAATACTACAGTAAATTTATTAACTAAAATAGCCGAATTAGAATCACGTATAACAGAATTAGAGTCCAGATAATGTGAGGTTCTTGCTATGAAGATAAAAATAAACGAAATTAATAGGGACAAAAAATTATTATTTCAACAAAATGCCCCAGCAAAATTTATGTATAATGGCAAACCCATTAGATTAGCTCCTTTAGGAAACGAGGCCGTATCTGAGTATACAGAAGAATGTCATAGTAGATGGCAACCGGAATATACTCAACTAAAACCTTCCCATATTTATGCCAACTGGTTCAACCCAATGATTATTAAAAAGTCAGATTTCTCTACAGATGTTGCCAATAATTGTAGAAAATGGTCATTGCAATGGACGAACAGAAAGACAATTGAAAGTGACTTAATTCTGGATGAATCGCAATCCAATACCTCTATAAATATTGTTAGATTATTAAATTCCAACACTTTAGACAATCCGGAAAGTTCCAATAAGATGGTATATTTAAATACTACAGCAGATCTGAGAACTAATAAGTGGGAATCTTTATCCCCCTCCCCCTATGCCTGTGGGGGTATGGTTACAGGAGGAAATGGTTTATCCTCTGATTATCCAATCGCTTATAGGGACATTATGTATAGCACCGGATACAGTATTTGCAAAGAATTTTTAAATAATTATAATTTCAGTATAAGTGTAACAGTGTGTGGAAGGAGTATATGGGACGACGGATATATAGTAAGAGATATACCAATTGTATCCCTACCCATATACACATCAGATCATCAATTATTAAATGTGCTGAAGATATATGCTAAACGAAGATGGCAAACATCCTCATCCGATTCTTATTATACATATGGGGAATTTATGAAAAATCCAGTATATCCGTCTGGAGGGTCTAAGGCAGATACACACATAAGTGATGAGAAATTTTATACCAACATAACGGATTCCCCAGAGGATTTACCTGTAAGCATTGTAAACGCACAGAACCTTTCCAACTATTGGGTATCTGATGTATTACAACCTGCCATAGAGGATATATGTTACCCAATAATAAATTTCATAGTTACATATAACGGAAGCAATCTATCCTTGTATGTAAATGGATTAAAATATTCCAGTGTAGATATATCTACATATATTCAGCAAGGATGTTATTTCTTTGATGCCGATCTAATAGTTTCTAGACAAGTTGAGTTAAACTCGGATGGTAGTATTGCCACACAGACTATATCTTCCTCTTTTTGGGGGAAAACAAACAATATAAATGTTTTTTCCGAGTGTTTAAATGACAAGGATGTTTTTGATGTATTTAAAGTTTGTACAAAACATTTATCCTCTCCTTATTGGGGAACCTCTTATCAATATAAGGAATACCCCTATGAACTGGAAGAAATAACACCCCCACAAACCCGATATACTATTGGATCCGAATTTAACCCTGGTTCGGCTTTGTATACTGTATCCTGGGGTATGACAACAATTTCCGGAACGTTTATTAAGACACGTACAGAACCTGTAGTGTACGATATTGTATGGTTTATACAGAACCCAGAGGTATTTGACACTGGAGGGACCACTACAGTCCTGGCTACATACACTAATGGAACTCTTACATTGGAACGTCAATATTCTATAGTTGTAACAAATAACGCTCCCTTCGTACTTACTAAATTAAACGCTCAACACGAGCCTACTGGTGAAGTATATAGATATATGTATGAAGATTTGGCTACCGTGGTAGAATTATTAACTCCAGCAGATAATCTATGGGATGTTCAAATTTTAGATGTGTTTAATGATGGTATTATCCCCAATAGTATGTTTAAGTCCTGCGCTGGATTATATAGTATATCTATATGTGAAGGGTTCCACACTATTGAACAGTCAGCTTTCTATTATTGTTCTAATCTGACAGAAGCCCACCTACCTACAACTTTATTAGATTTACAGGGCGGTGTATTTTCAGGAACTCCTTTATATACATCTGATAGTATTGTAAGTGTAGATGGATGGTTAATAAAGTATACAGGGGCCACTGGGGCAATTACATTACCCGAAGGTACTGTTGGTATGGTAAGAGGTCTATTTAATGCTAACAAAAATATTACGAGTGTACAATTACCGGATACTGTAAGATCCATTCCTTATAATACCTTTTACAATTGTACAAAATTAGCATCTATAAATATTCCAAAAGATATAGTATATATAGGTCCTAATGCTTTTTACGGATGTATATTTACAAGTATTACTGTCAATACTCACCAACCCTGTAACGTGGACCCCAGCAGTTTTAATTTTAAAGTAGTTACACTTAATATTGGTGACAACTGCACATATGTGGATCCTTCATTCCTAAGTATGACATACTTAAAGACCTATACAATAGATGAAAATAATACCAGTTATAATGTCCTTAATAATGTTTTATACAATAAATCTAATACACAACTTGTAAGGATACCTAAGCGCACTACCATAACCTCTATTAGTGCACCTAATACGGTTACAGAGCTATTAGAATCTTGTGCAGAAGGTTGTACAACAATTACTTCCATATCCGGAACTGAGAATGTTACGGTAATTAATGACAAGGCATTTTATGGGTGTAAAGCCCTTGTTACACTACCTTTAGGTAACAATATCACTTATATAGGGACTCAGGCATTTTATGACTGTAATAAGTGGACAAGTAGTTTGAATCTTTCCTCTATTACTTATTTGGGTTCTGAAGCATTTAAAAATTGTTGGGTCTTAGGGGATGTAACATTAGGAAATAACCTCACATCCATTCTTAGTGGTACATTCTACGCCTGCCGTAATATGTCCCATATTAATTTAGACAATATAGAATCTTTTGGGTCTGAAGCCTTTCGTAATTGCATAGCTCTAACATCCACTACTATGTCAGATAATACTACGGAATTGGCAGATTATCTATTTGCCGGTTGTACTTCACTACAAACAGTTCACCTATCTACGAACCTTACCACAATAAATAACCATAGTTTTGACGGATGTACTGCATTAACTACGGCAAATATACACAATAATGTAATACACATACAGGATTATGCTTTTAATAACTGTTCTGTATTATCTAACATTGTCATTCCTACAGAATTACAAACACTGGGCCAATACGCATTTTGTAATTGTGCTAATATTACATCCGCTTTTGTACCTCATAACATTACAATACTACAATCATCCGTATTTAAGGGATGTTCTGGCATAACAGAATTTTCAATACCTAATCATGTTACAACATTACGTTCCTATTGTCTGTCCGGAACATCCATTACGTCTATTATTATACCCAATACTGTAACATATATAGATACTGGAATTTTTAAGGATTGTACATTATTATCAGATGTTACCTTGCCGGATGTTCTAAGTGAAGTGACTTTCGAACTATTTCAGAATTGTACATCCCTGCAACAGATCACTATTCCAAATACTGTACAATATTTAAGAAGAGAAGCATTTTCTGGTTGTACTCAATTAGTTACCTTAAATTGTACATGGGAAAATTTGACAAGTATAATAGGATCCGATGTTTTTAATTCCTGTACGTCCTTAGCAGAATTGGATTTATCCAGATCTGCTATACCTGAAATAGAAACAAGAATGTTCCAAAATTGCACATCTCTAACTTCCATATTGCTGCCCTCCACTGTTAAGGATTTTGGTGAGGAAGCATTTCAAAATTGTACATCGCTGACCAGTATGGATATTAGTAATGCCACATATGTTCGGGATAATTGTTTTGACGGATGTATTAATTTGGAAACAGTAACATTTTCTAATACAATGACATCTTTAGGTAATTATGCGTTCCAAAACTGTACTAAATTGCGTAGCATATATATACCTACTACATTAACATCTATAAGAGTAGGTGTGTTTAAGGGGTGTGCATCCCTCACAACAGTATCCATACCCAATTCCATTACATCTATAGGAACTAATGCCTTTGAAGATTGTACTAATATACAAACTATATCTATGTCTTCTAAGGTAACTACCATAGGGGAGTATGCTTTTAATAACTGCTCTTCTTTGAAGTCCATTACATTATACAGCACATTGACTACTTTAGGTAGTTATGCTTTTCATGACTGTGCATCATTAACAAGTATTACAGTACCTTCCAAAGTGACTTCGTTGAGTTCTTATGTATTTGCCGGGTGCTCCAACTTAGAAACAATATCTATCAATGGCTCCATAACAAGGATATATGACTATGCCTTCTACAATTGTTACAAATTAAAATCTATTAATATACCCAGTACTGTTACGAATATAGGTGAGGGAGCCTTCCAGAACTGTCAGACTCTTACAACGGTCACCATCCCTGCTGCCACCACTACTTTGGGTAGCTATATATTCCGTAACTGTATATCACTAACTGCTATAAATGTTAATACAAGTAATACTAAATACAGTAGTGTGGACGGTGTGTTATGTAATTATGCAAAAACCGAACTAAGAGAATACCCTATAGGTAACACAAGAACAGATTATACTATACCTAATACAATTACATCTATATTAAGTTATGCTTTTGCTTATTGTAGTAATTTAATCACCGTTACTATCCCAGCTTCCGTAACCACATTGGGAAATTACCTATTTCGTAATTGTTCGTCTTTAACTTCCATATATGTAGATGCCGGTAATACTAAATTTAGTAGCGTAGAGGGTGTGTTATGTAACTATGCCAAAACTCAATTGAGGGAATATCCTATAGGTAACACTCAATCCGAATACACTATACCAAATACTATTACGTCTGTAGTAAATTATGCTTTTGCATATTGTAGTAATTTGGTTACTGTAAATATTCCATCTTCCGTAACTACAATGCCAGCGTATGTATTTAGATATTCCACCAATCTATCAGAAATTAACGTAGATAAACCCGTTGATGGATTAGCAAATTCTCCTTGGGGAGCCGCAGAAGCCACTATTAACTGGTTACGATCGTAAATTTGTAGCAAACAAAAAAAAAGAATAATCGGATGTTCTATTTTTATAGACATCCGATTATTCAAAATATAAATATAAAACTTTTTTATATAAATCTTTATTCATACATTATTTAGTATACAAGAATAGTTGAAAGGGTGGTTAAGATGGCAAATGAATCCTATAATGCTATTAAGGTTGTAACCCGTGCTACATACAATAATAAATCCGCCAGTGGAGAAATAGATGCGTCTACTATTTATTTTGTTATAGAGGATGCCGCTTCCTCTGAGCTATATTTATCCTTATATGTGGGAACCAGTCGTCAGGCCGATATAGTGGATCTGAATAATATGATGGGGTTCACTAACGCCGACTCCAGTAAGAACCTGACGGATTTATTTGGTGAAGATGACATACCCACAAAGGATATGTTGACAACCGATAAGTTATATTATTGGCAAGACTTGAATTTAGATGTTGTTAAAGCATATATTAAAAGTAAAATTACAGGCGAAGTTTTACCTTTATATGGTACTCCTGTATGGGAAACAATAGAGTCTACATAATTTTAGAAAGGTGGTATATTTATGAAAGAACTATATAGAGAGTTTCTATTAAGTTTGGTCACACTGGTTGCTACAGGCATTGGTACTTTTCTAATACAACTATTATCTGCTAAGATCAAGGCTATTATCAATACCACGGAAGACACTAAAAAACAAAGATTTTTAACATGGGTAAACGATGAGTTAATTGTTAAATGTATTAATACAACTACCCAAACCTTTGTGGAAGAATTAAAATCTTCCAATAGTTTTGATAAAGCCAGCCAGGAAAAGGCCCTGCAAAAAACAGTAGATGCTGTAATTACTTTACTGACGGACACAAATAAACAATTGCTAGAAGAGTATGTCGGGGATACGAACGCTTGGATAACTATGTGTGTAGAGAATTTCATCCAAAAATCCAAAAAGTAAAGGAGTTATGAACATGGCAACAGTGGAGCAACTAAACAAAGATGTACAGGATCTGCGTATACAATCTGGAATACATGAACAAAGATTAGATGTGGTAGAAAGTAGTATTAAAAAGTTAGAAACAGAAAATAAAGCCATATACGAAATTAATACCAATGTTAAATTACTGGCGGAAGGTATGATGACAGTAAAACAAGACCTAACAGACGTCAAAGAGGATATCCAAGATGTTAAAAGTAATCATTCTCAATTAGGAAATAAATTTGAAACAGAGTTAGATAGTGTTAAAACAGAGATAAATGAGGTAAAGAATATACCTAACAACACTAAGGCAGCCTGGTGGGATAAAGTTATATGGTTAATTGTTGGAGGTTGTTTAACTGCTTTAGTAACTGCTGTTATTTCCAATATTACTAAATAAGGGGGACTTTGAATGATACCCTTATTAATTACAGAAGGTACACAATTAATTCATGTTTCAGCGGATGACGAATTAAAGAAAAATGTTATAAACTATGCCCTGGTAAGTGCTAGAACAAGTCGTAGGTATGCTAAATTTTATTCCAGTAAATATTATATAGAAGTAACATTCCAAAGAGACAATACAGTAAGAATTGCATCTAATTACAGAACAAATGTCCTGTTTAACAAACAGTTGGTAGCTATTGACAGTAGACCTTTTAAATTAAGTCAAACTGTTAATTTCATATGGTTATGGATGAACCGTATAAGAAAATTAAAATAATTTAAAGGAGATTTTTTCTATGAACAAATTGGTTACAAAAATTCTGAAGGAATCCAATGTGGACGCAAAAATAACTAACGATTCCACAAAACCTAAATTTAGGGTAAAGAATGGTCAACTAACATTGGAAGGAATTGTTAGTGCCAAACGCTATAGCATGAAGATAGTAGATGTTAAAGGTAATATCATAGATGAACTGTCTGTATCTATCAAGGACAGTAATGATATTGTTAATAGAATTAACGAATCCATTCAAACACTAAACAAACTAAGTCCTATATACGATAACCACATAAAACTTCAAGAGGACGAGGAATTTGAGGATATTCCGGAAGCAGAACCCGGGGATATTCGGGGTGCTTTAGCACAGCTTCAGACTATCTATGATTCTTTAATGGATTTGGCGGAAGCAACAAGTAAAATTTCGGATTATTATGAAGAGGAAGACGTGGAAGGTAAGCAAACTATTGTTTCCTTCGTAAGTGCCATTTATGATATTGCCATGGATATTAGTGACTATAGGGAAGATCGTTTGGAGGAACTGGAAGAACCCCAAGAGGAAAACTATAAACCTCGTATGTCCACTAAGACTGCCACTAAGACAGCCCTTGAGCACCTTACAATAGCGGAATGCTCACTGCAAGACCAGGCTACTCTCAAAAATGTAAAAGAGGCAATAAAGGACATTCGAGCAGAACTTACTGTAAGAGGAAGATAAAATGATAACAATAACCAATCGAGATAATCAGACTCCGTTAAAGATTAATAAACAGTTACTATATGAGTATAAGGACGAATGTGATACTTATTTAGTTAGTGTAAAAAGGGAGTTAACACGTGCATTGGTAGACTATAAGTTATTCCAACAACTGCAACAAGTTAATAATTCTTTCTTTATTATTATAGATTATTTGGATACTGAAAGGTATACAGTATTTAAGGAATTAAAAGACCATAAAGTAGATCTAAACAATGATATTAACATATTTACAAAAAATTGTCGTGGCAAAATACCTAACAGTATATTTAAAAACATTTATTATAATTTAGATAAACTCATGTTAACAATTAATAAGTTAATAGAGATTGTTTATGAAGTCAATGAAAGGAATTAATTATATGTCTGCTTATACAAAATTCAGTGTACAATCTATGAAAGCCCGAATTTCATGGGCCCAGGGAAAACTTATTACTTTAGGTTATTTAAAAGAGGGTGATAGTGCCCCTGCTAAAAGGGATAAAGCATTTATAAAAGCCCTTAAGAGATTTCAAGAGGATAACGGGTTTACTACCAATGCCGAAATACATGAACAAGAATTTCTTGTTTTGAATAGGAGTTGATAGAGTTGAGAATTGAATTTGAAAGTAATGAAATTCCTATATATAGACCCATAATGGAAGATGAGGAACGTATAGATACACCGGAAGGTATACAAGTACAGCTAAAAGAAATTGCCGAAAAATTAGGTTATCAGTATATAGAGAATTCTTCTCATCGATTAGGAAAGGGTACTATATCCATTACAAATGATTTGGATATTATAATTAAGTATGATAAAGCGATAACTTCTATATTTGTAGTTATTGGTAACACCTTGGGTAATAGTTATACCCCACCTATGTACGATTGCACTTATAATTCTTCCACTATAGACGACGTATCTGTAGCACTTCAAACAGCATCTATGATATGTGCGGAAATTCGTCAAAAACTAATGTGAGGTAAATGTATATGATTACATTATTTTTAGCGGAATCCAATACAATTTCTACATATGATTATGTTGTGGATTATTATACATATTATGGTGGACCCACTCTAATGGAGCTACCTTTAATAGATGTGGTTCAAACAGATACATTAAGTTTAATGAATACTCAAGAAGTCAACCCAGATATGTATATGGAAGCCATTAAATTACAAATTAACAATAAGGTGAAGAATAAGAAATATCCGGGGTTATGGGTTCATCACATATGTGTTAAACTTACAGCGGAAAACATAGAGGATGATATAACACAAAAACAACAATTGGTGGTTAAATCTGTAGATACATCTAATATTAGATATTCCTCCGATC
>Ga0116190_1001571_pt1 | contig 19510 bp, 16 predicted proteins | sample AD_JPNTR4_MetaG_FD_89808 | JGI IMG/M metagenome (GOLD analysis project Ga0116190, IMG submission 89808) | Active sludge microbial communities of municipal wastewater-treating anaerobic digesters from Japan - AD_JPNTR4_MetaG | ecosystem: Engineered > Bioreactor > Anaerobic > Digestate | place...
ATCTTTTTTCTAGGACTAATTCCTGCCATTTAAATTTAACTAAAATGATAAATATATCTATTTGATTGAGATTTTATTTTGATTTTTTTGTAGTAGTTTCTTTTTTTGTACTAACCGCTTTTTTGGCAGTAGCTTTTTTAGCTGTGCTTGATGTTGTTTTTTTGGTAGCAGTTGGTTTTTTTGTAGTTTCCTTTTTGGTAGCTGGCTTTTCTTTTACCTCTTTTTTAACTTCCTCTTTCTTAACTTCCTCTTTTTTTGGTACTTTTTTAACTTCTTTTGTAGTTTCTTTTTTCTCAACAGTATCTACTGGGACTACATTTACAAGAGTTTTAAGATATTTCCTTCCATCAAATTTAGAAATATTAGCTTTTGAAAACTCAACTACCCCATCAATCGCTGCATGAATAGAAAAATCTTTTCACATATATGTGTTTTTCCCAACTTGGTATTTAGTTCATTTTTGTCTTAAAATAATATTTCATGCAAGAACATTTTGTCATCAAAACACTTTGACTCACCTATACTTTGGTTTTGAATCTCTAAGGTTTTTCGCGGATCACGCTGCTTTTTTATGAGCCATAATTATTCATTAATTTATAAATTAAACATAATAAATTATTTTATACTAATTTGTCACTTATTTTCAAGATAAAATAATTAACATAATTGATATTTATATTTTTATTGTGCTAAGCTATAATTTACTATTCATATCAGTGTTCTTTCTTGTAAATTTCACCTACAGGCAATAATCTTCAAATTATTACATTGGATTTTAAGTCAGATAAGTTGTCTATTGCTCATCTCAAAGAAGCACCAACCATAACTCTAATTGTTTCTTGGAAAGAAGCTGCAGACAACCACGAATCCGTTCATTTTGCAATATTTGTAAGACCTAAAGCTAATCTTCTTCACTCAATAGGCAACTTTCCTTGAGCCTCCAATTCCTCATTTGTTCTAATAAAATCTTCGTATTTTATATGAGTTCATGGTATAAATCAAGAATCTCATGGTCTTTCTACAAACACTTTTGAAAACAACTGTTTAACAACAACTTCAGTATGTCTATCATTAAGTCATTGTCACTGATCTAGGTAAACTTTTTGTACCTCTTTTATGATGTATTTTTGAGCTTGTAAATCTCATACAATATCTTTATATTCATTTATATCCAATGGTCAATTTGTAAGCAGTTGTCATTTATAAACATAATCTCATTCCTTACAATTCAAAGATAATCCTTTATAAGACTTTTTAAACGACTCTTTTATACCAAATGTCATCTTATCTTTTTCAATACTTAAAACTGTTCATTCTTCTTGTACCTTTAATTTACTTTTTCATTTAGCTGCATACTCTCATCATTTTTTTACAATATCTCACTCTTTAACTATAAACTCATATTTATCTTTTAGTACATAAGATTTTTTTTGATAATCAGACTCAATATTGATATACCTATCTGCACCTTTTTCAGAAAAAGACACAACTCAATCAAATGGAGCTACTACTGCAGACTTTTTTGGAGTTCTAACTTCAAAAAGTTGTGTAACTCTATCTATACCTTGAGACATATCTGCTCATCAAGCTACTCAACCATGGTGGAAAGTTTGCATCGTCAACTGTGTTGCAGGTTCTCATATAGATTGAGCAGCTATTATTCAAACAGGTACTCATACATCAACCAGCTTTCTAGTAGAAAGATCCATACCGTAACATTTTTGACATACACCACTTGGCTCCATACAAATCAAAGGAGATCTATAATATATTTCAGTAACATCTAATTTTTTCAATAAAGCCATATTATCCTTATCCAACAAATCTCATTTTTTAAGTATTACTACTCACTTTTTATCTACAATATCCTTTGCTAATACTCTTCAATAAACACTTTCAAAGAAATCTTCTCATCTTAGTTCTGATTCTTCTTTTGTAAGGAATATGTGTTTTTCAGTCTTACAATCTTCTGACCTTACAACAACTTCTTGAGAAGCATCACAAAGTTTTCTAGTAAGATATCAAGATTCTGCTGTTCTAAGTGCAGTATCTGCTTTCCCCTTTCTTCATGAGTGAGCAGAAATAAAGTATTCTGTAGGTTTTAATCACTCAACAAAACTTCATTTAATTGGAAGTTCGATAATCTCTCATTTTGGGTTAACAACAAGTCATTTCATACCAGCTATCTGCGTCATGTGAGTTTGAGATCATCTTGCTCAAGAATCAACCATACTATAAAGATCATTTCCAGGTCAAATAATATTTTTTAAATGCTGTTCAACATCAATTTTAACCTTAGTCCAAATCTCCACAATCAATCTATGCTTCTCTGATTCAGAAAAAAATCACTTGAAAAAATATTTATATATATTATTTGCATTTTCTTCTCATTGTTTGATAATATTTTCTTTTTCTTTTGGAACTCTCATATCTGCAATATTTATAGAATTTGCAGCAACTGTAGCATAATGAAATCACAAATCTTTGATATCATCTGCTACTTGTACAGTAGTAGCCATATCATAGGTATCAAATATCCTACTAAGTAAGTTTTTAAGCTCTTTTTTCTTGTGAGTACGATTTTCAAATTGTATTTTTTCTGGTAACACAGAATTAAATATAACTCTACCAACAGTAGTTGTTATAAACTCTCATTTAACCCTAACTACAATTTTATCTTTTTCGTGTATATTTCAATTATCAAAAGATTTTAATACCTCATCCATAGAATCAAAATATCAAACAACAGGAGTTTTATGTGTCCATTCTTCTATAGTATTATAATCAGGATACTGTTTATTAAAAAAATCTGTTAAGTAATATACTCATAAAACCATATCTTGGGAATGAGTAATTGTAGGTTCTCAAGAACCAGGTCTCAATATATTTTTATCCGCAGCCATATATTCTCTAGCTTCTCTTTGTGCTTCATCTGATATTGGAAGATGTACAGCCATTTGATCTCCATCAAAATCCGCATTAAATGCTGAACAAACTAATGGATGAATTCTAATAGTCTTTCAAGGCATTAATTTAATCTTGAAAGCCTCTATTGAAAGTCTGTGAAGTGTAGGAGCACGATTTAATAGTACATATTTATCTTTTATTACTTCTTCCAAAAATTTAAGCGCTATTGGTGACTCTTCTTTTATAAGTTTTTCAGCTTGTTTTGGAGTATACGCAATTTTTTTCTCTATTAGTTTTCATATAATAAATGGTGTAAACATTGTAACAGCTATCGATATAGGCAATCAACATTCATCTAGTCTCAAATTAGGTCAAACCGTAATAATAGATCTTCCAGAATAATCTACTCTTTTTCACAGTAGATTTTTTCTAAAAATTCATTCTTTTCCAGAAAGCATATCCGAAAGAGATTTAAAAACTTTAACTCCAGCCCCTCACCTAGCTGGTCATCATCTTTCTCAAACTAATAAATTATTTACAGATTCTTGTAACAACCTTATTTCATTTTTCTTTACAACATCAGGCATACCAACTTGTATCATTCTTCTAAGCCTAAGATTTCTCATCAAAACTCTTCTATAATATAAGTTTACATCTGAAGATGCAAACTTTCATCAATCTAATTGAACAACTGGTCTCAAATCAGGCGGAATAACAGGTAATTTCCTTAACACCATATTTTCTGGTTTAACACCAGAAACATATAAATTTATAAGAAGTTTTATCAAAGACATAAGCTTTTTTCTTTGCTCAACTGATTTCAACTTTAAATATTGATCAAGTCTAATTTTGATCTCTTTTTTAACATCAATATTTTGTAATGTTTTTAATATTCATTCTGGTCAAGATACAAACCTTATTATATCAGTATATTTACAAAAAATATTTCTATAATCACTTTCTAAGATAGTTTTTCAAAAATCCAAATCAGAAACAATAGATTTTAATCTATTAAATTCTTTTGACAAAGTTTCTTTATTTTCTTCATATAAATTGTGAATTTCTTTTAGTTTTTTCTTGTCTGATCCCCCTTCTTCTAACTCTTGTTTATATAAATTTTCTAAATCTAACAATCTTTGATCTAAAGTCTCTTGTAATTTTGTAGTCAAAGTTTCCCTTTGTTCATCAGTGATTTTTTCAGGAACAACATATTTAACAAATGTTAAAATTCTATCTATTTCATTTGATGAAAGTTCTAATAAATGGTGAATTCATCAAGATGGACTCGATTTATATCGTGCATGAACAACAGGAGAAGCTAAATCTATATGTCACATTCTAGATCTTCTCACTCTAGAAGAAGTAACTTCTACTCAACATCTTTCACAGACAATTCATTTATACCTAACTCATTTATACTTTCCACAACTACATTCGTAATTTTTAACAGGTCCAAAAATTGTCTCACAAAACAATCAATGTTGTTTTGGTCTTCATGTCCTGTAGTTTACAGTATCAGGATTATCAACTGCTCCATTAGATCGTTTTGCAATATCATCCACTGAAGCAAGCGTCACAAGAATTCAATCAAATTTAGATTTTTGCATTAGAAATATCTTAAACAAAAATAAATATTATTATAGTTTATAAAGTTTGCATTCTACCAGGTGCAATTGAATAGCTCCGCGAACAGCACCCGGTGGTAGGAATGTACAACTTATTACTCTTAACCATCTAGTTCTCAACTTTCTTCAAAATCTTCCAATATTTTATCCATAATATCTCATTTCTCTTCTGTAACTGTATCGTCTTCACCCTCAACATCATCCTCATCAGCAACAACTACTCATTTTTTCATCAAAGTTCACAATCAAAGTTCTCTAATCTTATTGAATCTCTCCTGTGTAATCTCATCCAACTCATCTCTTGTCATTGGTTGAATATTTTGTCATAATCATTTAAACAAATAAGTAACTAAGTTAAAAGATTCTGGCAATCATCAGATGTTTGGCTTTTGACCTTTTATAATAGATTCATACATCTTGTTTCTTCAAATAACATCATCTGATTTTACTGTCAACATTTCTTGAAGAGTATATACTGCAGAATATGCCTCTAACGCCCGAACCTCCATCTCTCCAAATCTTTGTCATCATTGTCTAGATTTTCATCATAATGGTTGTTGTGTAATTAGAGAATATGGTCCAACTGCTCTAGAATGTATCTTGTCTTCAACCATATGCACTAATTTCAATAAATGCATATATCAAACAGTAACTTTATTGCTATAAGGTTCTCAGGTTTGTCAATCATACAACTGAGTATTTATTTCATCCTCTATTCAAAGTTCTTGTATCAGTTTATTAAAGTTTTCCAATCAAAATCCTGAAAGTGCTCAAACAGAGAACTTAATTCAATATTTTTTAGCCACATATCAAAGTTGAACTTCAAATAATTGTCACAAGTTCATACGAGAAATTACTCATAGAGGATTTAAAACAACATCTATCGGTTCTCAATCTTTAACATAAGGCATATCTTCTTCTGGTACTACAACAGCTATAATACCCTTATTACCATGTCTACCAGCTAGTTTATCTCAAACTTCAATTTTTCTAGTACTAGCTACATAGACTTTTATCTTTTTTCTCACTCAAGCCATTAGATTATCTCACTTTTTAGCATCTAGAACAACAACATCTATTACTTTTCATTCACTACCAGATGGCATATAAAGAGATGTATCTTTTACATTTTTAGATTTATCTCAAAATATAGCTTGAATAAGTTTTTCTTCTGGAGTTAATTCTCATTCCGATTTTGGAGTAATTTTTCATACCAAAATATCTCATCATTTTACTATTGCTCATATTCTAACTATACCATCCTCATCTAAATTTTTCAATTTAGGCATAGAAACTCATGGAATATCATTTGTAGTTTCTTCAGGTCATAACTTTGTGTCCGATATTTCTATTTCTCTTTCTTCAATTTGAATAGAAGTAAGAGCATCATTTTTCACCAATCTCTGAGAGATAACAATCGCATCCTCATAGTTGTATCCTTTCCAAGGCATAAATGCTATCTTCAAGTTTTTACCTATAGCTAATTCTCAATCTTCACTACATGGTCATTCAGCTATAATCTCTCATTTTTTAACCTTTTGTCACAAACTTACTCTCGGAACTTGATGTATACAGGTTTTTGCATTTGATCTTTTAAAATTAGTCAAAGTATATTCTTTTATTCAAGCTTTATATTTTATTTTTACTCTTTTCCCATCAACATAAATCACTTCTCAATCATCATCGGCGGTTACCACCACATGTGTTTGTTTGATCATATCATCTAATCAAGTAGACACCAAAGGATTGTCATTTTTGAGTAACGGCAATCATTGTCTATTTTGGTTGGTTCACATAGACGCACGCACAGCATCATTATGATCTAAAAATGGAATCAAAGATGTATTTGGCGAAAATATTTGAGACGGATTTACATCCACATGTGTAATATCTTTAACATGCAAAGTAACCATATCATCAAAATGCCTAGCAGCTACACGCCTAGCTGTAATATTACCATATTCATCAGTTGTGGTAGTTGCATCAGCTATAAAGTATTTTTCATCTAATTCAGGAGAAATATATTCTACCTCATCACTAACAAAAGGCTTCACATTAATATTTGTTTTCAACTTTCAATAGGTTTTTTCTATTTTTTCTGCTGATTTTTGATCTATTAAATTATCTTCCTTTACAATTACAGTTTTAGTAGGATTTCATTTTGCATCCAGTTCAAAAATATCACGATCCGCAATTCTATTAATTAATTTGTCTTTTTGTGCAGGAACATCCTTGTATACTTTATATGCCGGAGTTTCCAAAAATCACTCTTCATTTATATGTGAAAACAATGACTGATATGTAACCAATCATATATTTTGTCATTCTGGAGTTTCAATTGGACATATTCTTCCATAATGAGATGGGTGAACATCACGAACCTCAAATTTAGCAGTTTCTCTTTTTAATCATCCAGGTCACAATGCTGTTATTCTTCTTTTATGTTCTAATTCCGATAAAGGATTTATTTGATCCAAAAATTGAGACAATTGTGATGTTGCAAAAAAACTTTTTATTGAATTATCTATTATTTTGAAATTAACAAGATCTGTAATTTTAAGTGGATTTTCCATATTTAATACAGATAATTTTCATTTTACTGATTTTACAAATTTTCTCATAACTGGTCATAAATGAGCATACAATATTTCTCACATTGTTCTAACTCTTTTGTTTGAAAGATGATCTTCATCATCAGTATAATATCCTTTCTTATGATTTGATAAATTTAACAAGTACTGAATAGCTGCGACCAAATCAACTCAATCAAAAACACAAGATTCCGGAGCATTAAAGTCTTTTGTAAGTCATAATTTCGCATTAATTTTTCTTCTAGCTATCCTTCAAATATTTATTCTTTCTGGATTCAAAAATTGATTTTTAATATAATCCAAAGCACTATAAGGATCAATTAATTCTCCAGGCCTTAGTTTGTTGTAGATAAACTCAGCAGCAGATAATGCATCTGTAGTAGTATCTTTATTTAAAGTAATTCATATATAATCTGTATCATCCTCATCTACCTTTGTAAATGATGCTATAATACTTTCATTTGTTTCCAATCCGAACACTCTAAGTAAAGTGGTGATAGGAAACTTTCTAGATTTGTTGATTCTTACCACAATAACCCCTGATTTTTCAACTTTAGTTTCTATCCAAGATCCTCTTTCAGGAATTATTCTAAATCAAAATCCAAAATCTTTTTGGTTATAAAAAATACCATACGATCTAATAATCTGTGATATTATAACCCTTTCCACTCAGTTTACTATATAAGAAGCATAAGGAGTGATAACTGGCAATGTTCAGATATTAGCACGCTTTGAAAAAAGAATGTTCTCCGAAATTTTACCAGACTCATCCTCTACCTTTTCAACTAATTTCACTTTTCAAGAAATCACTCATCCATAAGTTAGCTCTTTTTTCTTACATTCTTCAATATCCTGTGCTGGTTCAGATACTTTTATGTCTGAGATAGATATATACATTTTTTCTCAAGCAATATCCCATATAGGATTTATATCTTCAAAAAGATCATGAATATATTTTTCCACAAAATCTTGATATCATCTTTTTTGCAACTCCAATAAATCAGGATATTCTTCAAAATTTTTTGGTGCACTCAAATAATATCTACCATCCTTTTGGAAGCATTTTTGGAAAACTGCTGGTATTTCATTGTTGTGAACTTTTGCAGAAACCGAAGTTTTTTTTGTAGATTTTTTTGTTGACATATTGTTCGAAATTTTTAGGAAAAGTAAATATTTTAACGGACTTTCTGATAACTAATAATCAATACATATTATTAATACAATTTTACCTTTTAAATATTCGCTTTAAATTTATAAATTTTAATAATAAGTTTTAAGTCATATCCTTTAGGAATAGATCGAATCCCAAAGAATCACGAATATACTAAAAAATCTTAATATAAAAAACATATTAAGATCTTTGTGGTGTTAATTGCTTTCTACCCTTTTTTCTCCTATTTGATAAAATCCTTCTACCAGTTCGTTTTTTCATCCTCTCTCTAAATCAATGTGTCCTAAGTCTCTTTATCCATTTATATTTTCTAACTCTTCTTAACTTACTTGCCATTTTAGCTTATTTCAAAATAAAAATATTTTATATTTTTGAATTCTACTTGGAATTTTATTTAGTAGAAAATATGTTTCTAAATAAAACTCAATAATCACAATCCTCTAGCCCTAATAATCTCCTTTCTTAATTTTTTTTGAGTTTTTACATGGTTTTTCGTGTATTTTCTAGGCTTTATAGAACCAAATCTAGTAAGATATTTTTTTAAAATAACTATAGATTTCCAGTTAATATATTTTTCGTTTTCCGAATGTGATAAAAATGATACTTTATTACCAAACTTTTTATCATCTCGAGAATCTATAATTTTTTGTAACTCTTTTTGTAGTTTTTCAAATTCAAAAAATTCTTGATTAGAATTCATTTTAAAAATTTCATATCTAACAATCACATTTGAATACAATAAAGATTTTCTCAATTGTTCTAATCAATCATGATCCATATTTATGCAGTATGAAACATAATACATTCTATCATTTCATTTGATAGATTTGATGTCATAACTCGTTTCTTTTAAGCCAATATCGTCTTTTTGAAGTATACTTTTCTTGAAATCTTCTTCAAATTTAGACAAAAAGTCATTTCTCTCTGAATCAGTAACCTTAGAACTCAACATAAAAACTAAATCATACTTTTGCATTTTAATTTAATCACAAATATAAATTTGATATATTATTTGACAGCTAATCTAATAAAAGATTTAACTGTAAATCAATCTGGAACTATACTTTTTACTTTTTTTGATCCATCTCTAATATATTCTTGTTCTAACAAAACATCTTCTGCCAAAGCTTTACTTAATTTTCACTTTAATATTTGATCAACCATATTTTCAGGCTTTCAAGAATCTAATATTTCTTGGCGGAATTGTGCTTCCATTTGAGAAACGATATCACTTGGAACAGAATCAAAGTCCAAATAAGATGGATTCATAGCTGCAACTTGTAACGCTAATTCTTTTGCTACATCAGAATCTGGTCATTCAAAAAACACAATAGATGCAACCTTATTACCCGGATGGTTGTAAACAAAACCATTTTCATTTGTAAGTATAATATCATCTAATTGCATATTTTCTCATATTGTTCAAACAGCCTCTTTTACTAATTTATCCAAAAGTTCAGACAAATTTGTAGGAGCATCTTGTTTTGATAAGAAAAATACATTTTCTGCTAAAACTTTGTCTAAAAGGTCATCACATAGTTGTATAAATCATTCGTTTTTAGCAACAAAATCAGTTTCACATAAAAGTTTGATTCAAGCTATTTTACCATTTTTATTTACAACCTTAACAATTCATTCATTAGTTTCTCTTTCAGATTTTTTACCAGCTTTTAATATTCATTTTTCTTTTAAAATTTCCTTTGCTTGTTGTAAATCTCCATTTGCTTCTACCAAAGCATCTTTACAATCCTTTAGAGGCGCAAAAGTTGCTTCTCTAAGTTGCTTTAATAAGTTCATATCTACACTCATAATACTTTATTTTAACAACTAAAAACTATTTTTCTTCTAAATCCTTTTCTATTTCTGATTGGTTTGATTTGTTTTTTAAATCTGTTTCAATGTCCGTAATAACCTCCGAGTTATTGGCATTTTGACTTAAATCCGATTGCATTCAGAATAATTCTATAAACCATGCTCATAGCACAGAAAAATAAGCAATAACAGACTCTTTTGAGTTGGAAAAGTATTTTCAATCCCATGCTTGTTTTACATTAATAATTCGTACAACCAGTAGCACCAACAACGGAATTATTCACAAATACTTTACAACAGGTAAAATCAACAAAACCAAATCAAACACTAACACAAGGAAAAACAAAATCCACCAACCAGACGCTTGTTTCAAATGATAATATTCAAATTCACTAATATCTTTTTTGGATATAGAAACCATAATACCAAAAAACAGATGCATCATGATCGCTCTTTTTTTTTCTACACTACCAGGCATATATTTATCAGAAGTTTTGGTATTTGTTGTAGCAGACTGAAAAGGATTTTTGATTTCCATATGTTTTCTTAAATTAAGATAATATATAATTCATCACAAAATCTATACTCTTATAACTCAACATATTTGCAATAATATCATTGTCTCATAAGTATTTGTTATAATTTGTAGAAGATATCACTATAGATTCGACATCTCACAAAGCAGATAACTCTCTCACAAAACTGTCCATCATAGAACCATCAACAACTATAACCAATCAAGGTCTTGATGTAAGATCTTTGACTCATTCGTAAATCTTTTTGGTCCTAGATAGTTTTCTTTTGTAAACTAATTGTTCCTTTTTGGTCAAAGAAGCAAATTCTTCTGTTTCAACAAAAGAACTCATTTTGTTCATTGAGCTAATTCTTGTCTTAAAAGTATCAAAATTAGTCAAAAATCAACCAGGCACCTTGTAATTTAGATAAGATACTCAATACTTTTCTCATAAAGTTTTCATCTCAGTGGCATACATTTTTTTTTCGCATACAACCAAAATTTCTTGCCCAGATTTTTTAACTTCTTGAACCTTCTTTTTTGCTTTGTTTAGCTGCTCCAAAATCATCTCAGGATTTAAAACAACCATGTTGTTTACAATATCCAACCGATAATTACTAGTTTTTGGATGAGCTTCACTCTTTAGTGTACCAATATGCACTTGTGAATCTACTATTTGTTTTACGGTAACACTCATTATCAATTTTCAGAATTAAATAAATTTTTTCTAAAACTTTTGGTACTAAATACCTTTTTAGTTTTTTAAAACCAAAAATCAAGTATGTATACCAAAAAATTAGACTACTTTACAGTTACTGTAGCACCAGCTTCTTGCAACTTAATTTTAAACGCTTCGATTTCGTCATCTTTTGCATTTTCTTTTAGGATAACAGGTGCTTTTTCAACTAAATCTTTAGCTTCCTTTAATCAAAGTCACAACAATTCTTTTACTACCTTAATCACATTGATCTTTTGTTGACCAATTTCTGTAAGTTCGATATTTGCAGCAGCATCTCATCCAGCAGCAGCACCAGCATCTCATCCAGCAGCAGGTCATGCAGCAACAACAGTAGCAGCAGCGCTTACACCAAACTCTTCTTCAAAAGCCTTAACAAGCTCATTTAATTCGATTGCACTCATTTCTTTAACCAATTCCATAATTTTTTGTGCATTCTTAGATAATTCCATTCTCAATACTAATTAATAAGTAAATATTTATAACATTTGCAACATTAATTGTTCCAACAGCTTATAAGGACAAAATACAGTGAACATTCTGACCTAATAAGCAATTGAAAACAAAAAATGTTGAAATAAAATTTTTTATTCTGAAACTTCTTGTGTTTCAGGATTTTCTGCAGACTCAGCATCTGTAGAAACTGTTTCTTGTACTTCTTGAACATTATCTTCTTGTACTTCCTCCTTCGTTTCTTCCTGAACCTCTTCTTTCACCTCTTCGGGTTTCTTTTCTTCTTGAACTCCTTCAGCCTTCTTTTTTGCAATTTGATCTAGAACACTAGTAAGTGATTGAACAGGATAATTAAATAATCGTACCAATTTAGATAACAACTCTTCTTTACTTGGTATATTTGCCAATTCACTAACATATTCTGCATCTTTTCGTTCACCATCAAAATATCACAAAACAAACTCAAAACTAGAAGTAGAATCTTTGTCTTTTTTGAAAGATTTAAGATATTTATTTATTACTTTTAATGGTGCATACTCATCTCATTTTGCATAAACAGCAACAACAGATCATGGTATCTGATGAAGATCTATTTCAGGATATCAAGCATCTTTTAAAGCTCTTAAAAAAAGTCTCTTTCTAATAACATTGAACTTACCACTTTCATCTCTTATATCTCTTCTAACATCTGTATCTACAGAAACAGGTAATCCAGATTGCTTGATAATTATTAGATTTTTTGCATCTTGTAAATCTTGTACATATTCTTTTACTAAATTTACTTTCTTTTCTTTAGAAATAGCCATTTTAAAATTCAAAGTTTAGAATTAAAACAGTCGCCAATGTTTTTGTTTGTGTATCATGAAACAAACAATTTCCTTTTAAAATAAAAAAACCACACCCGAAGATGAAGTCATACAAAAAAATAATTTTTGGTACAACCTAGGTAGGAACTCGCTTTATGAGTATTAAATCAACCTACTGTCTCCGGCGACTGACAAATATATACAAATATTTAATCAAAATGCAATAGATTTTTTCAAGAAATTCAAAATATCATAAAAATCCCCTTTCCCCTTAATAAAAAAATATCAACAAAAAAGAATTGACATTAAGTGTGCAATATTTATGATGTTCAAATATTAACAAAAATTTAAAAAAAATGGAAGAAATGGTAACAAATGAAAAAGACTGTATGGAGGCAGGCCTTCATATAGTTTCAGTTTCCGAGTTATGGAAACAAGAAAAGGAAGAAAAGTCTTTACAAGACTTTCCTGTAATCCAATTTAAGCAACTTCCTTACTGCACAAATGGGGATTTGGATCGATGTCCTCATAAATGTGGTGCTTGCTTGTACGGTAAAGTACCAGAATATGTAGCATACTTGGGTAAGTATGAGGGTAAGGAATATTATTATGAAGTATAAAAATTTAAAGTATAAAAAATCGCTAGAAATTCTTAGCGATTTTTTTTATTTTTCCTCTTGTAAAATAAAATATTTTTCATATTTTATTTCGCGGAAAATTTTTGATTTTCTACAAAAAAAAGCAAAATGCCTTGCAAAAAAACAGCTACAAAAAAACCTGAAGCAAAAGCTAAAAAAGCTCCTGCTAAAAAAACAAAGAAATAGTTTACAAAAAATGCTTGAAATAAAAAACCCGAATATTCGGGTTTTTTTATATTTTATAATAAAGTTGAAAAATGGAGACAATCCCCCTTACTAGTTACGGAGAACTCCGCAAACAAGTGGGACTAAGGGGTATTCAAAAATTCTACCACCCGGGTGCTGTTCGCAGTGCTAGCCAATTGCACCCGGGTGGTAGAATTAAGTTTATCTATTTAGGTTAAATATTACATTATAAGCAAATCGTCAATCCAAATTTTTGAAAACTTGTAAAGCATCATCTTTATTTTTTGGTTTAAGTCCGAATCCGTCTTGATATGGGAAAAGATTAGCCAAGTTTTTGATACGAATTTCTATATATTTATCATTATCGTATACAAAGTAGTTGTTTTTATTTGTTATAACAAATTTACCAACATTTAAATAGTTCATTCATTTAGTTTTTATAAATTCGTTTGAGAATGTTGAAGAAAAGAATAACTCATCTTCCAATTCAAATGTATTCCGTATATGTTTAGAGTTTTTTTTCTTCTTTTCATATAGTTCTACATTATCAAATAACCAAATGATTTTTTCTCACTTTTCCAACTTAAAAGGCAAATTAAAGTCAGACTCAAAATCTACATTAGGTATTTCTTTATTAGCAACATCTCTTACAACAACTGCCTTAATAAATTTTTGAAACAATCAGTGTTGATCAAGAAACTCCTGATCAAAATTAAAGACTTTTTTAAATTCAGTTAATTTTACCTCTTCTTCTTTTGTAATTATTCAATCATATAAAAATTGTTTAACTATTTTATTATATATCGAAATATACATTTTGTCTAATTCTTTTGGTGTAATATAAGATTTTTTAGCTAGATTTATTACTTTATCTCTTATTTCTACCATATCTTCATCACCAAAAAATCCAAAGTATATCATTTTTTCAATTCTTCTTTTATTTACATCGTGTAAAACTGAACACTCTTTGTGTTTTCTCTTTAAGAATCATGCTTTCTCTCCACAGTATTTACATAGTCCCATCGTATTAAAGTTAAGATATAAATTTTTTATCATTCATATTATAATAACTTTTTTTTATTTGTCAAATTTTGCTTGACTTTTTTTTATGAATCATTAAACACAGTTCTAATTAACAAAATGTAAAACATAAAAAAATTTAATATTATGAAAAAATACTTAATTACCGTATTGATTAAAAAGTTAGAAGATTTCAAAAACATAGTCAGCAAAGCTGATTATAAAGATTATCTAAAATCTATAATTAATTTCTCAAAGAACCTAAAAATAAAAATTAGGGAAATTAATCTTGTGATGACAATGGAAACAGACAACTGGAACGATGTAGAGATATGCATAAATCATCTCCAAAATATTTCGTTAGAATTTCTATTGGTGATAGATAATCATAATGATATTTGCTACATACATGTAGCTGATCAAGATTTGATAGAAATTAAAAAAGAAATAATGCCGATTGTAAGTCATATTTATAAGGAACAATATGACGAAGAACTCTTTATTTCAAAATTTGTTGATAAAAGAGAGTCGACATTATTTTATAAAGATATCGGTTTGAACTAATAACGGTCAAATGATATCTAAAAATTTTAAAAAAGACGAATTATTTTCGTCTTTTTTTTACAACCCTCCATTACAACCACTTATGCAGACATTGTAAAAAAAATTTCTAGCAAAAAAAAATAAAGTAAATCATACACAAATATTCTGTGAAATTCTGAGAAATAAAAATCTATAACAAGATATTTAAGAAGCTTTGTATTGATCTCGATCCCACATAAGTGAATCGTATAATTCCTTATTTCAATTTTCAAAAATTCTTTGCCTTGCTTCATCTAATGCAGAAATATCCGCTGCTGTAGGTTGATTAAGCATACTTCTCCATTCTTCTGCTGTTTTTCAAGCTTCAGAATTTAGTAATCAATTATAAGGTGTCATTTATTTAAAATGAAAAAACTAAAACACAGGAGTTATAAAGAATTTAAACCAATAGTCAAGTTTATTTTTGTGGTAATGATCTTTTTTGAAAATTTGCATAATGTATAGCAAACAATGTGACAAAAGGATAGACTATCATCCTATCCACAAAACTATGCAAAACCATTCATTCTATACTTAGTCCAAAAATTCATAAAGAAAATGCTAAAAGAACCAAAGCCATATGCTTGTTATTTTTACTTTCTTTGTTAGAAGGATAAACGTCCCTCCAAGCCCAAAAACCTATTAAGTGTAAATAAATATACAAAATCATCCATCATATGAAGACTATCAATCAATATTCTAGCCATATTTGTAAATACTGATTTTCAGGATTGTAAGCCTGTCAATCAGGGAGATGATGAGAAGCTGGACCAGCACTAGCAGCTCATAACCCCAGAAACCAAGAACTTTTGATTTTCTCTATTGCCAAAAGCACTTCTTTGATATGTCAGGTGTTGGAATATTGCCTATGAATAATTTGGTCTTTACCATAATAAGTAACTACTCCAAGTAATAATATTGTAGGAACAAAAAAGTATAAAAATAATTTTTTCCAATTTTTTCAATATAAAAATAAGAACATAACTATTGTTTGTATTATCCAAGCTCACCAAGCAGCTCTAGAAAAAGTAGAAAGCAAAATTAGACCATAAAGTCATCACCAAAATATCCAAGATTTTGGTCATTTTTTGTACAAAACAGTGATGAAAAATAAGGGCCAAAATGCTACTAAAAAGAATCATAAGCTAATTGGTCTTTCAAATAAAAATTGATTACGAACAAATCATTCTTTGTATTGTGTATAATAAACCGCAGGTGGTTGTGAGCCAACTTCTCATTCATAAGTCCATGGATTATAACCAAAAAATCTCATAAGATTTGGAACTAATCGAATCATTCATCGTCGAATTAAGGCTCACCCAAGAACATATTTAATTATTTTGGTATATCGTAAATTTAAGGATTCTGTTTTGTCATCAAAAAACAAATAAGATATCAAGTAGAATAAAATGAATAAGAAAAAACCCATCATGCTATATCTGATAGAGATTATGAAATTACCAATACTGGAATTGAAAAACGATATAACAAATGCTATTATATTTATGGTCACGAATATGAAAACGAATTTTTTCAAAGGGAAGTTTTGTCGCAATTCTTTTAGTTTTTCTCTATCAAGTTTTTTAACTAAATATCGTGCTACAAATATGGATAAAACGAGAATTAAAATCTCTTTTCGCATTCGGATAACACTCATTACTGGTCCATCAAGTTTAAGTACATAAGTCACAAAAGTATGTAAGAAAAACTGAAGTAATAAAACTCAAAGAAAAACTTTTATTATTATTACTAGATTTTTCTTGATTCGATTTCGCATTTGGAGATTTTGTGGATAAATATTGTTTAATATATACAAAAAAACAAACAATAATCAAGAATAAAGATTTAATTGTTTTTATATTGACAAGATAATGCGGTCCTTCGAAATTGAATATAGTATTATGCCGTAATTTATTAAATTAGCTCTCATCAAATTTGATAAAACATCATAATAATGAATACTGCAGCCAACAATGCTTGTATCATTCGAAATCTCATAACGATAGTGGATTCATGTAGTCACCTTTTTTCAAACAAATGATGAAGTGGAGCTACTTCAAACAATTTTTTATGAAACACTTTTTTCCAAAATATCTGTAAAAGACTTGAAGTAACCTCTATGATAAATAGCAAAAACAAAACAATAAATGGAATGAAAATTCCCATTCTCATATTTAGCAAATATAGCAATGAAGCCACCAATCATCACATAGCAAAAGCACCACTATCTCACATAAATATTTTTGCTGGGAATATGTTGAAAAACATAAAAGATGCTAAAACTGCGGTGACGATAATCACTAAAGTTGTTGCAATATAGGTTTGATTTATCAATGTAACAGCTCATAAAACAAAGAATATCACAGCCATTAATCCTCCAGCTAATCAATCAAGTCAATCTACTATATTGATTGCATTAACTATGCTTATAGTGATCAAAAATGTAAGAATTGGATAAAATATTCATATAGAAACTTTTCAAGCAAAAGGTCGTAAATTTATATAATCCACTCAAAGTTTAGCGTAAAACCATCGACTAATAAAAGCAGAAAAAATAAACATCATAATAAGTTTTGCTCTTGCACTAAGTCACTTTTTTTTACTACATCATCTAATGTTGAGAATATCATCTATAAGACCTACCAGTCACATACCAAAAAATCCGGCCAAAAGGACATAAGTTTCTTGCCTATTTATTAAGCTATTATTACTCCAACCGAGTTTTTGCACCAACAAAGAAGACAATATCATTATCAATGTAATGAGGAGCAACAAACCTCATCACATAGTAGGTGTTCATGCTTTATGTTTGTGTAATTTTGAAAAAATAACAGACTTTTCTCATGTAACATCTTCTTCACGAATAGTTTTTCATGCTTTTAATTTTTTTAATATTTTGATATATATTGGATATAAAATTAATCACATAAAAAATGCTATCAAAGCAAAAATTAGAATACTATTTAATTTTACTAACATAATAATTACAAGAAAAATAACTAAATTGAAATTGAATATAAGATTTACTAGAAAAGTTTCAACAGAAAAAATAGTTGCAAGTTATACCCCCCTTAATAAGGGGGGAAGGGGGGATTTTGTGGCGAATGAAGGTTTTTATTTAATCCCCCTTAATCCCCCTTGCTTACAGAGTTCTCTGTAACAAGTAAGGGGCTTTACCTCACCTATTACAAACTTTATGAACCTGTCTGCCCCGCAGCACTGCGAACAGCACCCGGGTGGTAGGAAAGGGAAACCTTAATCGCTCACTACTGAACTATAACCTAGTTGTCCACAAGCAGATTTTACCTCTCTACCCATACTATCACGAATAGTGACAGTCAAGCCACCATCTTCAAGAATTTTTTTGAAATTTTGGATTTCCTTGATACTAGTTTCTTGGAAATCTACAAGAGGATTTTCATTGTAAGGAATTAGGTTTACATGACAAAGCTGTCATTCTAGGAGTTTGACCAAAGCTTTTGCATTAACTTCTCCGTCTGTCACTCATTTAATCATAATGTACTCATAAAAAATCCTATTGTTTGTAGCTTTTATATAATCGTTTAGAACTTTCATCAATTCAGGGATTTGATGAACTCTCGCACTTGGGACTATTGTTTCACGGAGATTTTGTGTAGGAGCATGTAATGACACTGCCAATCACACATCAATTTTATCTTGAATAAGCTTTTTGATCCTATCTATCACTCAAACAGTAGAAATAGTAATATGTCTTTTAGATAAAGAAAATCTCTCTCTTTGGAGAAGTATTTCTATAGTTTTTTTTAGATTGTCGTAGTTTAACAAAGGCTCTCACATTCACATAAATACAACATTTCTGACAGCTCGCAAAGTCCCATCTTCTTTTTTTCAGAACTTATTTTTGATATAATTATTCACGTACAACACCTGAGAAATAATTTCTTGCCGAGTAAGGTTTCTTTTTAATCACATTTTACCTGTCACACAAAAGGCACATCACATTGGACAACCAACCTGACTAGAAAGACATAATGTAATTCTGTTTAATTTTCATTTCACATGCTTACTCCAATGATACATCAATACTGCTTCTATAAAGTATCAATCAGATGTTTTGAAAGAAAATTTTGTAGTTTGTTCATCCTCCAAAACCTTATCTACAGTTAAATTCAAGATATCAAATTTATTTGAAAAGTCTTTTCTCATATCCTTAGACAAAGTGGTCATACTATCCCAATCTATATTTTGATTTCTGAATAATTCATAAAAAATCTGTTTAACTCTAAACGGTTGAATTTTGTGTTCTTTAGCATATTTTAGTAAAATTTCTTCATCAAAAATTACTGGCAACATTGATAATTATATTATTAAAAACTATTAAAAAAAACTAATCATAGAAATTGGTCATTATGGCACAGACTTCTGTTTTTCAAATTTTATTTCAAACAAAAAATACTTGACTACAAAAACGATATTCTTTGGGTAAA
>Ga0116190_1001579_pt1 | contig 19471 bp, 13 predicted proteins | sample AD_JPNTR4_MetaG_FD_89808 | JGI IMG/M metagenome (GOLD analysis project Ga0116190, IMG submission 89808) | Active sludge microbial communities of municipal wastewater-treating anaerobic digesters from Japan - AD_JPNTR4_MetaG | ecosystem: Engineered > Bioreactor > Anaerobic > Digestate | place...
AGGACTACAACTCTTGAAATATATGACGGCGATATGGGGAAAGGCTCTGTCGCTCGATCCATCGTCTCCGCTACCGATCATCATACCGATCGTTTTCTATCACGGAAACAGGAAGTGGACGATCTCCACAGATTTTGACGGATTATTCGAAACTGGGAAAGAACACTATGGGGCGTATAGACGCCAGATTCCGAGCTATGAATATTTGCTGTATGATTTTTCGTCAACGAAACATGAGCCGATACGAGGGACGCAGAAGCTACGGATATTTCTCGGGATCACCCGAGCGATCTTCGAAGAAGAAAAGGAAGTATTCATAGAAACGGTACTCGACGCGATGAAAGTCTTCGACGAATTAAGGGGCACGGTAGGGAACGAAGAATACTTCGAAGCGTACATCCGATATCTATTTTACGCTCGGACGGACTTGGAGCAAGAGGAGCTCAAGGAGCGGATAAAGACGGTATCGATGGAAAGGAGTGAAAAGATGCTAACGATTGCGGAAAAGCTACTTCAAGAAGGTATGGAAAAGGGATTAGCAAAAGGGATAGTAAAAGGCCGAGAAGAAGGTCTGGTAGAAGGTCGGATAGAAGGCAGAGAGGAAGGTCGAGAAGAAGGCCGAGAAGAACTTCTTTGGAAACAGATCACAAAAAAATTCCCAAAAATCCCCCAAAGGTACTACGAAAAGCTGAAAGCGCTCACGATAGACCAACTCGATACCTTGGGCTTGGACCTGATAGATATGCGAAACGAGGAGGAGCTGAAAAAGCATCTTCCGATGTGATACGTTTTGGGATCAAACTGAGAACGCCTATGAACGCCGTTGAGAACGCCTTGGGAGCGTCAACTTTTAAGTTGACAGTTTTTTTCTGGGCCGTAAAATGCGCTTACCCCGCTATAACCCCACAAGAGCATCGCGGCGTAAAAAGGGCAAAAGACGAATCTCCTCTTCTTTCCGTTTTATTGTTGCGCCTCGATATGATACTCACAAACCAATGGTCTCCGCTAATGCAATACCACTGATCGTTGCCTGTACGATACCGCGAGAGTACCCGCTGGCGTCACCGATGATGCGGATAGGCGCTCCCTTTATCCTGAACCACTGGTCAAAATCCGGTTTCGTCGAATAAAACTTCGCCTCGATGCCGTAGAGCAGGTTATCGGGATTGTTCGCGCCTGGTATAACTCGTGAAAGTTGCTCGATGAACTCTTCGATATCGGCTGCTGTTCGACGAGGTAATATGAGATTCAAATCCCCCGGGGTCGCCCCTTTTAAAGACGGGACGACGAAGGATTTTTGCATCTTGCTGTTCGTCGATCGCCTCAACGCTTTGAAGTCTTTGTAACGCTGTACTAGGATTTTTCCGGATCCCGCGAGTTTATTCGCCAATCGAGCGATAGAGGAAGCGTATTCGAAAGAATCCTTAAAAGGTTCGGTGAATTTATGGGTGACGAGGATGGCGAAGTTGGTCAAGTCCGACTTCTGGTGGGTGTAGGAATGACCGTTGACTAAAGAGAAATCCGATCCGTCTTCCCGAACAACGTACCCACGAGGATTCACGCAAAACGTACGGACTTTGTCATCTTGGGCAGTGATGTAGCTGACCTTAAACTCATAGAGGATTTGGGTGATCTCATCGGTGAGTATCGCCGGCATCTCGAAACGGACTCCCAAGTCGACGGTATTGCTGGTGAAATCCGCGCCCGACAGTTCCAAAATTCGGTTTAAAAGTACGCTCCCGGAACGGCCGACCGCTAAGATCACCTGATCGTAGGGGCCGTAAGAGCGGCCGGTTTCGTCGATAACGGCGGTGTCCGCGTGCGAATAGTCCTTAATCGGAGTGGAAAAATGGAAGTGAAAGCTTTTATGAGAGCTGAGTAAGGAGTAAAGGCGTTGGATGACGGTCGCGAGATTGTCGGTTCCCACGTGGATAAATTCGCCAAGCGTGAGGTCCATACGATTTTCGTTGAAAGCCCTCTTGATATCCCAGACCCGCGGCCCCTCGCTTAGGTCGGACCTTTCAAGCGCCTTCCGATCGAATCCGAGCGTCCATAACTCTAAACACTCAGGCAGGTATTTTTTGAAGGACTCATACCCTATGTAGTCCGCCACCTCCCCGCCAATTTGAGGAGAAAGGGACAACTTCCCGTCGGAAAAGGTGCCGGCGCCCCCGAACCCGTACAAGATGCTTTCTCCTTCTGCGGCGCGACGGGCCGGTTCTAACCCCCTTTCGAAAATATCGACTTCGTATTCAGGATGCGTTTTCAGTAGATGGTATAAAAATCCTATCGCCGAGGTGCCGGATCCTATCACTGCGATTCTCACAGTTATTTCGCCCCTTCTATCGGTTGGTTTCTAGTACTGATTACGATTATACCGTAAACGAGATCGAACACCACAAGGCGTGTGTGTCAAGTTATACGGCGTAATCAAGAAACAAGGCTAGAATCGACCGCACGATTTTTGTCCAGGTAGTCATCGCGGCGTAAGCGCCCCTTCATTTCGCGACGGCGCGATACGCATTTGTACGGGCTCATCGCGGCGCAAAAAAGCAAAGATAGGATCGCGGGGTTCCGTTGGTTACCCCGCGATAACTCGTGAGCAGAGCCGATCGCGAGACACTGGGGGTTGGGAACGCCAACGTTTAAGTCGGCAGATTTTTTCGCGGGGTCGTAAAAACCACTTACCCCGCGATGAACCTTGTAGTCATCGCGGCGTAAGCGCCCCTTCTTTTCGCGACGGCGCGATACGCTTTTTTCAGGGGATATCGCGACAAATAGGAAAAGGGCGTATCGCGGGGTTCCGTTGGTTACCCCGCGATAACCCGTGAGCAGAGCCGATCGCGAGACACTGGGGGCTGGGAAAGCCAACGTTTAAGTTGGCAGGTTTTTTCGCGGGGTCGTAAAAACCACTTACCCCGCGATGAACCTCGTAGTCATCGCGGCGTAAGCGCCCCTTCTTTTCGCGACGGCGCGATACGCTTTTTTCAGGGGATATCGCGACAAATAGGAAAAGGGCGTATCGCGGGGTCCCGTTGGTTACCCCCGCGATTAGCCTCTTAGCTATGTCACCCCGTAACTTGACCCGTATGCGATATTGAACTCATAGGAATAATCGGGTATAATCAAAAGGCTGAGTCTGTCGTGCGCCCGAGCGAATCGCAGGTGTTGTGGCGTAGCCTTGCGAGTACCGGTAAACTCGGGAATCGGAAAACGATGCTTGGGGCATAAGCGAGAGAAACAACAAGCCGCGGACGGAGACTGGCGCGGCAGCTGTCACTCCGGCAAGGGACCTACCGATAGGGAGGTTGGGTTTTGAAAACCGTCGAGGAGTTCGAGCGGTATTTTTACAGACATTTGTTGGCGGAATTATCCGAGTTGGAAAAAGAACGGAATAAGATCCGTATCGGGATAATCGTCATCTTCGCGATAAGCGTGCTACTCCTCGTCACTCTGCTTTGCCTGTTCGGGCGATCACTTCAAATGATGGCTTCGCTCTGCTTTTTCGTCCTCTTTTTGGTCGGTATCGGCTTTTTCTTGCTTTGGAACCTGTTGAGCGCAGGCATTTCGAAGGGTTTTGTCCAGCGTTTCAAGAAGACGGTGATCGATGGGATCGTACGTTTCATAGAACCCTCGTTAACCTACAACCCGAAGTCGTACATCACTTGGTTGGACTTTCAACGAAGTGACCTGTTTCGTGACCGGGTTGACCGGTACACGGGCGAAGACCTCGTCTACGGGAAGTACGGGGAAACGGAGATACGGTTGTCGGAGATCAAGGCTGAAAAAAAGGTCAGGTCTTCGAATAAAAACGCGACGGAACGGTGGCAAACGGTTTTTAGTGGCACCTTCCTCATCGCGGACTTTCACAAAGATTTTTTCGGCAAGACCGTGATCTTTCCGGACTTTGCCGAAAGGCTTTTCGGGCCTCTCGGTCAAGCAATTCAAGGAATGCGGCTCAACCGGGGGGAGTTGATCAAACTCGAAAACCCCGAGTTCGAAAAATACTTCGTGGTCTACGGGAGTGACCAGATCGAGTCGCGCTATATCCTATCCCCCTCGTTTATGGAGAGACTGGTTACTTATCGTAAGAAAGTTGGTTCTCAGGTTTACTTTTCTTTCGTCAACTCCTATATCTTCATCGCGATCCCCACGAAAAGAAACCTTTTCGAGCCGAATCTGCTAAAAAACCTAACGGATTTCAACCACATCAAAACCTACTTCGAAGACCTTTCCCTGCTGATTGGCGCGGTCGAAGACCTTAACCTGAACACCCGGATTTGGAGCAAGCAACCGTATGAGAGGTGAGTTATGGGGACTTCCCTTATTTTTCTTCTAATTCTCGTTGGGATCGCCCTCTTGTTTATTGGGGTATGGAATAGTTTTATGAGGAAAAAGAATCGTGTCCACAACGCGTCCGCCTCATTGGACGCCATCCTTAAAAAGCGGTACGATCTCATCCCCAACTTGACCGAAGTCGTGAAGGGGTACGCCGCCTATGAGCAGGCCGTACTCGAGTCGGTCCTCAGAGTGCGAAACGAAGCGTTAAGAGCGCGGACGATAGAAGAAAAGGAGCACGCGGATGGGAAAATAGCGAAGGGGATAGAGGAAATCTTCGTGATTGCGGAAAAATACCCCAATTTGAAAGCGGACCGACAATTCCGTTTTCTTCAGGCCTCCTTAAACGAAATCGAAGAACAGATATCCGCCGCTCGACGCGCCTACAACGCAACCGTGCTAGAAATCAACACCGCCATCGCCGTGTTTCCACTTAACCTGTTCGCGAAACTTTACAGGATAACCGCATTCCCTTTTTTCTCCGCCACCGAATCCGAAAAAAGGACCCCGATGGTATAACCCGCCACGATTTAGGGTAGAACGTTCTTTATGGCGAAGACGTGGATCATCAAGAGTTCGAAATCGTTGAGCGGGTCGTTTTCGGCAGGGGATTTTCGATAGAGCTCCTTGCGGATCGTCTCGCTAAGGGCCATCAACTCGGCGTAATTCACCGCTTCGGTATCCGTGGCGCCCTCCGAAGCGCTTATGAGACGGATATGTTGTTCCTTGTCACCTATCACGATGAGCGCGTAGGGAGTCATCTCCATACCTAAAAGCCGCGGCGCGGTCTCAGACTCATCAGAAGAATTAAACCGATAGTCGAGGCGGTGGATTAAAAAAACGGGATAGAGGGTCAGCAGCGAGATTTCAATCGGTTTTCCCAAAACGAGTTGGCCTTCTAGGAGAATGAAGTCGCCGTCGAACAACCAGTCGCGTTGTTCCAGGAGCGTATACGAGAAGACGGACAGTGTACATAGCAGGAGAATGAAACCGGTTATCTTTCTCTTTTTCATCATCACATCTTCACCGGCTCCATTTTACCACAGACCGCCTTTGGCCTCCTACTTCAAGTGATATTTGGCACCCACAATTTTCCGAAAGGAGCGGATAGTATGAAGTGTCGATTGTGCTTTGCTGTGGTCTTTTTCACCTTGCTCTGCCTAGGGATGGGTTTTTCGATGAAAACCGTTTTCATCGTCCAGAGCTACGACCCCGATTTCATATGGAGCCAGCAGCTCGATCAAGGGGTGCGAGATGCCCTTTGTGGAAGCGATACACAGATACAGGCTTATTACTTGAACGCCCGCCTGAAAAATCAACCGGATTGGAAGATCAAGGCGGGAGAACTCGTCAAAACGCGGATAGAAGAAGAGAAACCGGACCTCCTCATCCTTTGCGACGATGACGCGCAAGAATACCTCGGAAAGGAGATGCGAGGGGTACCAATCGTGTTTTGCGGGGTCAACCAGTTCCCGGAACGCTACGGGTATCCGAGGGAAAATGTCACTGGCGTTTTGGAAATCCCGTTCTTCGAAGAGTCTATTCAATTCGCGCGGACCTTTTTTCCTCCCGTCCGTCGCGTTCTCTTCCTCGGCGACCAGGGGATCACCACCGAAGGGATACTCGAACACGCGAAAAAGGCGGTGCTCTCCGGTGTTGAAACCCTGGAGACGATATCGGTTTCGACCTTCGAAGAATGGAAAACGGTTATTTTGCAATCGCAAACCCGTTATGACGCTATCTTTTTGGCCGCTTACCGCGTGTTGACCGATCAAGCTGGCCATACCGTACCCACCGAAGAGGTAGGGGGTTGGACCGCTCGCAACAGCCCGGTCCCGACCTTCGCGCTCTTGGACTATATGGTCGAAGAGGGCATATTGGGTGGGGTTGTGCAGTCGCCCTACCTACAGGGGTACGAAGCGGGACGACTGGCTTGTGAGATACTGCTCCATCAAACCGCCCCTACCTCTCTCCCGCTTAGGGCTCTCGAAAGAGGAGAACGGATGATAAATGTCCAAAGGGCTCGAGAAGTCGGATTGGAAGAGCCGCTTTTCAGCGCGGTATCATTTGATCGTATTGTCGGATACGACAAGATTCCGGAGCGATACTACCTACGTTCCATCGTTTCTTTGTTCGAAGAGACAATCAAAGGAGCCGAAAACAGCCTGTCGACGCTCGCCAACTTACCTGCGCCCTTGCGTTCGCAGTGGGAGATCGTGAAGCCCTCCCTGCAAGTGATCGAGCAACGGTATCCGGGCGTCGGGATTTACGGGATTCCTGAAGGATACTATACCGTGACCCGTAACTGGACCGGCCTGAACCTCAAAGACCGGGACTATTACCAGCTCTTGGAAAAAGGGCAGACCGTTAAAGGCGCTTCCGTGTACAGCCGCTCGACGGGCGAACCCTCATTAGTCATCGGCATCCCCGTTATGGAGGGGTCAACCCTTACCTCCTACTTCGGCCTGTCCCTCTATCTCAACCCCTTGGTGATCCGTCTGAGGGGTCAAATTCCTCTGCCTGAGGGTTGCGCATATTATTTTTTCGACTGGACAGGCAAATTGGTTTTCAGCAACTTGGAGGCCATCGCCTATCCGGAAGAGCACGAGATGGGCGCCCTTTTGGCACAGATGCCGAAGTCTAGCCAACCGGAAGGCTCATTCTTTTTTACGAGTCCGAAGGGGACCTATGTCGCTTTTTATAGGAAGAGCTTGGAAACCGGTTGGACGGCCTTTCTCACCGTCAAATCCGGGGAACTCGAGAGCACGGCGGACAGCCCCGAAAGTCAGCTGGAATCCATCCAAAAAAGGACCGCCGCTTCGATCGCCCGCTTGACCGAGGGGTTAAAAGAAGGGGCCGAACGGCTGACCTACTCCTTTGCGAACGAAAGCCTGACGAGGTCTATTCTTACAGAATTACGGACGTTGGACCCCGCGATCGTCGATGTGTCTTTCGTGAATCCGGATGGGATCATGAAATGGGTCGAACCCGAAGAGTATCGAAATCATGAAGGTGCCGACATCAGCGGCCAGGATCAAGTGATTCGTTTACGTGAAACGAAAAGGCCTGTCATCAGCGACATCTTTATGGCGGTAGAAGGCTTTCTCGCAATGGACATCCAGTGGCCGGTTTTCGACGAATTCGGCGGATACGCTGGTTCCATCAGTCTCTTGATACGCCCGGAAAGATTTTTCTCTATTCTGGCGGATGCGGGGCAACATACGGATTCCGACTTCTGGATCATGCATCCTACGGGGACGATCGTCTACGATCCCGACACGTGGGAGATAGGGCGGAACCTCTTCACCGATCCGGTTTATGAGCCTTTTGAAGAGCTCAGAACCCTGGGTCGCCAGATGACCGTGAAATCTTCTGGGAATGGCGCTTACTCGTTTTTCGCCGTAGGGAGTGACCACGTCGTCCAAAAAAAGGCCCTTTGGAGGACGGTACGCGCCTTCGATACGGAATTAAAGCTGATCATCACGTATTACTAGCCCAATGTCCTGGCGCTCCGAATGAAAGACACTCTATTTTCGGAGCGCCCCGGTGTTAGGAAAGACGGAACGTGTTGAGAACGCAGAGCAGCGTCACGCCGACATCCGCGAACACGGCTTCCCATAAGGATGAAAGACCGAAACCTCCCAACAACAGAAAGAGCCCTTTGATCCCTAAAATCAAGAGGATGTTTTGCCAAAGGATCTTGGCGTGACGGTCTGCGGATTCAAATAGCGTTTTGACTTTTTTGATCTCTTCGCCCGGGATCACGATGTCGGCAGATTCGAGCGTAATGTCGCTGTTTTTACCGCCGAAAGCGACGCCGACGTCCGCGCGTCGCAAGACGGGCGCGTCGTTGACGCCGTCTCCGATAAACAGGGACTGCCCCGTTTGATCCCGGATTTTTTCGTACTCTTCGATCTTCAGCTTCGGAGACAACTCCGAGAAATAGCCGTCTAGCCCGAGGCGCTGGGCGACCTCTTTCGCCGCGGGCGCGCGATCCCCGGTCAGCAAGAAGGTCTTTAACCCCCTGTCTCGTAGAAATGCGATGAGCTCAGCGGAATCAGGACGTTCAGAATCCGAAAAGTAAACTGTTCCTGCGTGAACGCCGTCGACAGCGACAAGAACCGTCGTGAGCGCCTCCGGCGCATCCGCCTGGCCTTTGATCCGAATATCGCGGCTCTCGAGGAACCGAGCGCTTCCGACAAGGATTTCGGTACCTCTGTAGTTCAAAGAAAGACCTGACCCCGCATATTCCTGGTACTGCGTGATCTCGTCAGGAGAGAAGCCTTCGGGTAAACCGTCACGTAAGGCCCTCGCAATGGGGTGTGAAGAGTGGTATTCGGCGATGGCGGCATAATGAATCACCTGCTCCTGCGTATGGGGAAGGAAAGCGGTAACGCGGTCGATTTTCAGAAGGCCGGCGGTGAGGGTTCCCGTTTTGTCAAACACGACGGATTTCGCTTTTTTAAGCGTACGGAAGAAATCGCTCCCCTTCACCAGAATTCCTTGTTTGGAGAGCTTACCGATAGCTACGAAAGAGGCAAGTGGGACCGAAAGCACGAGCGCGCAGGGACAGGAAATCACCAGCAGCACCAACGCGCGGTATAGCCAACTTTCGAAAGGGAGCCCAAACAGGATCGGAGGGAGCGTCGCGAGCGCCAACGCGCCGAATACGACCGCCGGGGTGTAAACCGAAGCGAACCGCGAAATCGAGCGCTCGGTTCGGGACTTTTTCAGGGCGGCTTCTTCTATGAGGGAGAGCGTGCGCGAGAGGGTGGAGTCTTCATACCGTTTTGTCGCTCGGATGCGTAGCGTTGCATTCGTATTGATAAAACCCGACAGCACTTCGTCTCCCTTCCCAAACGTTCTTGGAACGGGCTCTCCAGTGAGTGAAGAGGTATCGATCAGGGCTTCGCCTTTTTCGATCTCTCCGTCCAAAAGAACGCGCTCGCCGGGCTTCACGATGAAAGACTCACCAGGCAAGACCTCTCGAGGATGCACGACAGTGGCGTTTCCCTCTTTTATCGCCGTTACGGTTTCGGGTTCGTGGGTCAACAAACCGAAAATTCGATACCGAGAGCGATTGAGCGCGTAGGCATTCAGAAGTTCGCCTATTTCATAGAAAATCATCACACCGACGGCTTCCGCGGGTTGCCCAATGAGGAAAGCGCAGATGGTGGCGAGTGTCATCAGAAAGTTCTCGTTAAATAGGTTCCTTTTCATCGCTTTTTTCCAAGAGGCGAGCAAAACCGGGTAGCCGATCACTCCGTAGGCGATCAGGCTCAGCCCCAGCGCGTATCTGGAGGAGAAGGAGGTCAGAATGGAAACCAAAAATAACACACTGCCCGCGACGAGCCTCGCGAGGTCTATGCGCATCGCGCGCCTTTCGTCTTCCAATCGCTCCAAGAGCGGCGTTTCCGGTAGTTCCGAGCGTTTCAAGATCCGAGCTTCCGGTTCGACGGATTGGATTATCCCTTGCAGGTTGGCAGGTAACTCCTCTCCGCGCGTTTCAACGGTCAGCGTGCGCGCCACGAAATTCAGTTCCGCGCGCAGCACATCCGGCGCTTCGCGCACCTTTCGCTCAATTTTCGTGGCGCAATGGGCGCAGGTCAACCCTTCCACGGAGAAAGACTGAGTCATCGTCCGCCTCCTTGTTCCTCGCCGGCGTGCTCGAATCCGAGTGACAGAATCTCACTCACGTGCTCGTCATCCAAGGAATAGAACGCCTCTTTGCCTTGCTTCCGGTATTTTACCAATCGGGTCTGCCTGAGTATCCGCAACTGGTGGGATACAGCCGACTGCGAGAGGTCTATGAGTTTGGCGATATCGCACACGCAACATTCCGAAATGGAAAGTAGCGTGAGTATTTTTAGACGCGTCGGGTCGCCGAAAACTTTGAACAACTCCGCCGCGCGCGCGATCTGACTTTCCTCGGGAAGCTTTTCAGCGATGCGGTCACACAGCTCATCGTGCGGGTTATGAACTTCGCAATTTCCTTCTAAGCCGCTCATCTTCGCTACTCCTTTCTCATATTTCATTACATATGCTCACCTGTACATATATTGTACTCTCATTTCTTAATGAAGTCAAGGGGGGGCGGATTGCCTACTTTTCAGCTTATCCTGGTGTACCGTGAAACCGCCAGGGCGGCCCAGGGGTACCTGGTGGCGGCGACCTACTGGCGCCGACTTCCCAGCCGGCGTGGTTTTTTTAGAGCTCCTTGGGAGCGCCACACTTAAGTGTGGCATAGGTTGTGTTTTCTTCTTTGAAAACCCGAAACCCTGCCAACTTAAAAAGTTGGCGTTCCCAGAGCGCTCCCAACAAAAAAAAACGCCGGCCAAAGGCCGGCGTCTCGTATATCTTCCTATTCTTATACTTTAAACCGCTTGATCTGAGTATCGAGGTTTTCGGCCAATGAATCAAGTTCTTCGGCATCGGAACTGATCTGGTGCGCGCCTTGAGTTTGCTGTTCGATACCCTGCGCCATTTGCCGAATCTGTTCCGAAATCTCGTGCGCGGCTTTCGCAGAAGTGTCCATCGCAGATGCCATCTCTTCTGCCGCGGCTCCCTGCTCTTCCGAGGTTCCCGTTAGGTTTTCGATCATCCCTGTCGTCTTTTCTACCATGTCCAGCAAGTGTTTGAATTGCTTTTCCACCGCTTGTGATTTGGTGTTGACGTCTTTTACCAAACTAACGGTCTTGTCAGTCGCTTGATAGGATTCTTCGGCGTCTTTTTTTATTTCTTTCAATATCGCTCCGATGTTGGACGTTGCCCTTTTGCTTTCTTCGGCCAACTTCCGGATTTCGTCCGCGACCACCGCAAAGCCGCGGCCTGCCTCTCCGGCCCGGGCTGCTTCTATCGCCGCGTTGAGCGCCAGCAGGTTCGTCTGCTCCGCAATCGAGGAGATCGTATCGACGATCTCACCCACGCTCTTCGAATTCTCCGCCAACTTCTGAACCCTTTCTGCTGTCAGTAGAGTCTGTTGCGTTGTCGCTTCGATCTGCCGTACTACGTCTGAGATCATCTGCCCGCCTTCTCGAGATCCATCTGCCGTCTTGTTGTTCTCTGTGGAGAGCGCCTGAGCGGTTTTCGAAACGTTCTGCGCGCTCGCGGCCACCTCATCCACTCCTGAATTCACCTCTTCTATTGCCGCTACGGTATTCTGTAAGTTTGAGTTCACGCTTGCCGATTGACTGGATAGCTCCTCAGATCCCGCGAGCTGCTCTTCAGAGATCGCTGCAAGATCCGTCGAAGCCGCTTTTATCTCTTGTGATGCCTCTCCTATAGAAACCATCGCTTCTCGGAGATCGTTACCCATCTCGGATAAAGCTTGAGCAATTTGGGCGATTTCATCACGGCCTTTTACCTCGAAGACCGTGGTTAAGTCTCCTTTCCCGAATTGATCCACTTGCGCGCTAAGCCTCTTCAAAGATTTGGAGATGAACGAGCCCACAAACATAGAGATGAGCACGATAACGCCGACGATGACGGCGAATATCACGACTACAGTTACGAGGAAGTAAGCGCTCTTTTGGGTCACCTCCGCTTCTGAAATGACTCCCGCTACGGTCCAGTTCGGAGTATTAGGAATAGAATCGTAATGAAGGATTTGCTTTTCTCCAGAGGGAAGAACGATATTCCCAAAACCTTCACGCCCGCTGACCATTTCCCTTCCGGCTTCTTCCAGACCTTTGTACTTGGACTTCGTCCCTTCCAACAAATTGAGGTTTAGAATTAAATCTGTGTCCGGATGCGCGATCACCGTCCCGGAACCATCCACCAGGAAGATGTACCCTGTTTGGCCTATCTTAGTTGCGCACACTTTTTCGCTCAAAGTTTTTAAGGCAACATTGGCGCCTAACACGCCAATGAGCTGACCAGTGTAGTCATAGACAGGGTAAGCGACGCCAAACGCAGGGATATGGGCAAACCTACTGATCATTCCGTCGTTTATCGCGAACTTCTTTCCTTGAAACATTACTTCCTGAAAGTAAGGGCGATCACGGATATCGACGGCCTCACCCGTTTCCATAATTGCTTTTCCGGTTGGGTCGGCAAGAAAGAACGTTTCATAGAGTCCTTCGCCTTGTTTAATAGTTTCCACAAACCTAGGAACAAAACGCGTGGGATCGAAAGATTTGACCACGTCAGTGTTGGCTAGGTTACGGAGTTCTGTCTTAATTCCAGCCAACATCTCTTCGACAATTCGCACGCTCGTATGGAGCGTTTCTTCCGTTGATTCCATAGTCTGTTCTAAGATCCCCGTTCTCACACTTAGGGCAATAATGAAACCTGAGATCACAAGCACAGAAACTGATACTGGTATAAAGTACAACAGCAGCTTCGCTCGTAAGCTCTTGAGTTTCATCATCCTCATCATCTCCTTTTCGTTTTTGAGGAGGTTCGTCGCGTTTGAACTACGACTCGCCTCCCCTCTCTTAAGTTAAGAAAGGAATACAAGCATGATTATACCATGCTCGTTTTATGATTCAAGTATTTAGGTAAGGCATTTGAAAGAGAGAATGAAGTGAACTTAATCACGATTTTGTTACCATCGCGAATTTGCGTTAGCTGTAAACGCTGATTTATCATTTGGCATAGCTTTTCGTATTAAAATATGGTAAAAAAAGAAAAGAAGGTTTCACGCGGCGAGCATGGAGAGAAAATTCTTGGGGGTGCCTAGCGGCGCCGATTTCTCATTCGGTAGGGGTTTCTTTACGGCTCCTTGGGAGCGCCCTGGGAACGCCAACTTTTAAGTTGGCATGTCCTAAAAGAAAAAGAACGGCTCTTCGACAATTTACAAGATGTACTTAATTAACATCTTCTATCGTAATAATTTCGTAAACCCTTAGCCCGTTTCACTAATCCGCTCTAATCGCATAATCGGCCATCTGTCGAACTCTTTTTATTCCTCTTATGTTACTTTGTATTTCTCGGATGATCAGTGGGATTCAAGTAATGTATCGAAGAGCCAAAAGAACGGTTTCACATGGAGGGCACAGATGACACGGAAGAAGTTTTTCCGGGAGTCAAGGTGGCGCCGACTTCCCAGTCGGCACGCTTTTGCGCTTCAAAAATGGTAACCCTGCCGAACAAAAGCGCAGTAATGGGTTTTTTTAAGGCTCCTTGGGAACGCCACACTTAAGTGTGGCATGGGTTATGTTTTTTTCTTTGAAAAACGGAAACCATGCCGAACTAAAGTTCGGCGTTCCCAGGGCGTTCCCGGGCCAATCCCAGAGCGTTCCCAGAGCGCTCCAAGAAGAAAAACGCCGGCCAAAGGCCGGCGTTTCACTTGTCTATCGAAATCTATATTTTGAACCGCTTCACCAGGGCGTCGAGGGTTTCGGAGAGGGTATCGAGTTCTTGGGCGGCTGCGGTGATCTGTTGCGCCGACTGCGATTGTTGATCGATCGCCTCGGTCATCTGTCGAATCTGTTCTGCAATCTCGTGCGCCGCTTTCGCAGACGTGTCCATCGCTGAGGCCATCTCTTCTGCCGCGGCCCCTTGCTCCTCTGACGTCGCAGTCAGGTTCTCGATCATCCCCGTTGTGTGGTCGACCATCACCAAGAGTTGTTTGAATTGTTGCTCTACCAAACGAGCCTTTTCATTAACGGCCTTGACCAATTCCACCGTTTTTTCTGTCGCCTGATAGGATTCACCGGAGTCCTTCTGCACCTCTTTCAGTATCGTCCCGATGTTCGATGTCGCCTTTTTACTCTCTTCGGCCAATTTCCGGATCTCGTCCGCGACTACCGCGAAGCCTCGCCCAGCTTCTCCCGCCCGGGCCGCCTCTATTGCCGCGTTGAGCGCCAGCAGGTTTGTCTGTTCCGCGATAGAGGATATCGTGTCGACGATCTCGCCCACGTTCTTCGAGTTTTCCGCGAGTTTTTGAACCTTTTCCGCCGTCAGCTGCGTTTGCGCCGTCGTCGCCTCAATCTCGACCATCACGTCCGCGATCATCTGCCCGCCTTTGCGTGAACCCTCTGCGGTCTTCTCGTTTTCGTGAGACAACGCCTGCGCCGTCTTCGACACGTTCTGCGCGCTCGCTGCCACCTCATCCACTCCGGAGTTCACCTCTTCTATCGCTGCGACGGTGCTCTCCAAATTCTTGTTCGCGCTGTGGGATTGAGTTGACAGCTCCTCCGTTCGGGCTAATTGTTCTTCAGAGATAGCAGCCAGATCCGTTGAGGCGGAGTTAAGCTCTGTTTCAGAATTCTTTATCGCGATCATCGCCTCTCTGAGGTCGTGGCCCATTACGGATAAGGACTTAGCCATTTGGGCGATTTCGTCGTGACCTTTCGCCTCGAATGTCGTGGTCAAGTCTCCCTTTCCGAAGTTATCCACTTGAAGGGCAAGCTTTTTCATTGATTTGGAGATGACCGCGCCGGTAAATAGGGAGATGAGTATGATGATCCCGATAATAACGGCGAAAATGACGATCACGACGGTTACGAGAAAAATAGAAGATTCCGCAGCTTCCGCTTCGGGCATCACTTCTCCTAGAGTCCAGTTCGGCGTATTAGGTACGGGATCGAAAAATACGATATGTCTTTCGCCAGTTGGTAAGGCTATAGTTCCCGAACCGCTTTTTCCACGGACCATCTCTCTTCCGAGTTCTTCCAAGCCTTTAAACCCGGCCCTTGAGGCTTCCGTAACGTTAAGCTGCATCACTAAGTCAGTGATCTTATGAGCCACGAGCATCCCGGTTCCGTCTGTTAAAAAGGCGAATCCGCCTTTCCCGATATTGATCGACGCCACGATATCGCCCAGGGCCTTCAGAGAAACGGTGGCCCCGACGATACCTACCCGCTTTTTCGCAGTGTCAAAAATGGGGTAGACACACGTGATTACAGGCGCGTTCGATGCCCCGCTAATCACCGCGTTGCTCATCGCGAAATCTTTGCCCTGGAACATAACCTCTTGAAAATATGACCGGTCTCTTATGTTCGCCTTTGCGTCAGTTCCAGTGATGACTTCACCATTCGCATCCACGACGATGAAGGTCTCATAAAGCCCTTTGCTCTCTTGAATTGCTTCCTGAAACCTCGGGTTAAATCGTTTGGGGTCGAAAGACCTGACAACGTCCGTTATAGACAGGTTCCGTAATTCATTTTTGATCCCTGTTATCCATTCTTGAATCACGATAATGGCAATATCGCTTATCGATTCCATCGAGTTTTGACCGATCTCAAAAGTGACGTCTTTTGCGAGTACTCCAACAATAACTGCGCCGATGATCAGCACCACGACCGATACCGGAATAAAATACAGTAACAACTTCGCGCGCACACTTCTAATTTTCATGCACATCCACTCCTTCGTAAGCCCGATTGTGTGTTTTAAAAAAGTCTTTTTCCTTGAAGCGCTATGTATTTTCTTTGGCTTGAAGTAGCTTGACTAGGCTCACTTAGAAATCTGCGCAGCATCGGCCACGGGGTTCTATGTATGGCCGCATCTTTGACAGCTTCTTAAATGACCTACTCACCCGTGTACTCTCAAATGAAGCAGAGTGAGGAACACGGCCTTTTTGTTTCATTGTCTATAGCTTTTTCAGTCACCTGGTTTTTCCCCCTTAGGGGTTAAAGAGTAAGTTTTCTGAAAGAAGGCCGGCGACTCAGTTGGTCTTCTGAGAGTATCATATCACGAAAGAATGTTTTTCTCAAAAAGCTATAAAAAGAAAACGCCTGTTCTAAAGATGTGTTTAAACGAATCGTATTGAATTGAGTTATGCAAACCTATCAATGGGCCACCAGTTCTTCGAAACGCTCTCCTTCGGTCTCCTGTGAACACCTCTGCGGTACCGCCATAGCGATGGACGTTTGTCTGGCGCTGTTTTGTTTTTCCTGGGAACGCCACACTTTAGTGTGGCATGGGTTGTGATTATTCTTTGAAAACCGGAAACCAAGCCAACTTGAAAGTTGGCGTTCCCAGAGAGTTTCCAAAGCGCTACCAAAAATCCCAAGAACATGCCGAACTGAAGTTCGGCGTTCCCAGCGCGTTCCCAGAGAGTTCCCAAAGTACTGCCAAAAATCGCAAAATATGCCGAACTAAAGTTCGGCGTTTCCTGTGCGTTCCCAGGCCACTCCCGGGGCGCTTCCAGAGCGCTCCCAGTAAAAAACGCCGACATTTGGCTGACGTCAAGTGTATACCTTTATACTTTAAACCGTTTGACCTGTGAGTCAAGGCTCTCAGCTAGGGTATCGAGTTCTTGGGCAGACGCGCTGATCTGTTGCGCGCCTTGCGCCTGTTGTTCGATGCCCTGCGACATCTGCCGTATCTGTTCCGAGATCTCGTGGGCGGATTTTGCCGATGTGCTCATCGCTGAGGCCATCTCCTCGGCGGCTGCCCCTTGCTCCTCGGAGGTCGCCGTTAGATTTTCGATCATAGCAGTCGTCTTTTCCACCATGTCCAGCAAATGTTTGAATTGCTGTTCCACCGCTTGTGATTTGGTGTTAACGTCTTTCACCAATCCAACGGTCTGACCCGTCGCTTGATAGGATTCCTCGGCGTCTTTTTGCACTTCTTTCAAAATTGCCCCGATGTTCGATGTCGCTTTTTTACTCTCTTCCGCTAATTTTCGAATCTCGTCCGCCACCACCGCGAACCCTCGACCGGCTTCTCCCGCTCGGGCCGCTTCTATCGCGGCGTTAAGCGCTAACAGGTTCGTTTGTTCCGCAATCGAAGATATCGTGTCTACGATCTCGCCCACGCTCTTCGAGTTCTCCGCTAACTTCTGGACCTTTTCTGCCGTCAGCAGCGTCTGTTTCGTTGTCGATTCGATTTCTCGCACGACATCCGAGATCATCTGGCCACCTTTTCGAGAACCGTCCGCCGTCTTGTCGTTCTCGGTTGAGAGCGCCTGCGCCGTCTTCGAAACGTTCTGCGCGCTCGCCGCCACCTCTTCCACTCCGGAGTCCACCTCTTCTATCGCTGCTACGGTGTTCTGAAGGTTCGTGTTCACGCTTGCCGATTGACCGGATAACTCCTCGGATCCCGCAAGTTGTTCCTCCGAGATCGCCGCTAAATCAGTCGAAGCGGCTTTTATCTCTTTCGAAGCCCCTCCTATTGAGATCATCGCCGCTCTGAGGTCGTGACCCATCCCGCCCAGGGCTTTGGCGATCTGAGCGATTTCATCGTGGCCTTTCGCCTCGAAGGCCGTGGTCAAATCGCCCTTTCCAAAGTTATCCACCTGAACTGCGAGTTTTTTCATAGATTTGGAGATGACCGTGCCAACAAACAAGGAGATGAACACAATGACGGCGACAATGATCACGAATACTGCGATGACGATTCCGAGGAGGTATACGCTCTTCTGATTCGCCTCTGCTTCGGAAAGGGCGCCGGCCACGGACCAATTAGGAGTATTGGGAATGGGGTCGTAGTGGAGGATGTATTTTTCTCCTGAAGGGAAAATAATGTTTTTAATACCGTCGCTCCCGCGGATCATCTCCTTTCCTGCGTCTTCCAGACCCTTGTACCCCGACTTGGTTCCTTCCAACAGATTGAGTTTCAAGATCTTATCTGTGTCGGGGTGCGCGATCACAGTCCCCGCTCCATCAACCAGGAAGATGTATCCCTCTTCTCCGATCTTCGTGGAGGTCACTTTGTTACTCAATATCTTAAGAGCCACGGTGGTCCCAAGCGCACCGACCACGTGTCCAGTGTCGTCATAGACCGCATAGGCAGCGCCAAAAGCAGGGGCATTCGTAAACCTGCTGATTATGCCGTCGTTGAGCGCGAATTCCTTGCCCCGAAACATAACGTCCTGGAAATAGGGCCGATCGCTAATATCCACGATTTCACCCGTTTCCATTATAGCTTTTCCGGTAGGATCGGCGAGAAAGAATGTTTCGAAGAGTCCCCCACTCTGCCGTATAGTCTCGATGAACCTAGGGCAAAAGCGGGTCGGATCGAAAGACTTGACCACATCAGTATTCGATAGATTCCGCATCTCCGTTTTAATCCCAGCCAGCATCTCCTCAACGATGTGCACGCAGGCGTGCAGAGTTTCTTCAGTTGAATCCGAGGACAGTTCCAAGATCACACTTCTCGCGTTGAGGCCGATAATGAATCCGGCAATAACGAGCACAGAAACCGATACGGGTATGAAGTACAGTAATAGCTTCGAGCGCACGCTTTTGAGTTTCATCATCATCTTCTCCTTTCGGTTTTTCGAGGGGATTCTTGCCGTATTTTATCAAGCGTCAGCCTCCACCTCTTTGAGTTATTAAACGGAAACCTATCTATTATACCATGATCGTTATGGGATTCAATTATTCGGGGATCGCTTTCGAAAATGAGATTGGAGTGAAATAGATTACGGTATGGTTGCCTTTAAGACTTTGAGTTAGCTGTATTCGCTGAATTTTTCTTTGGCATGGCTAACCGTATTATATGAGGAGTAAAAAAGAAAAGAGTCTTTCACACGTAGGGCACGGTGGAAGTTTTTCTAGGAGTACTTAGCAGCAGCGACTTGCCAGTCTGCGTGTTTTTTCGAAAAAGGAAAACTTGTCAGACTAAAGTTCTGTGTTCCCAGAAGTTTGGCATATCCAGGAATCCGTGTGGGTCAAGCTATGGGGTGCAATCAAGAAGCAAGGTCAGATACGATCACACGATTTTCTTTCCACGAAGTCATCGCGGCGTAAGCGCCCCTTCTTCTCGCGACGGCGCGATACGCCTGGGAACACCTGGGAACGCCAAACTTTGGTTTGGCATGGTTTGTGAAAATAGAAATGCAGCAGAGCGTATCGCGAAGGTATGAAAGTATCGCGGGGTCCGGCGGGTTACCCCGCGATAACACACATTCATCGCGGCGTAAGCGCCCCTTCTTCTCGCGACGGCGCGATACGCCTGGGAACGCCTGGGAACGCCTGGGAACGCCAAACTTTAGTTTGGCATGGTTTGTGAAAATAGAAATGCAGCAGAGCGTATCGCGAAGGTATGAAAGTATCGCGGGGTCCGGCAGGTTACCCCGCGATAACACACAGTCATCGCGGCGTAAGCGCCTCTTCTTCTCGCGACGACGCGATACGCCTGGGAACGCCTGGGAACGCCAAACTTTAGTTTGGCATGGTTTGTGAAAATAGAAATGCAGCAGAGCGTATCGCGAAGGTATGAAAGTATCGCGGGGTCCGGC
>Ga0116190_1001581_pt1 | contig 19461 bp, 17 predicted proteins | sample AD_JPNTR4_MetaG_FD_89808 | JGI IMG/M metagenome (GOLD analysis project Ga0116190, IMG submission 89808) | Active sludge microbial communities of municipal wastewater-treating anaerobic digesters from Japan - AD_JPNTR4_MetaG | ecosystem: Engineered > Bioreactor > Anaerobic > Digestate | place...
GTTGCTGCCTGGTCAGTCGGGGGGATGTCGCTTCGTTCCGCCGGTTTTTCTGCTTCTGGGTACCATCGTACTGTCAACAAGATATTGTCAGAGCGCCACTATGACGCGGTTCAAGTGGAAGAACTCCCAATCATGAGCAATCTGGGACCCCTTCCTCAAAACCTGCCCGTTGTATACAGCGCTTACAATGTTGAATCACAGTTGTCGTTCTCGATATTCAAGCGGCGGAATTCTCTTTTCCCATTTATCGCTGAACTGGAACATCGTCGAACGCGGCAAGAGGAAAGAAGAGCGGTCGAACGCTCGCGAGCTTGTCTGGTTGTGTCCGAGGAGGACAAGGATTCTCTGCTGCGACTCTGTCCGAACGGCGCCAACGTCCATGTGTTTCCGAACTGTGCCCCTGAACGGTTCCAACCCTCGGGGGGGCTCGTGGCCCGGAAGGAGATTCTCTGTACTGGCGCGTTCGGTTGGTACGCCAACAGGGACGGCCTGATATGGTTCATTAAAGCAGTCTTGCCTCTCCTGAGAGAGCGGTGTGCGGATGCCACGATCCGGGTCGCAGGAAGTGAGATAGGCTCCTCGCTAACGCGGAAGCTCAAGAAATGTGGGGTGTTAGTCCATCCGGACGTTCCCGATATACTTCCTTTTCTTCAGGCTGCCCGTCTTCTCGTGGTCCCTCTCAGGGTCGGGGGAGGTACTCGGATTAAGATCATTGAGGCGTGGGCAACGGGCACGCCGGTGGTTTCAACCTCTACCGGCGCACAAGGATTGAATTGCCGGCCCGGCGCCGACATAGTCATTGCCGATCAGCCTTCCCTGTTTGCCGAGGGCATCCGCAAGATCCTTGACGATGATCAGTTCTACGGGATGCTCCGATCAGAAGGACTCAAGCGGGCGCAAGGCCTGCGCTGGTCCACCCTCGCCGCCCCCCTAAAAGCGGTTTACGCGTCCCTCCTGGAAAACGGAAAGAGATCCTTGGGAAACTCCGGCAAACGCCCGACTGACGGGGAAAGGACGAAAGGATGAGTCCGTCGGAAATCCTCTTCTGGGTCCTGGCTATCGTCGTCTTTTACTCCTATGTCGGCTATGGAGCAGCAGTCCTGATGATAGGGAGCCTGAGACGCCTTTTCTCTCAGCCGGACAAGGCGGGGGATGGGGATTACGAGCCGTTTGTGACCCTCTTCGTGGCTTCCTATAACGAAGAGCACTGGGTGGAGCGAAAAATAAGAAACTCCATGGAGTTGGAATACCCGGTCGAAAAGCTCGATCTCCTCTGGGTCACTGATGGCTCCGATGACAGTTCCGCGGATCTCATCCGAAAGCATCCCCGCATCATTCACCTGCACTCCGCCGTGGGCAAGGCGGCGGCCATCACCGGGGTATGAGGTTTGTCAAACAGAGATCGTCGCTTTTTCCGATGCGAACGCGCTGCTCTGTCCCGGGGCAATTCGGGAGTTGGTCCGCCCTTTTTCCGATCCAATGGTGGGTTGCGTTAGCGGTGAGAAGCGGGTATCGCATCTAGCCCGGGATACGGCCGCGGCTGCCGGAGAAGGGACATACTGGCGTTACGAATCCTGGCTGAAGAAGCAAGAGTCCCAAATCAGTTCATGTGTCAGCGCGGCCGGCGAGTTGTTTGCCATTCGCCGCGAGCTTTTTCGCGAGTTGGAAGAAGACACTTTGATCGACGATTTCGTAATCTCGATGGGCATCGCCTTGAGGGGACACCGTGTCCTTTACGTTCCCGAAGCTTATGCCCTGGAAACAGCATCGATTTCCGTGACCGAGGAATTCAAACGGAAGACCCGGATCGCCGCAGGCAATCTGCAGGCTGTGCTTCGCATGCCCAACCTTTTGAATCCCCTGAAGCACGGCATGCTCGCCTTCCAGTATGTTTCACACAAATTCCTGAGATCTTTCGTGGTCCCTTTCTGCCTTGTCGCCTTGATCCCAGTCAACCTACTGGTGTTGCCCAACCTGAGTCTGGTCTACAGCCTGGCGTTTCTGCTCCAATCCCTGTTTTATGGCATAGCCCTGGCGGGGTACGCAATGAGGGAAAGCCGCCTCACTCCCCGGCTGTTCTTCGTTCCGTGTTACATCGTCACTATGAATCTGGCTGCGATTGCAGGCGTCTTTCGCTACTTAACGGGAAGGCAATCGGTCCTGTGGGAGAAAGCCGCGCGAATACAGGAGTCTCCACAGCGCGAGGGAAACACGAGACTATGAGAGAAGCTTTTGTGGTTCGACTCTACGTAATCCTTCTGCTTGCATCCCTGGCGTGGATGTGGGCTTTCCGATACGTTCACCCTTCCTGAATACCATCCGCCTCAGTGGCGTTGTTGTTCTCATCGGTTCGATATTCCCCCTGCTCTCCTTCGGGTCCTTCCTGCGCTTCCTCAAGGAAAACCGAGCGATATTGATCCTGGGCGCTTTGTTCTTGCTTTCCGGTCTGGCTTCCGCGTTTTCGTCTCCCTTTCCCCGGTCGCACACCATCAGGTGGCTCTTTCTGTATGGCTTCGCCGTCAGCACGTCCTTCGGTCTTCTGTTTCTGTTCTCCACTTATCGGGGACTTGGGACGTTCTTTCTCAAGACCGTCTCTGCCTTGGCCGTGTTACTTGCCCTCGTCGCCATGGTTGAAGTAGGCAGTGAGGAACTTCACGGTTTCCTTTGCGACGTATTCAGAGGGGGAGAGCGCAGGTGGTGGACGGGCAGCCAAGAGCCGGGGCGACACTCGGACACCCCAATACTCTCGGATGCTTTCTGTCCGTTGGAATCCTCATCCTGCTCAGTCTGAAGGCGAGAGAGGGGATGAACAACTTGCTCTTCTATGCAGGCATTCTGATTTTGAGTGTCGGTATGGCCCTGACCAGTTCTCAGAATGCCATTCTAGTTGCTCTGATTCCTTTGACGCTTCTCTTCCTGAACCGGAAGATGACAAAGACCGTGCTCCTGGTGCTTCTCATTACAGTCATTCCCATGGCGCGGCTCACCCCTGCCTTATCGAGGATCAGCGAAGTCCGGGACCTCCTGACGAAGAGCCGACCGGACGTGGCTGTTGGCGGACATACCCAAAGCACTCCCGTCATCCTTCACACGGCTGCTCCCACGCCAGACACCGTGGCCACACGAGTAATGCTTTGGGAGAGTGCGATTCGAATGTTCCTAGACCGTCCTGTATTCGGGTTCGGTCCAGGGGGGGTACAACAAAGCCCTGCGAGCTTATGCGTCCGATTCTCTGCTGGCCGTTGAACGAGTGAAGATCGAGCGTGACCATTTGAACGCCCACAATGGCTTTTTCAACCTGCTGGCCGAGTTCGGATTGGTGGGAACAACTATTGCGCTGGCTTTCCTCTTCTGGACTGGTCTAAATCTTTTTCGATCAAACGCAAGTAAAGGTTTTTCGCCGGCCTACGCAATCGTCTTGGGATTTCTTATCTCTTTCGGTCCCGACGCTTTCTTCTACAACAAGTTCTACATGACTCTGTTTTTGTCCATTCTCTTCCTCTTCAGCTTCAGGGAGGACGTTTTCCCGAATCACCAGCCCGCGCCATCTGATCAAGCGGTACCCCAAGAGAACCATCAGCAGACCCTCGGTGGCCACGGTTGAACATGCGGCTCGAATTGCCGTGTACCTGGGGATGAGGAAAAAGTTGGTCCCCAGTTTGAAAACGGCGCATAAGCAGGCAGCCACGGCGTAATGTCTTTCCAGGTTAAGGGCGATTACAGCCTGAGAGAGAATGAAGTTCGGCAGAAGAAAGAGCAGAGAAAGAAGCAACAGGGGGAGGATTTCTCCGGCGAGGACATACTCCTTCCCGTAGGCCACCGCGGTCACCGTCGGCGCAAGTGGTGCTCCAACAACTACAATCACGACTGCAGAAAGCAAAGCGGCAGTCATGATCTTCCCCAGCCGACCGAGGAAAACCCTCGGCTTGCGCCAGCTCAGGCGCAAATGGCGAAAGGCTATGTGGACGACGGGGGTCGCAAAAAGAACGATCCCGTCCAAGATTTGAAACGCCGCGCCGTAGTTCCCGACCAGAGACAAATCAGGCTGGAGATGTTTGAGTAAGACAACATCGGTTCTGAAATAGACCGAAGTCGCACCCGCTATGATGGTGAAGACGAGGGAGGTCTTCCACAGGCGCCAAGATGGTAAGGTCAGCCCAGGCCACGGGAGGACGGTTCGCGCCTGTCTGGTCACCAGCAGCAACAGCTGCGCGACCATCAGGCTCAGAAAGACTCGCTGAGGTGTGGGTGTTACAAGTTCAGCTACAAAGATGATAGAAAGGGCCTGCACAGTGCTGACCCGGATTTTCCAGAAGGCTTCTTTTTCAAACTGTTCTTTTCCTTTCAAGATGGCCGAAACCAGGTTGAGGCACACTTCAGACCAGAGCAGATGACGGCCAGAGAGAATCCGACTTTGTGATCCAGCGGCGAAACCTGCACAATGGCGACTCCGAGCAGTGAAGAAAGAAGGACATATCCGAAACACCCTCGGACAAGGAAACCGCCGGAAAAACCGGTTTGCAGGGAGGGAGCGACCTCTTCCCGGAAAACAAGAACCTGAAAACCGCCGTCCTGGAACATCGCCCAAAGCGAGGCGATGGCCTGGATGTATAGGTATATCGCCAGGTATTCGGGCCCCAGCTTCCTGGCCAGAAAGGCCAGGAGAACGACCGTGACCAGCGCCCCCCAGGACACAGAGATCCATTGACTGCCAATCGCCTTGGAGATCCGATGCAACCGCTTCCTCCTGGGTCGGCCCGAATGCTCGACAAAATCCCGGACGCTGACTCCCCGACTTGGCCTGTATAAGCGCACAGATTACCCCGGCTGTCAATGTTAAACTCGCACCCGAGACAATATGCGCATAGCCGTCAACACCCGCCTGCTGCTTTCCGGAAGACTCGACGGAATCGGATGGTTCACCTACGAAACGCTTAAGAGAATTACCAGGCAACACCCACGAGTATGAACTACAAGAAGGACGTAGTCTTTGCTGGAAGAGTATCGGCTGAAGAACTCGGACGTCTCACGGGCGCCTGCCTCGCTCTTGCCTATGTGTCCTTTTTTGAAGGTTTTGGCATTCCCTTGCTGGAAGGGATGAGCTGTGATGTCCCGGTGATCGCCTCCAACGTCTCCTCAATGCCGGAAGTAGGCGCCGACGCCGCCCTTTACGTCGATCCTGCCTCGGTTGAGAGCATCGCAGACGCACTCGCTAAGATCGACAACGATGCGGAGCTGCGCGAAGCGTTGATCAGCTCCGGCCGCAGAAGGCGAAACGATTTTTCGTGGGACAAGACCGCCAAGCTGTTGTGGGCAAGCATCGAGAAAGTCGTCCCGGTTTAAGAAGCGACGTCGGGAGCTGGACTCCCCCTTGTCTCTCCCGAGAGAAATGAATATGAATATCCGGTTTGCGCCTGTAGACTTGAAAAGAGACGGTTTAAGCTCATTTTGAGGTGATCGCTATGGATACTGTGCGAGAGAGCGAAACGACGGAGATCTTCCAAATCAGAGAGCCGCCCCGAGGGCTGGGGATCCTGGTGCTGGTTGGGCCTGCCTTCGTCTGGTGCGCCGAATACATCGGTTCGGGCGAAGTGATTCTGTCGACGCGTAATGGCGCCGTTTTCGGGACCTCTGTCGCCTGGGCGATCGTCATCGGCATCTTCCTGAAGTACTGGATAGGCATGAGCGGCGCACGGTATACCGTCTGCACCGGGGAAGGTATGATGGACATGTTCGCCCGGGTCCCCGGACCTCGTAACTGGGTGGTCTGGATCGTCCTCCTGGCGCAGTTCCTGGCCGGTATTGTTTCGATCGGATCAGTAGCCTCCGCGGCCGGAACGTTTATTAACGCGTTGATTCCTATCAGTCCGTACTTCGGCGGTTGGTTTGTTACCATACTCGCACTGATCGTCGTCTGGTCTGGGATTTTCGAGCACTTGAAGATCGTCATGACGATTTGCGTCTCGTTGATCGTTATCGGCGTAGTCTACGTAGCGTTTACGGTATTTCCAGGTTTCACCGTCTTCTTAAAAGGCTTCATTCCGCAACTGCCGAAGGTCCCGGATTGGGCGGTCGCAACCGGGGCTATTACCGCAAATCCCTGGCGTGAAGTTCTTCCCCTGATGGGCTGGGCGGCCGGTGGTTTCGCTAGTCAGGTGTGGTACACGTATTGGGTTCTCGGCGCGGGATATGGAGCGGCAGCTGGCCGCAGCCAGGGCCAGCCGGCCGATCTGGGGGCACTTGGAAGGTTGGATAGAAGAGCGGCGGAGAAGATCAGGGGATGGTGCAGGGTGGTCTATACCGACGCGACTATCGCCATGCTCATCGGTATCTTCGTGACGATCAGCTTTCTGCTGGCCGGCGCCGGGGTCCTGGGGGCTCGAAAGCTTGCTCCCGAAGGAGCCGAAGTGGCCCTCAGCCTTTCGACCATCTTTTCGTCACGATGGGGCGAGATTGGCGGAGTGCTTTTTCTGATATCGGGAGCCGCCGCACTGGTCAGCACTCAAGTCGGACAACTGGCGGGTTGGCCCAGACTTTTAGCCGATGCCTGCCGCATCTGCATACCGGGCTTCGGGAGGATTCCCTGGAAAGTGCAATTCCGGATGTTCCTGTTGTTCTTTTTCCTGTCGAACATGACTATCGTCTACACACTTGGTCTAAAGCCGGTATTCCTGGTTAAGCTGGCGGCCATGCTGGACGGACTTTTACTAACTCCGTTACAAGCAGTGTGGGTGGCAATCGGTCTTTACGTGATCATGCCCAAGCTACTTTCCGTGGAGGCCAGACAGGTCTTGAAACCGCACTGGATCTTTGGTGCGGGATTGCTGGTGGCTTTCCTGGTTTTCGGTTATTTCTGCGTCTTTCAGATCCCATACGCACTGTAATGCCAATTAAAGTAATCGTTTTCGATTTCGACGGAACTCTGTTCGACACCCGTGCAGACATCGTTACCGCAGTTAACCGCGCCAGGGAGGCTTACGGCCTTCCGCCCCTGGACTTCGACCGCGTTGTCGCTATGGTGGGGAACGGCGTCACGGTCCTGGCCGAGAGGGTATTCCGGGATTCGACCGTGGTGCCCGAAATCGGCCGGGACAAAATAATGGAGTTCTATGCACCGGAGGCGTCTCGGGCGACGCCTTACCCGGGCGTTGCCGAAGTCCTCCCGCAGCTTCCGGCACGCCTGGCAATTGTCTCGAACAAACCGGTTAGTCTCGTCCGCGCGCTCCTTGAGCGTGAAGGACTTGACTCACTGTTTGAATTCATCGCAGGCGGCGATACCTTCGAAAAGCCTAAGCCCGACCCCATGGCGCTTCAATCCATCATGGAGAGGTTTCAGGTGGAGCCCTCGGAAGTCCTGATGGTTGGCGATCATTCCCCCGACATCGAAATGGCTCACGCCGCAGGCGTTTACAGCGTTTACTGCAACTACGGCTTTTTTGGTAACGACCGCGTCGGGGCAGATTTCACCATTGACTCGTTTCCCGAGTTGATTGAAGTCGTTGCCAGAATTAATGCGGGGGGCGTCAAGCAAGGAGGCAGGAAGGGGACCAAGCCACGCCCTGAGGCGCGGCCTACATCGCGGGGAAAAGGCAGGTTACTCAGACGAGGTGGGAAGCAGAGGCAGAACGAACGCCGTCGTGACCGGAAGAGTCGGCGCCCAAAAGGGAAAGATAGCTCTCGAGGGTAATTTCCGCTTGTCGTTCCCAGGTGTATTCCCGTTCGATCAGCCTGCGGGCGTTGAGGCCCATTTCCGCAAGCTTTTCGCGATTGTTCCAGGCTTTAATAATGGCCGTACTCAGAGCACGGCTGTCGCCTGGACGCACCAGGTATCCGCAAGTCCCCTCCCGCACAAATTCCGGCAAACCTCCCAGGCGTGTCGCCAGGACTGGTTTCCCGAAGGTATAGGAGAGAAACAGCACCCCACTCTGATCGATCCTGATATAAGGAAGAACGACCAAATCAGCCGCCGAAAAAAAGTTTTCGACTTCCTCCGGCTCAATGTACCGGTTTTCAAAACCCACACACGCGCCCAGATTCAAGTCCGAGATCTGCCGCCGATACTGGTTCCCCAGTTCCTGGTTGAAAGCGCGCCCGGCGATCAGCAGCCGAAGTGCAGGAATTGACTTTCGTGCTTCGGCGACAGCAGGCAAGAGATAATCGAGGCCTTTGTAAGGGCGGATCGTGCCGAAAGCCAGCAGAACAAACTCGGAATGAAGGCCCAATCGCGCTCGGGCAGATGACCTTGAAGTCTGCCTCTTGTAATAGTGATCATAGCCTCCATGTGGTACTACACGGATCCTGTCAGGGTTTACTTTCCATTTGCCCATCAGGATCTCACGCGCATTCAAGCTATGAACGAGTAACAGGTGGGATCGTCGCGCCGTTTGAGTGAAGATGCAGGTATCCAGGCGGGATTCCTCCAAGGAGTGAGTGTCGTGCACCGTGAAGACGATTTTGTAGCGGAGCAGGAGCAGACAGAGGAACAGGCTCCAATCCAGCCGAATCATCCGGTAAGATTGAAAGTGAACAACATGGGGCCTGGTCTTCCGCACCAGTCGCAGCACCCTGGCAAGAGCAATAATCTCCAGGACAGCCATTCTAAGGTATGAACGACCGTTCCGATGGCCCGGAAAAATCGGATGAATGGTGCAGGCCGGGAGATCTCTTAGCGCATCCGAGCCCTCGCGGGCCACAAGGTTGACGCATGCGCCGGTCTTTAGAAGCGCCCGTATGGCGCAATCGACATAAGGGTTTGATTCCCAGCCGGAAACCATCATGATTCGAAGGCGGGTTGCCTGCCCGCCCGTTGTTCTCCCTCGCAGGGGGGTGTCATAGGGGGTGATGTTCATCACAGGCGCTGTCAACCCGGCGGTCTTATGATCCCGGGCAGGTTGTACCGATGACGCGTTTTGAGTTGTTACCCGCTGTCATCCAACGTTTTGGAGTCAATTTTCAATCGGAATTCCCCCTCATGAGGAGAAAGAACATGAAGTGCAGGCTCGTTCTCCTGTTGTGCCTCGCCGTATCGGTCGCGGCTTTTTCAGAAACGATCTCGGCCAAAAGCTACTACGTTTCCCCCTCTGGCAGCGGAAGCCAGTGCACGTTGGCGTCGCCCTGTTCTGTGACGACGGGACTTGCTAAACCAAGTGCGGGTGATGAGGTTGTTTTCTTAGACGGCACATACAAGCAGACGGTTTATGTCAAGAAAGGAGGGTCATCAACTGCGCATGTCGTGGTGCGGGCTCTTAATCGTCACAAGGCGGTTGTTCGGGTGACGAACGGCCCTCTGGCACGCGTCTGGGCAAATTACGTGACCATCAGGGGAATCGTTTTCGACGGGGGAAAGACCGGCGGCAACAAGGGAGCCTTCCGAATCGGCGCAGGCGAGGAGACTTCTTTGCCCGGGCCTGTCCACCATGTCATCGTGGAAGACGTCGTGGTCAGGAACACGCGCGCAGCCGGCATCATAATTACTTCCGGAGAGCACGATATCATCATCCGGAATTCGCGGATCGAGTCGACCGGTCACTACGAGTTCTGGGGTGAAGCGTTCTACCTGGGCAGCAAATATTACTCGAACCAGACGGTCTACAACCTCGAGATCTACCGCAACGAAGTTGTCGGATTCACCGAGAACGGCTTGGAGGCCAAGAAGTTCAGCCGGAATTTCGACATCCACGACAATATCTTTCGCAATCAGGTTCTTTGGGCCGATTACGGAGGGGACAAGTCGGAAGGGAACGACGGAACCATCACCCTCGACGGGCATTCCCACAAGTTCTACAACAACGTTCTCCATTCCAATAAATCGGGCATGGGTGTCTTCGTCCTGGAGCCGGAAGCCAATCACCGCGTGTACAACAATATCATCTATAACGGAGTTGCCCCGGCGTCTTCGGCAATCCGAATGAAAGACTGGTCAAAGACCTGGAGCAAGGGGCAGCATCCTCCCACCTTGGTATACAACAACACTTTCTATAACCTGCCAAACCACGACGTTGCCAAGGTCAATTCTTCGATCCTCGTCATCAAGAACAACTTGGGAATCAATTGCGACGGGAATCTGCCCAAAAGCAAGACTGTCGCGTCGCTCTTCAAGAACTGCTCCGCCGGGGACTTTCGTCTGGTCGCTGGTAGCGCCGCCATCGATCAAGCGCGCTCCGCGCCTTACTCCCCGGTTGATTTTGACGGACGACCGACGAGCGGATCTTGCCGGGACTTGGGCGCCTTTGAATACTTCACCGGCGTCGACTCGCTACTACTGGCACCTACACGACTGAGGGTCGTATCTATCCAGGAGTAAGCGACCTTTTTCCTGGAAGTTTGTCCCAGTACCTTTCGGTAAGTCGCTTCCACCTGGCTTAAGTGACTTTCGACGGAAAACTGTTCCAAAGCGCGGCGCCTCGCGTTCTCGCCCAAGCGTCGCGCCAGGCCCGGGTCTTTGACCAGGGACTCAATCGCCTCGGCAAGCGCGCGAGGAGAACGGGGAGGCGCCAGAATACCGCTCACCCCGTTCTCGATGACCTCAGGAACTCCTCCCGACAGGATCCCGATGACCGGCTTTCCCATACACATGCCTTCAAGAACGACTCTGGCAAAAGGCTCATCCACCGCAGGCATCAGAACGATATCCAGGGCCGCCATGATTTCCGGAACATCATTTCTGTAACCCAGGAACGTCACCTGTTGCTCCAGGCCAAGCTCTCGAATTCGCGCGCGAAGCTCGCGCTCCACCTCTACTCCCTTGCCGGTCCAGGCTTCACCGGCAATAAAGAGGTGAGCTTCCCGTGCGGCGTCGAGCTGCCCTACCGCCTCTACTGCGTCAATTAGTCTTTTCCGTTCTTCTATACGACCAAATACTCCCAACCGCAGCTTTCCTTTGGCGACAATTGCTGGATCTGGAGCAACAGCCGGGTGAAACGCGCCAAGGTCCGCGCAGTTGTGAATAACGTCGATGCGTTCGGGTTTCACACCTGCGGCCAGAAGTGCCTGACGAACCGCCTCCGAGATCGCGATGAAACGGACAGACTTCGGGCTGTTTTTCATCAGCCACGAAGACCATCGGGTGTAACGGGCGTCGCGGATATGGCACACCGTCTTCACTGCCGATACGGTTGCGAGCGGTATACCCCAGTGAGCAGCGCGATAGGAGTTGCAGTGGATTATGTCGGGTCGAAAAGAACGAACCAGCCAGAAAGCCTTCAGAAGCGAGACAATGTACCTGGTGATGCCAGTCCGCCTGGCATAGTAGTACAACTGGCTTTCACGAACCTCGACACCCCTTTGTCGCAAATATCCTGGATACTCACCGGGAGGACAGACAACCAGCTTTTGGAAGCGATTGCCGTCCAGATGCTCGGCTAGGAGGGCCAGGCTCTTTTCGGCGCCGGCAATTCGAGAGGAATCGTTCAAGAAAAGAATGCGCATCAAGCCAGGCGAGGAATGTCAAGCATTCATTCCGCCGTCGCCGTTACCGTCCGCTTCTGTCCCACACCGAGGACCAAGCGGGGCAACCAGCTGAATTTCATGGGGAGAATCCGTCCTACACTTTCCATGATCTCCCTTTCATCGGATGACATGAAAACCCGGATTGCGAGGAGATAGACGACCCCGCCGATAAGAGAGACGCTCACAAGCAGGAAGAAATCGGGTAACCAATGATCCAGGGATGTTTTTGCGCCAAGAACCACCGGCGCCATGACAACCGTGCTCAAGGCGGAGCTTTTTAGGGCGCGCAGCCATTCGAGCGCCGGTATTCCGGCTATCGATAGGGCCAGCCGAGTCATAAAGACAAGATAAAGGACAGTCGCGAACCCCACTCCGACAATCGCGCCCTCGATGCCCCATGTACTTCCCGCAAAGACGAAGAGAGCAATCATCAGTGTAAAGGCGCCCTGACGGTACGCCTCAGCTCCGACCCGGCCCCGAGCCTGCGTCACAAGCCCGTTAGGGTTGTTCACGATGCGCAGATAACCGACAAAAGACAGCATGGTCAACAAAGGGACTGTCCCTTGCCATTTCTGCCCGTACAGGAACGGGATGAGAACATCGCCGCAGGTCCACAGCAGGGTCAGCATAGGAAAGGCAACCATGGTTGAGAGGCTGACAGATCCCAGGAAACCTCGACGAAAACGCTCGTCATCGCTCTGAACCCTGGCCATGGCAGGGAAAAGAACCTGGTTAATCGCGTTGGTGAACTGATAAAGGGGAAGGGTCATCAGCTGATAAGCTCGGTTGTAAAACCCGACAACCGCCGCATTGAAGCGCCACCCTAGAATGAAAACATCGACTCGATGAGACAGGTCGTTAAAGATTCGAATGAAAACAATGCCGCTTCCGTACCCCATCAGAGCGCGGGCAGATTCGCGGCTGAGACGCAGCTGAATCGGCCCAGGGGCGAAAATCCAGGCCAGCAAGGTATGGACCGTCGCATTCATCAAGGCGCCGCCTGTCAGGGCCAGGGCGCCAAAGCCACGCAGGCCCATAATAATGGCCGCCACCCCCCCGAACAGCCGACTGATGATATCGACAAAGGCAAGGCGATCAAAAGCCAAAGCGCGTGAGAGTCGGGTATTGGGTACCAGCGAAAAGGCCTTAATGACCAGCACGGCCGCCTGCGCCTGGACCAGGACACCCAGGCTCGGCATCCCAAAGAACCGTGCAAAGTAAGGTCCCCCCAGCACGAGAGCAATTCCCAGTACCAAGGCAAACGCAAGCTGCAGGCACAGGCCGGTAGTTTCATCCTCGGGGTGGAAATTCTGCCGCTGGACCAGGGCCTGGAACATGCCGGCGGAACTGATGATGTCCGCTACCGTCACAATCGCTAATCCCACGGCATATACGCCGAACTCCTCGGGAGGCAGGATGCGCGCAAGGATCACGCCGAGGCCAAGACCCAGGAGCACTTGGGCCAGGTTTCCACCCAGCCGGAAACCTACCGCGCGGCCGGCACGTTCGGTCAATGACGAGGACGGGCTCGAGGCGGCCATTTTCCCCCTGCTCACGAAAACCGAACCTCCCGCACCCGAGGCGGGGTCTGCATGAGCCGGCCGGTCCTGGTTCGAACCAGGGCGAGCCCGGGGGCAAGCAGGTTCTCGGGTCGGAGAGTGGCGCCGACGAGACCGCCAAGAAAGACGAACACAAGGAGGTGCCCAAACCCGAACATCTGTACAGTATTAGCAAATAACCCCGGCAATTGATAGCCCAACAGCACTGCGAGCACGGTGATGCCTCGCCAGCGTTCCCTGGGGCCTTTCCCCCTTCGATAGAGGACCCAGCCTGAATGGCCTAGTGAGATAAGAATGGCCAGATAAGACAGTACCCCCACCAGGCCAAGCTCCGTGAACAGGGTCAAGTAGGAATTGTGAACCGTCGAATAAACCGTAACGTTGGACTGACTGGATGCCCTTCCGAGGACGTCGCGGGTATCGTTTAAACCAATACCCAAGACCGGATTCTCCATGGCTCGATCGGCCACGACCTTCCAAGTCGCAAGCCGCCCGGTCACATTCTCGACATTACCTATACGCTGGCTCACTACTGCGCTCGATTCCATCCGGAGAACACCCAAGATGATCAGTGGTAAGATGATGAACGTCAGCCCCGCTATCGCCATCCTTTGAGACGGCGCCATAAGCCGTCTGCCTAGCAGGATAAAAGCCCAAAGCGCCACGACCAGCCCCAGCCAGTTTCCTCTCGACCAGGTGAGCAGGATAACGAGTGGCATCGAAAGAATGATTAATGTGCGAATTTCTTTCTTAGCAGCCGGCAGATGTGAGCGATCACGCCGGGTCGTGATCGCATCGAGCAAGACTGCAAAGAATATGACAACGACTACTATGTGCAAAATGCTCGATCCCCGTTGCGCTCCCTGCATGAACGGGCCTTTCAGCCGATAGAACAACTGAGTGTTGACCAGCCGTTCCGCGGCACAGGTAACAATCACCAACAGGCCCAAATACACCATTGCCCGATTCAACATCCAATACTGCTTTTCACTCCTGATAAATCGCCGGCCCAGGTAATATCCGAGGAACGGCACCAGGAAGACATCGATGGTGATCCGCAGCCCAAACAGCATGCGGTTTGAGAAGATGACCGAACTGAATACCAGGAGGATAGAAAAGAAAACCATGGCTTTTTCGGTTCTATCCAGTGGCTGCGGTTCCTTTCTCGCGACGATCGCCTGCAGAATTATGAGCGCCAGAAGGGTAACAATAACGAGGCGCGTCGGCTCGAGCAGTTCTTCCAGAGTCACCGTACTCGGGAGTGTCAGATATCCGCCCTCTTTGTCTGATTCCGGGCCGGTCCAGAAGAAGGGGTTCGCTCCCGGCCATTTGACAACATTCGAAATAACAGGCCCCAAGACCAGCCATATGAGAAGAACCACGAGCGGGCGTTTCGAAAGAATAGCGAAGGCGAGGGGCAGCCACACCAAAAGAGCGACGAGCAGAAAGAGAGTAACCATCAGACTGACCCCCTCCGGGCTGGCTGTGACTTCGACCATCCCAGCTTAACCCGGAAAAGTTCCTTGATTAGGAGCGCGATAAACAGCGAATTCGTAACGAGGTATCTCTTCCACATCCGCCCAGGCTCCTGCAGCAGGCGAAACAGCCATTCCAGGCCGGCTTTCTGCATCCAGACTGGGGCCCGGGGGATCAGCCCGGCAAAGACGTCGAAACTGCCACCCACCCCGTGGACAACCGGCACCGCCATAGCGCCGAGATACCGTGCTACCCACAGTTCCTTCTTGGGTGTTCCGAAGGCGATAAAAAGAACGTCAGCCCGCGAACCCCGGATTTTTCGTGCAATGTTCCATTCATCTTCCGGTTTGAAGTAGCCGTCTTGCCAACCAGCAATTTGAACTCCGGGGTATTCTGAGCGGACTCGTGTTAAGACGGCTTGCAGGACCTCCTCTTTGGCGCCGAAGAAAAAGACGCGATACCCTTTCTCATCCGCCTGTTCGAGCAACCGGTACATGAGATCCGTCCCATTAACGCGGCCCGGCAACGGATCACCCAGGAGGCGTGAAGCCCAAACCAGGGGCACTCCATCGGCTCCAATCAGATCAGCCGATTTGACACTGGAGTTCAAACGGCGATCCGATCGCATTTTCACGATCTTTGCCACGTTAACGACCGAAATGTAATGAGGCCTCCTGGACTTGATAAAAGCCTCGGCAGCCTCAACGAACTGGTCGAGCGTCAGTCTGCTGATAGGGCAGCCCAAGACATAGGCGTGTTTCTTATCCATCAGCAACACCGCGAGATGACTCTTACAATGCGTTCGGCGGCCTTCCCGTCCCATAAAGGCGGAAGTGATGCTTTCTTCCAATTGCCCGCGATTATGTTCCTGAGCCCCGAAAGGATCCGATCCCGGTCCAGCCCGACAATCTCGTTAGTGCCAACTTCCACAGTGACCGGTCGCTCGGTGTTCTCCCGAAGAGTCAGGCAAGGGATTTTGAGATAAGTCGTCTCCTCCTGTATGCCGCCGGAATCGGTCAGGACGGCCCTGGTCCTCGACATGGCAAACAGGAAGTCCAGATACGACAAGGGAGGAAGCAAGTAAATCCAACCGGGTTGAATCTCCCTGACCTCCTCGTTGACCTCTACGAATCGGTACGGGCGTTCCAGCCGGCCGAGCCGCTCCCGGGTCCGCGGATGCGTCACGAAAAGCACCGGCAGCAGTTCACTTGCCGCTTCAAGGATCTCGATGACCTTTGAGAGTTGCGCAGGTTCATCGACATTTGAGGGTCGATGAATAGTGGCCAGAAAGTATTGCTGGTTCGAAAGTGCTCGAACGCGAGGTGGCCCACCATTTAATGAACCTGAGAAGCGAACCAGAGAATCGATCATGGTATTGCCGACCAGATGAATTCGCTCTTCCGGAACGCCTTCCCTCTGGAGGTTGCGGTTAGCGCTGTTTTCGGTGGTAAAAAGAAGGTCGGAAATGGAATCGGTGACAATCCGGTTGATCTCTTCCGGCATTGTGCGGTCGAAGCTGCGCAGTCCAGCTTCAACGTGGGCCACTGGAATGTGCATTTTGGCCGCCGTTAACGAGCATGCCAGGGTGGAATTGACATCACCGCCGACTATGACCAACTCGGGTTTTTCCTGCAGGCAAACCGACTCAAACCGCCGCATAATCTCGGCGGTCTGAACCGCATGGCTGCCGCTACCGACGCCCAGGCTGTAGTCCGGATCCTTGATGCCAAGGTCGCGAAAAAACACCTCGCTCATTGCCCGGTCGTAGTGTTGCCCAGTGTGAACGAGTATTGACGCAAACTCCTCGCTCTGGTGGCTCAGTTCGAGGAGAACAGGGGCGATTTTCATGAAGTTCGGACGGGCGCCGACTACACTGACGATTCGCTTTTTATTCATAGGTTGGTGCAAACAGCGGCAGGCGTTTTCTGGTCGTAGTCCCGAGCTTCAGGCGGTGTTTGGTTTGTAGTACGGCTTTAGCGGGGTCTTGAATCGGTCCGATAGCAGTACCTGACCGCTGGGCAAACTGCCCGGCTAAAGCCGGTACTACGAACTTTCGATCCCGGCCGCGCGGGAGATCCGCCAGGACCAGCACATGCCTTAACCGCTCTCAGACGGGCGAGATCTCGGAAAAGAAAGGAACCGAGCCTGCAATTGAGGCTTTGCCAACCAGCGTTGCACAAGGCTGCTTAAACCCGAAGACCGGAGAGTGCCACCCCAGGATTGGCAAAAGAGCAGCCTGTTCTATCATTACTTGCAGGCGGGAATCGATCTGAACAAGCAGGGCCCTTTCACCGCTCGTTACCAGGAAACAGTTGTTTCTTACCTGTGCAACCCGGCATTCGGGCGAGAAATGAAAAAAGAGTTCAACATCGTGGCGGCCGTGACACTCCAAACGATCCACAACAGCCAGCGTTCTGGATTTCTTGAAGAGCCGGAGCCTGCGATAGTGAATTACAGGGTCGGCCAGGCGACGATAACCGTCGTGCCAGCCCTCTACCTCGGCCGAACCCTCCGAATCTTCGAACGATTCCAGATAAGCGTTGACGCGGCTGCTCCAAAGGAACGTTCCGGCCTGCTCGGCTTGGTCTCGCCCATCGATTCGAATGGTGTTGTGAGCCGCGGTCGAGCGGAAATACTGCCGCCAGTTGGACCAATCGTAACAATAGGTTCCCGGGTCGATCAGGAATTCCCGTCCGCCAAAACTGAGCCAAAAGCTGAGTGCGTCCGCGTGAGCATGGGCGTAAAGAGGCCCCAAGCCGAAAGAACCGGCATCAAACACAACGACAATTTCCTCGTCACTGCCCCGCCCCGCAGAGAGAACGTAGTATCCGCCCGCAGGAAAAGATTTCAGATCAGAATCAGGCGCATCGAAGGAAGGCAGCGGCAAGCTTTCCGGTTTCTGGCCCCAAAGCAGCAAAGTCTGGCGTAAATCGGGCACAGGGCGGCGCCTTGACTTTCGCACAAGGCGAACCAGCGATTCCGTCCGTTTCTGCTGGCTGTCCGCCAGGTTGATCACCTGGCCGTTGTCGCCATCACCGAGAATCGGAGAATTGCCTTTCCGATCCCGAATGGCGTCAATGAACGCGATCATCCGACCAAGACGTTCCCAGAATTCGGTCGGGAAGTAGTCTCCTACTGCTTGCCCGAGAGCACCGGCCAATAGAAAGAATTCCGATACAAACAATTGGTATTCGACGGCTCTTTCCCGATGCACACCGTCGCTTTCGGATTGCCGGAACATCTCCTCCACCAGCTTGCATCGCGCAAATTTGCGCCATTTATTCGCCTCCCGAGTGGCAGGCCAGAGGGTGGCGGCAATGTAGAGTCCCGCCATTTCTCCCACCAGGTGGTTGTTAGCCGAGGAGTGGCGCGAGTAGCACTTGCGAATGAAGTACTGCTGCAGGTAGATGGCCTTCAGGACGTCCTGATTGACAAATTGCCCGCTAATCAAACGACCTTCAGCTATGAAGCTGATAATTCCCCAGGTAATCAGCCGAAGGGCGGCCTCGAGCGGACTTTTCCAGTTCAGGCCGTGCATGAAGGGGTTTTGTCGGCACCAGGAGGCAATTTGATCCTCCACTTCCGCCCGGTACGCGTCTCGTTCAGTCCATTGCAGTGAAAGAGCCAGCGGGACCAGGTGCTGAAGTCGGTTCAGCTCCCATACGTGCCTGACGCTCCCGACCCGGGCGGGGTCACGATGGTTAATCAGGGCGCTGAATCGGGGCGGGGCGACCACGCCTGTCGAATAGTCACGATTCCAGTCGATCACTTCGCCCAGGCAAACCTCATCGTCAAACAGCCGTCCCCTGTGATTCAGCCAGGGGACCGACACCGACACCACTCGATTCCGAGTTTCCCAGTCGACGCCCTGCAGGTGACCGTTAATGACCGGTACACGACTAACTTGAGGGGGAAGGCCGGCAGCTCTCGCTTCCAGGGCAGAGGCGCGCAGAATCAAGGCCGCCTGCAGGCCGGCGTCGTAAACTCGAGATGCCATTTCTCCCGGCCCCATAGCACTAAGCCGGTTCCTGAGCCACCGAAGACGGCTGTTCCATTCCGAAGATTTCATCGTCGATCCTGATCTCACTCCCTTTTTCAGCTGATTCCAGAATCGCCAGCGTTGCTGACGTGACCGCCAAGACCTGGTCATAGGGTACAGGCGGCGTGCCGCCCTGCTTCAACATGCGCACGAAAGCGGCCAACTCACCCGCCTGTCCTTTGTCATTCTTCCCCTTGAGGGAAAAGCTTTTCCCTCCTTTCAGCACTGTCCCCGTCTGGAAATTGTCCACGAATCCGGTAATCCCCGAACCAAACACTTCAAGATACTCTTTGGGCGTCTTCGTATCTCCGCCGGCAGCAAAGGTTAAGGTGCCTATCGAACCGTTTCCGAAGGTGATCACGGCGACCATCTCATCCACTCCAGGAGCCTGCTTCGTCCGGCGGGCAAAAACCGACGCAGGAAGAGAATTCGCTAGATATGTCATGACATCGACGAAGTGACCGGCTTCGCCCAGCAAACGCCCGCCCTGATCGGGCTCAGAAAACCAGTCCGATCCGCCGGATCTTCCGACGTGAACTCTGTAATTCACGATAACAGGATTGCTTGACTGGAAAAACTGTTCTCGAAGAGCCACGATCATGGGAGCAAAACGTCGATTAAAGCCGACCTGCAGCCCCCGCCTTGACTTCCGGAGAGCCGCCGCGATCAGCTCGATTTCTTCGCGACGAATCGCCAGCGGCTTTTCAACGAAAACGTGCTTGCCGGCGTTCAGGGTTTGGATCACGTATTCAGCATGAGAATCATGTCGGGTCGCTATCAGGACAGCCGAGAGCGACGGATCGCTCAAGATTTCGGAGGGATCCGTACTCGCTTTTTCAAACCCGAATCGCCGTGCGGAATCTACGGCGCTCAATGGCGTGCGCGTGACCACTGTCCCTAATAAAACACCAGGTTGCTTCCGGAGAATCGGGAGGAGCA
>Ga0116190_1001596_pt1 | contig 19303 bp, 18 predicted proteins | sample AD_JPNTR4_MetaG_FD_89808 | JGI IMG/M metagenome (GOLD analysis project Ga0116190, IMG submission 89808) | Active sludge microbial communities of municipal wastewater-treating anaerobic digesters from Japan - AD_JPNTR4_MetaG | ecosystem: Engineered > Bioreactor > Anaerobic > Digestate | place...
TCTTATCCGTGGGAGAAGAAGCCCACGGATAAGACGGATCACACGGATGACGCGGATGTGTTGTCATTTGATCCGGAATTCAGCAAGAAAGCCGGGGGCAACGTTTTTTTGCAATTGCCTCTGAACAATGGCAAATGGAAACTGCTTTTCGCTTTACCCCCCCTTTACCCCTTAGCCCGTTTCCTCCTAAGATGAACAATACCGTATGACTCTGAGACTCTCCGGTATTTTTTCAGCGCTTGTGACACCCGTTGATGAGGAGGGGCGGGTTTCAAGCGAAGCCTTGCGGGAAATTGTCGATTTTGTGATTAGCCGCGGGGTTGCCGGCATCTGCATTGGCGGTGCGACATCCGAGTATGTCCACTATGACCTGGCGGAGCGCAAGCAGATCATAACCAGGGTAGCAGAAGCAGCGGCGGGCCGTGTGCCGCTCATTTCCGCTATCGGCGCCTCGACTTTCGACCGGGTTCTCGCGCTGGCGCGCCATTCAGCGGAATCAGGATGTAACGCACTCCTGGTTCCTACACCGCATTTTTACCGCTACGAAGAACGAGATTTTGAGACTTTCTTTCGTAAAGTCTTCAGTGCGGCGCCGCTTCCCTGCCTGATCTATGACTTGCCCCAGTTCTCGAATCCAGTGCAGACCGAGACGATACAACGGCTTCTCCTGACAGCCCAGAACGTGGTTGGCTTGAAAGACAGCACCGGGCAGACCGCTCACCTGTCACGATTGGCCATGGCTCGGGAGCAAGGCGACTTCAGCTTGTTTGTCGGCGATGACCAGCTGATCTATTCCGGGCTGGCGGCCGGCTGGGATGGGGCGATCTCGGGCGTAGCCTGTTTGTGCCCTGAAATCCTGGTCCGGCTTTACAACGAGTTCCGCAAGGGCGATCGTACAAAGGCCAAGCAATATCAGGAGACGCTAAACGAGTTACTCGAGGAGTTGTCCAAGCTGCCGTTTCCCTGGGGCATTCGCGTGGGGCTCGGGGTCAGGGGAATCCCAACGGGAGGCCTGCCTCTCCCGCTGTCTCCTCACCGCCGACAACAAATTAACCGATTCCGGGAATGGTTGCCGGGTTGGCTTCAGCGCAATAGACTTTGATTGACGAACCCGAGTGACCTCCCGTTGCCTATGATGGAGCAATGCACCAGCAAATTCATGTGAAAACGAATCATCGGATCGAGTTGCAGGAAATCACCCGCCAGGTTAATCAAGCTCTAGGAGCGGCCAGTGTCCGCGAAGGCATTTGTCTGATCTTCTGTCCCCACACAACGGCAGGAATTATCATCAACGAACATGCCGATCCCGACGTGCGACTGGACCTGGAGAAGGCCTTCGAGCGACTCGTGCCGAACGTCCCCTTCGCACACATGGAAGGCAATTCTCCGGCGCATTTCCTTTCCAGCGTGGTCGGTCCTTCCGTGTTGGTTCCTGTCCGAGACGGCAGGCTTCAACTGGGAACCTGGCAGGGCGTTTTCTTCTGCGAATTTGATGGTCCGAGAAGCCGACAGGTCTGGATTCGTACTCTGTGACGGAGCCTGGGTCCCATCCGTGCTATCCGCGTTATCCGTTGTATCCGCGGGCTGGTGATACGCGGATAGCACGGACGGGAAAGCAACTCTCCGCCGGTACTGGACTTCTCTCAGTCCCGCGCGAAAGCGGAGTCAAAGGCAATGGCTGAAGGCTTGAAGTCGATCCGTTTGACGAAACCCGCAGCTTCCGCCGCTCCGTGTTCGCGGTCCATGTTGGCGTCTTCCCACTCCACCGACAGCGGTCCCTCGTAACCGATTGCGTTGAGCGCTCGAATCACTTCCTCAAACTTGATCTTGCCGCGGCCAAGGGAGCGGAAGTCCCAGAACCTGTCGCTGTGCCCGAAGTCGAGATGCCCGCCAAACACTCCCGCGCGGGTGGGGATATCCGACCACCAGACATCTTTCATGTGAGTATGCACAATTCGGTCGGCAAATCTTCTTATGAATGCTACGTAATCCACTCCCTGATAGCCCAAGTGGCTGGGGTCATAATTAAATCCGAACGATTTGTGCCCTTTTATGGCCTCCACCGCTCGTTCGGCGCTGGAAATATCAAAAGCAATCTCGGTCGGGTGAACCTCCAGTCCGAAGCGAACTCCGACCTCAGCAAAGACGTCCAGGATAGGAGTCCAGCGATCGGCGAAATCTTGGAACCCGGCTTCTATGGTCTTCGGGGCGACGGGAGGGAATGAATAGAGGTACTGCCAGATACTGCTGCCTGTGAATCCGTTGACGATCTTGATACCAAACCGGGCGGCGGCTCTGGCCGTCTTCTTCATCTCTTCCGCTGCCCGCTGCCTTACTCCCTCGGGATCGCCGTCTCCCCAGACATGAGGGGGAAGAATAGCCTTGTGCCGCTCATCGACGTTATCACAGACCGCCTGGCCGACAAGATGGTTGCTGATCGCGAAACATTTCAGGCCGTACTTGTTCAGAACTTCCCATCGGCCGGCGCAATACCCTGGATCTTCCAAGGCCTTGCTCACATCAAAGTGATCGCCCCAGCAAGCCAACTCGACGCCGTCATACCCAAACTGCTTGGCTTTTTCGCAAATGGTTTCAAAGCTTAAGTCTGCCCATTGTCCGGTAAATAGAGTTACGGGTCGTGCCATAGAATTCTTACCTCCTACTGCCGGGAGAATAGCACAGGGCCTTCACTATTGCACCGTCAAGTGATTGGTCCGATTGAGAATGAGGTGTCGCGGCCTTTACCTCGATTTTCAGAATTGTCTATAGTGGGTCTTATTATGGAACCCATTCGAGCAGAAGCAGGCTGGTTTATTCTCCACGCCTTTTACAGCATAGATCGAAAAGAATGGGGCAATTTGCCCCGCTCCGAGCAGTTGCAGTGCCGGACGAATCTGGAAGAAGCGCTCTGCAAGTTCAGGCTCGGTGAGAACTGCCAGGCGAACTGTTACGCTGTCCTCGGGCACAAGGCCGACTTTGGGGTCATGTTGGTGGATCCCGAACTGCATCATTTGAACGAGACCGAAAATCAGTTGATTCGCGCCTTTGCTCCCGGGACACTCCGCCCGACGTACTCTTTCTTCTCACTCTCGGAAGTCTCTGAGTACATGAGTCAAGACAAGGATTACGACCGTACCCTTCGCGAAAAAGAAGGACTCTCACCGGATTCTGACGAGTACCAGAAGAAAATGGAGGCGTTCAGGCAGAGGATGCAGGTTTACATTAACGAGAGGCTTTACCCGCAATTGCCGGAGCACCGGGTGATGTGCTTTTATCCCATGAACAAAAGAAGGGACGCCGAGTATAACTGGTACTCCCTGGATTTCGACACTCGAAGACAGCTTATGAGCGGCCACCTGATAACCGGCCGCAAATTTGCGGGCAAGGTGAAACAACTCGTTACCGGCGGGGTTGGACTCGATGACTGGGAATGGGGAGTGACGCTGTTCGCCGATGACCCGTTCTATTTGAAAAAGATTGTCTACGACATGCGTTACGACGAGGTCAGTGCTCGCTACGCCGAGTTCGGTCCGTTCCTGATCGGTATCCGCCTTGACCCCGGCCCGTTGTTCGACCGGCTCCGGCTCTGAGTTTGGTGTGCGTGCGGTGGACATCCGTGCTATCCGTGTTATCCGCGCCCATCCGCGGATAGACGAGGTAGACACGGTCCTGTGTCGATTTCCCCTTCGCTACTCCTATCACGCGTGCTATCGTGAACCAACGCGGATGAAAATCTACACGCGAAAAGGAGACCGGGGCAAAACCGGGCTCCAGGGCCGAAGTCAGGTCGAGAAGGATTCACCCCTGATCGGTGCCTACGGGACAGTTGACGAACTGAACTCGCTGCTCGGCGTCGCCGTGCTGTACCTGGTCTCGGCGACGGTAAAGAACACCGTACTCGAACTTCAGCGGGATCTGTTTCTGCTGGGCGCCGATCTGGCCAATGTTTCCGCAAGCACCGAACTGCGTGTACGACGTTCCGACTGGGAGAGGCTCGAACAGTGGATTGATCAGTACCAGAACGCTTTGCCCCCGCTCAGGAATTTTATCCTGCCGGGAGGCTCTGCAGGCGCAGCCCACCTTCATCTGGCTCGAACCGTTTGTCGGCGTGCAGAGCGCCTCGTCGTCCGTGCCATGAGAACGGAGCAGGGAATCAACGCGGAAGTCCTGCCTTATTTGAACCGCCTCTCAGACCTCCTTTTTGTTCTTGCCCGCTTCGAGAATAAGGAGGCCGGTGGAACAGAGGAGATTTGGAAAGGGAGATCATGAAAGCCGAGTCGACATACAACTGTCCAAACTGCCGGGACTCCGGCTGGGTGTTGACAAAAAGGAAAGATGTCGAAGCTGTGATCCCTTGCCCGGATTGCCGGAAAGAAAAGACCACCAAGAGACTGCTCAACGAAGCCGGTATCCCGCCTCGGTATTTCGACCGCGGACTTGACGCCTACTTTCCACATACCCGCAGCCAGGAAGAGGCCCTGAAAAGAGCCGTAGAATACCTCGAGGCCTTCCCCCGGGTACCCAGGGGGATGCTCTTCGTTGGCCCCCCGGGAGTGGGAAAAACACACCTTTCCGTTGCCGTGCTCAAGAAACTCATCCTGGAAAAGAACGTGCCCGGCAGGTTTATCGACGAAACGGAGTTTCTGCGCCGGCTGCAGTACTCGTACGGTCCCGATTCGCCAGAGACCGAAAGAGAAGTTCTTCTTCCTTTAATGAAGGTGGACCTGCTGGTGTGGGACGATCTGGGCACCGGACGCCCCACCGAATGGGCGATGGAAACCATCAGGACTCTGCTGAATCACCGATACACTTTCGAAAAACAAACCATCTTCACGACGAATTGGCCGCTGCGCGCTCCTGTCTCGCGGGCCCCCGGCGAGGTCCACGATCAGACCCTGGCTGAGCGAATCAATACTCGACTACTGTCCCGAATAATGGAGATGTGCGAAATCGTGCAGTTGACCGGACTAGACGCGCGCGAAGAGATACATAAGGCTCGACTTGATTTCCAGCAGTCGAAACAACGCGCCGATCAGATCGTGGTCCAGGCCGGCAGACTGGAGTGCGAAAAATGCGGCTCCGTTTCCATCCAGGAACGAGGCAAGTCCCAGCCGAAGCGCAACAGGAAAGGCGAGTACGTCGATCTTTTCTGTACCTGTGAAAAGTGCGGCCGGGATTTTATTGCCCGTTTATATTCAGGCAAAAGTCAGATTGAATACGTGAAAAGCCTCGGGTGAATCCGCTTTTTTGCAACAGTCACAACCGGACTCCCGACTCCATTGCAAAGACCCCACGACTCCAGTTCAGCCGGCAGGGCAGCGGGCCAAATGGACCGTGTACGAATAGCGGTCAAGCCCGTAGCCGGGAGCGGGCCGGGAGAGCACGGCGATTGAGTGATTCGCACACAAGACGGCGAATCCTGAACTTTGCGCGAGACGCAACCCCCTCAGAGCATTGCGCTAGCTAGAACTAGCACGCCGCTGTCAGGACAAGCGACAGGCCCAAATGGAGAGTCTGGGCATGCCGGTCAAGCTCGGAGGCGTGAGCGGAGGCCGGGAGAGCACGGCGGTTGAGTGCCGCGTTTTTTGCGGTGTATCGAAACCCTGGTGGTTGAGTGATTCGCGTTTTGTGCGAATCGTATCGAAACCCGTGCTCTCCCCGGCGCGCGGTCGAGGGAGAGTCGAAGGCGATCCAGCGGTTGAGGCGCGGCCCGGCCCGAAATAACGCGGAATTGAACTACCTGGAGCCAATTGCAAAAACCTCGCTGATTCAGGATTTCAACGCCGAAGGCGTTGCGTAGCAAAGGGTTGGCCGCGCGTTTTGCGGGCCTACCCTGGGTCAACGGGCCGTAAATCGCCAACCCTGAAAGGGTTGCGTATTGTGCACAATGCGCAACTCCTTCAGGGTTGGGATACGGCGACGTTTGTACCCAGGGTTTGCCCAAAAAACGGGCCAACCCTTTGCTACCTGACCCCTTCGGGGTCGAAATACAAAGAAAGCTGCGGTCGTCGAGTTTTTGCAATTGGCTCCCTAATGGGCCTCTTAGAGGGGGGAAAACTGAACATGTGCTTGCTCAAGGGATTGGCTGCACGTTGTGTGGGACTTTTCCGGTTGGGTTTCGATACAACTCGCCACAAAACGGCGAGTCACTCAACCGCCGGGTTTCGATACGATTCGCCAAAAGACGGCCAATCACTCAACCACCAGCCTCGCCTCAACCTGCCGCTCACAAGCTTGACGCGTATCATACTCGTAAGTTCGACTCATAGGTGCGCTCGCGATGTGCACCGGCCCGGACTCCTTAACTTGAATTGAGCGCTCTCGCCCACATGTCAGACCAAGCTCCCTCAGATATGACGCGCCCTTCAGAAACATCATGCGTGAGAAATAAACCGACTAAATCGACTTTTTCGACATTTAGCGATAACACTATTCTGCTCATTCCGAAGCTCGGAGACGATCCCTTGTGCGAAAGTTGTGGAAAAAGTGTGAACGATCACACCGTATATCCTGCCAGGTTGGGGCTAAGGGTTTGGAGGGGCATTTGCAACCTCACGGTGCGGATGGAAGAGGCTCGATTTGGGCTTGGTTGCCTTTCCAGTTTCGGTATACTTGAAATTGTCCCAAGGGGTAGATGGGAGACGCAAAAAGCCCCTGAGACGGCGACCCTGTCGCGACAATGATTCAGCGACCGGCTTCGACCGCGAGCTGACGAGAGGCGATGGGGATCGGAAGGCCGGCTTTGCCGGTACTTTCGAACTGACGCCGGATAGAACCGGGTTGCCCGGAAGCAGGATCCGGCAGGCGGACGCTGTAATCAGGCATGCGGATTCGGTCATTAAAGCCCCTGTAGTCAGTCGAGAGACCGACAGCAGGTTGAGCCAGACCGAAAAGAATGCAGGCGTCGGGTCCTTTCGGAAACGAAAACACTCCGAAGCATGCATCTACTCCCGAAGCTGAAACCAGTTAATCTGGATGGATGCTTTGGTGAGACCGCTGCTTTGAGCTGATCTCAAATATCACTTGGGACTTTTCTTTTTGGCCCTGTCTTTCCTTGGGATTCCGATCAAATTCTCGCTGCGGAATATAATTATTGCCTGATGTCTGGATTCCCGACTCGCCCGGAAGCACCCGATTTTCCTCCCGATGCAGAGTGGTTGAACGTGACTCGTCCCCTTCACGTTTCGGAATTGAGTGGTCACGTGGTCGTGCTTTGTTTCTGGAGTTATTCTTCGATCGAGTGTCTTTCTGTCCTTCCTCTTTTACAGGCATTGCAAAAGAGGCATCCGAAACGCGTGCTGGTTATCGGGATTCACTGTGCAAAGTTTCCGGCGCAACGGGGCTTACGCCACTTGCAGAATATCGCCTGGCAATACGACTTAAGGCACCCGCTGCTCAACGATTACGCCTTCGAAGCCTGGAAAGCCTACTCAGTTCGGGAATGGCCGACATTTGTTCTCCTTGATGACGCCGGCCGGATCGCCTCCTATTACTCCGGCATCGAAAACGTCGGGTTTGTAATGCATCAGGTCGACCGGCTGGCTCAAGAAGCACAGCGAGACCCTACCTCCTTGAACGGGATCAGGCCCAGGCGGCGGAATCGCCGTTTTGGCCCTCTCAGCTATCCCTCGGTGGTACTGGCTGACCCTCGATCGAATCGACTATTCGTCACCGATACTGGCCGCCACCAGATTCTCATCCTGGATCTTAACGGCAAGCGGCTGGACACTATCGGGAGAGGGTGTCCGGGACGCCAGGACGGCACCTTTGAGCAGGCCGCGTTGCGGTGGCCCCGTGGGCTGTCGCTCGACGGCGAGTATCTATACATTGCGGATACCGGTAATCATCTTCTGAGGCGCTGCAACTTGAAAAAGCGTATTGTGTCGACGGTGGCAGGCACGGGAGAGCGGGCAATTACCCCGGGCGAATTCAGCCCTCGAAAACCCTTGCACACTTCGCTCAGTTCGCCTTGGGGCCTTTGTCGTCTGCAACGAAGCCTGTTCATCACGATGCCGGGGGTGAACCAGATCTGGCTGTTTGACCTGGCGACACAGGAGGTAGGGGCTTTTGCGGGGATCGGGTTCCCGGGAAGGATCGATGCTTCCGGTTACCAGGCGGCCTTTGCAACGCCGACGGCCATCACTTCGGATCGCAACTGCCTTTACGTCACCGACAGCGAGGGGAGCGCGATCCGTCGAATCTCCATCGAAGTGCATCCGCGCGTTGACACCATCGTGGGCCTCGACCCTTTTGAATTCGGAGACGAGGACGGACCCGCCGAAGGTGCCCGCATCCAGCATCCGTCGGGTATCGCCTACGCCGGCAGACGACTTTTCGTCTCGGATTCCTACAATCACAAGATCAAGACGATCAGTCTCGAAGGAGAACGAGCGATCGTTCAGACGCGCTTCGGCAGCGGAAGAGCCGCTTACCGCGATGGAGACCGTGCTTCATTTGATCATCCAGGCGGACTAAGTTGCGCCGGCTACCGGCTCTTCATTGCAGACACCCACAACCACGCCGTTCGTATCGCTGAGTTGCGATCAGGACTGGTCAGCACCTTGAAGATCGAATGAACGAACCGGCGACCCTGCTTTTGATCTGCTATGTGGCTAGGGCCCCTGCCATGACATCCTGTGAATAACGAGTTAAGCCCTCCGCCACTGGGCCGACGTCGGTAGTTGATTTCCAGGCCGATCAGTCTGGGAGTGACAGACCGTCGCGTACCGGATCGTCAGTAATTCCAGACATTTACTCATCCATGCAAGACCGAGTGTGATATCATCCGCGCTGCAGTAAAGGGGCAGGGTTTCCTGCTCTCGAAGTGCGTGGAGCTTTTGGCGCCGCGCGCTGTCTTGCCTGCCGCGGCCTCCCAGAACCCTACCTTTCTGTCCCAACTTTGTAACCGAGAGGCCGAAGGTGTGTTCGGCGGCCCGATTTTCGCAGGCGTTGAGGCGTTGCGCGTTGGAGGCAGTGAACATTGTGTTCGCTGTTCCGTGGGAGGGTAATCCCAATGTCTCAGAGACAGCAGTTGGAACGGATCTTGGAGATCGACCGGCGCATTCGGGCAGGTCTTTTCCCGAACGCGCGACAACTTGCTCGAGCCATGGAAGTGACGACTCGGGTGATCTATAAGGACCGTGAATTCATGGTCGACAGGCTCGGGGCGCCGATAGTCTTCGATCGTGAGCACGGCGGTTGGGCTTATTCCGATCGCACCTGGCTCCTTCCGACTTGCATCGTCACGGAAGGCGAACTGCTGGCCTTTTTTCTTAGCGTCGAACTTGCCCAGCGCTATCTGGGCACGGCTTTCGGCGAAGCTCTCGCGTCGGCGATCAGCAAAATCGCCCGGAGTCTGGACGGACCGGTCGTCGTAGACCTGGAGGTCTTGCGGAAGCACTGCACTTTTACACCTCCTGCAGCCGCAGCGGTGAAACTGGAGACTCTACTGGGTCTTCACGCGGCAATTAACGAGAGACGATCTGTCGCGATGACCTACTTCACCGCGAGCCGTCGCAAACATACCGAGCGGGTGGTTGATCCTTATCACCTGTTTAACTCGAGAGGCGAGTGGTACCTGATCGGTCGGGACCACCTGCGTCGCGGCATTCGCCAGTTTCACGTGGGCCGGATCGAATCCTGGAAGGTGCTGGAGCGCCGGTTCCTACGCGATCCCGAGTTTTCAATTGCCGCCTGGCTCCGCTCCGCTTTTCAAACGCAGGCAGGAGAGCGGACGACCAAGGTCCGTATCCGCTTTGACGAGAACCAGGCGCCGTACATTCGCGAGCGCCGCTGGCATGACACGCAGAAGATCGAGGATCTCCCGGACGGCGGACTGATCCTCCAATTCACCACCGCCGCCCTGGATGAAGTCAAGCGCTGGGTTATGCAGTACGCCGAGCATGCTGAAGTCCTGGAGCCTGTGGAACTGCGCGAGGCGGTGAAGCAGGCGGTGAGGGGGATGGGGGAGGTGTACTGTGGTGTTAAAAACGGTTTGTGAGCAAAGCTGCGCACTTCTGCCCCGGTGCCGGAGTGCGAGGTGTGATTGAGAGCAGCGGGATCAGGAGGCTGCGACATGGCGGAGTCGCTTACATTCGACAAGACTTTCGAGAAGCTGACAGGTCACTATCCGTTTCCCTGGCAGGAGAGACTGTATCATGACTGGTTTGCCCGGGGAGCGGTCCCCCGATCGTGTGACTTGCCGACAGGACTAGGTAAGACAAGCGTGATCGCCGTCTGGCTGATCGCTTTGGCGAACGGGGCGAGAATTCCACGCCGGCTGGTTTATGTGGTCAATCGGCGAACCGTGGTCGATCAAACGACAGCGGAGGTCGAGAGAATTCGTGACCGGATTGAGACAGCAGGAATCAGCGCCGCGCTGCGAAGGGTTTTCTGTCTCGACGACGCTGAACCGCCCCTTGCGATCAGTACCCTTCGCGGTCAGTTTGCCGACAATCACGAGTGGTCCGCCGATCCTTCCCGCCCTGCGGTGATCTGCGGGACGGTCGATATGATCGGCTCGCGTTTGCTGTTTGGCGGCTATGGTATTGGGTTCAAAAGCCGGCCGCTTCATGCCGGCTTCCTCGGCCAGGACTCTCTCCTGATCCACGATGAGGCACATCTGGAGCCGGCTTTTCAGAAGTTACTCGCGGCTATCGAGAAGGAGCAGCGACGTGAACGTGAGAATAGCGGCGAATTGCCTTGGCCGACCCTGCAGGTAATGCAACTAACCGCCACAACGCGCAACGCTGCAGACGATGAAGAAGATCAGTTTGGCCTGACGCCAGAGGAACGGAACCTGCCGGACAAACTTCCCGGTCCGCCAACAGAGCCGATCCATCACGTCTGGTGCCGGCTCAGAGCCAAAAAGATCTTAAACTTTCATCGAGCGGACGGCGGCAAAGATGACGTAACGAACCAGATCGTCAGGCTTGCCAAAACACACGCGAATTCCAATGTCAGTGTGCTTATCTTCGTGCGCAAAGTTGATGACGTAGAAAAGATCTGCGACCAACTGACGAGCAAGAAAGGTGGAGTGCCGACGGACCATATCCAGAAGCTGACCGGGACCATCCGCGGCTTGGAGCGTGATGCCCTAGTCAAATCTGACCCGGTCTTCATGCGTTTTCTTCCTGACAAAAGCCGGAATCCGCTCGTCCGGGTGGTGGAGGGGACGGTCTACCTCGTCTGCACGAGCGCCGGTGAGGTTGGTGTCGATATCTCCGCCGACCACATGGTCTGTGATTTGACCACGTTCGAAAGCATGGTCCAGCGCTTTGGGCGAGTCAACCGCTTCGGAAGCAGGCAAGACACTCGTATTGATGTGGTGTATCCAGTGGAGTTCGAGAGGAACGAGAAGCTGATATCCGAGAGGCAAGCTACGTTGAGATTACTGGAGCAGTTAAACGGAGACGCCAGCCCCCTTGCCCTTGCACGGCTCAATGCAGAGCAACGGCAAGCGGCTTTCGCACCGGAGCCCACGATTTTGCCGGTTACTGATATTCTCTTCGATGCCTGGGCGCTGACGACCATCCGTGAAAAGATGCCCGGTCGTCCACCAGTCGAGCCGTACCTTCACGGTCTGGCCGAGTGGGAGCCGCCGCGCACCAGTGTGGCGTGGCGGCGAGAGGTTGAATACGTCACTGACGAACTGCTCAAGCGACATGGTGATGATTTTCCACAGACACTTCTCGACGACTATCCTCTAAAGCCCAGAGAACTGCTCAACGATACCAGCGAGCGCGTATTCAAGGCTCTCGAGACAATCGCTCAACGCCCGGCCGATTACCCTCTTTGGATCATCAATGAACACGGCGAGGTCGAAGTTTCATCCCTCGCAAGACTGCTTCGGGAAGAAAAGAAGTACGTCATCGATCGCATCAGTAATTGCACGATTCTTCTCCCGCCAGCTGCCGGAGGACTGAGTGACGGAATGCTGAACGGCGGTTCCCTGCAGGCCGATGATGTAGCCGACATACGAGAGCCCGCGTCCGAGCGACGTATCCGTAGGCTGCGAGAAGGGTTGAATGAGCTAGACGATCCGGGCTCGCTGCAAGGAATGCGGCTGGTTCGAAGCATCGAGCTCAATCCCGATGAGGAGGATGAAGCGGCACGAAAGATCTGGGAATGGTACAAGCTCAAGCCACTCGAGGATACCCGGACGGCCTGGAAACCGGTGACGCTGGACACTCATACCGGCGATGTTGAACGCCACGCCTGTCGAATCGTCGCGGGTTTGTCGCTTTCCGGCGAAATGGCGCAGGCCGTTCTTCTCGCCGCCAAGCTGCACGACGACGGTAAGCGGCGGGAGCGCTTTCAAGTTTCGTTAGGGAACCGGCGGTATCCGGATGTGTTGCTGGCTAAGTCCGGGGGCAAGGGCATCCGCCTGCCGGAACCATTCCGCCATGAGTTGGCTTCACTGGCGGAGGCGGTCGCTGATGAACAAGTCAACGCACTGACACCGCCGATGCAGGATCTGGTACTGCATCTGATCGCTGCTCACCATGGTCGCGCGAGGCCACATTTCCCGGCCGATGAAACTTTCGATCCGGAAAGGCCTGCCACCGACACTGAAAGGTTGGCTATCGAGGCGCTACGCCGGTTCGCAAGGCTCCAGCGTTGCTACGGGCGCTGGGGTTTGGCCTATCTCGAATCCCTGCTTCGGGCCGCAGATTGGGCCGCCAGTGCTGATTAGTCTCATTTTGACACCGAGCCCTCGGAGGTAACGCGATGACCGACTATCCGCCACCTTCCATCATCACCAAGGTAGACGTGAGCAACCCCGGCCAATTCTTTGCCTGCTGTGGCCTGCTTGAACTCGCCGACCGATTGTGGCCGGGAGCGGAGGGGTGGTTCGTGGAGGACACGGGTGCTTTTTACGTAGCTTGCGATGGCACGCTGGATGAATTCATCGACACCTTCAAAACGGTCGAGATACACAGTTCACTAACACAGGATGAGCGAGCCCGCCTTGCCACACTGCTCAGTGTCCCAAAGGCTGGCCTTACGCCCCAGGACGCACAGGAGAAGGAACGTCTTCGAAAGATGTGGCAAATTGAGCGTTTGCACGTGTCGGGTCCATTCGACCTTTGGCTGGACTGGTGGCGCGATGACCGTGGAAATCGGACGGAATTGAAGACGTGGGCAGCCAAACAGATGGTCGCTGAGATGGTCTTGGCGATGATGGCTGCAATCCGGGGCATCCCAAGCCATTCACTCGATGAGATTCTGTTTCAGCCAGTGCAGCATGACTCTCTTCCATTCAACTTCGATTCCGACCTATGTGGAACTGGAAACGCCAGGGATGCGGGCTTTAGTGCTGACACACTCGGGCTCAAGGCGACCTATAGACCGTTACTTGAGCTACTGGCCTTTATAGGTCTGCAGCGTTTTCGTCCGAATAAGACACGCGCCGGAGAGCAATTTAGCTATTGGGTTTGGACGGTTCCGCTTCCAGTAATGGTCGCTGGAGCAGCCGCATCGGGAAACCTTCGCTTGCCAAACAGCACCGAATACCGCTTTCAGTTGTTCCAACGCACACAATACATGAAAGCTTTTCTACCAGCCCAACGCCATGTAAGGAGACCAAGCCATGTCTGAATTAACCAGTTTTGATCATTACCTGAACGATGATGGTCCCGCCGCCCTAGTCCTCCGTGAGCATCTGATGCCCGTGGAGGGAGTGGATGGAGTTGTATTTCCGGCTACGTTTGCAGCTGGTGATGGATTTCCAGGTGGGTACAATATTGACCCACCGCCAACGCGAGAAGAGCCCTGGAAAACGCCGAACGTCTGCTTGATTGACAGCATCGGCTCCCAGGCCAACCGTATTGAACCGCTGTTCATGCAGCCGAAGTACGAGCACTTGGTTCCGCAGGTTGTAATCGAAGCAGGCGAACACAAAGTCAATCTCTTGGAAGCAGGTCATCGCGCCGGTGACGCTTTGTTCCGGTGCTCCGAGTTACATCAGGAATTGCAAACCGCTTTTAAAGCGGTCTTGGCTGGAGACGCCGAGCCTCTTGCTCGTATTGCTCCGACCTCCCTGGTGTTTGGTGTATGGGATTCGCGGGATACGCAGGCGAAACTCCCCCGTTTAGTGTCTTCCACCATCCGGGCATTTGATGTGCAACGGCTGACTCGCGGCGCAGTGTATATCCCGCCTGTCGACTATGCCGCCATGGACGTGTTCAGTGAAGAGGAAAAAGCTAAGGCGCAAGGCGACAGCAAAAGTCCTCTCGCTAAACGAGGGTTCGTGCACAATCCAGCCTCGGGCTCACTAGGCGGAGTGATTGCGCGCGGTGGTATCCGTCGTGATGCCATGCTTGGCTTGGCAGCACTGCGCTTGCTGCATGCCGGTAAAGATGAGCACCGGACACTGGCTTTGCGACGATACGTCCTCGGACTCTCACTCGTCGCCTTTACTTACCCAATTCCCAGCTACCTTCGGCAGGGATGCGCACTGGTCATTAACCCGGACAAACCCCGGGAGTTAAGCGAAGTGTACGCGGACGGCACCCGCCGCTCGTGCAGCATTACCCCGGATGCAGCATTTGAATTCGCCACGCTTGCGGCGGAGCATTTCGGGGTCGCGGAAAACAGAACCGTCAAATTCGATAAGGTGAAGGCTAAAGAAGACGTGAAAAAGAAAGACTGATCTCAGGAGCACGCCATGCCACGGTACCTTCTAGTCAGTATAAGGTTCCTCGACGCGCGCTTTCACGGTCGAGCCGATGGCGACGAGCCGGAGTGGCCGCCCTCGCCTTTGCGCTTGTTTCAGGCGCTCGTTGCAGCATCGGCTGCGCGCTGGAACGAGCGAACTGAGTTGTCGTCCTCGTTGCCTGCCCTGCGTTGGTTTGAAACGCTACCCAACCCTACCATTTTGGCTCCGGAGGTCGTTGCGGCCGATCATCCGTATCGCCTGTACGTTCCAGACAACGTAGGCGACAAAGTGGGCGCGGCATGGGTAAGAGCCCGCGATGCTAGCATTGCCGGCTACCGTGTGGAGAAAGACGTTCGCCCAATGCATTTATGGGGCGATGCTGTCCACTATCTCTACCCATTGCTTGATTGCAGTTGCCCGCACCTGAACATGCTCAGCGAGGCTGCGCGGAGCATTACCCATCTAGGTTGGGGTATTGATATGGCGGTGGGTGATGCGAGGATCATCTCCGGTGAGGAAGCGGCCGCATTGCCCGGTTATTGTTGGCTGCCAACTCCTACCGGGGGCATACTATTGCGCGCACCCATCGAAGGGACGCTCGATGATTTGATGGGCAGACACAAAGTATCTCTGGTCCGCATGTCAATGTCGAATAAGGGGTTTAAGCCTGTGCCTCCTCTGAGAGCTTATCGTGTGCAGAGCTATAGGCGCGCGGATCAACCACCGCAACGCCCATACCGTGTCTTCGAACTGCGAAACATCGACGGCAGCCTATTCCGTTACCCCCAAAGCAAGCTTGTTCATCTGGCCGGCATGGTCCGACACCTGGCGAAGGAGGAAATGATCGCGTCGCCTCCGGCTGGCGTTGATGACGACTGGGTCGAAACGTACGTCGTAGGCCACGTGTTAGAACGTGAAGGTAATCATCATCGCCAGTTGTCGTACCTACCGTTGCCCTCGTTAGGTCATCCGTACGCCGATCCGGGCGTGCGACGGATCATGATCGCCGCGCCGGTGGGTGACGACGCTTTGCTTAGCCACGTGACACGCCGCCTGGTTGGTCGGCCGCTGAAACCTCTCTTGGGAAACGAGTTCGGCGAGGCCGATCCTCCGGTGCTTGTACCTGTGAGAGGCGACAACGTCTCGCGGTTCTATACCAGACCGGCTGACACCTGGCATAGCTTCACACCGGTTATCCTCCCAGGCCACGACGACCGCAAGCCGGAAAAGACGCGGAAGCTCATAGAGAAAGCACTCAGGCAATCGGGTATCGACCAGCCGTGCGAGTTCGAGTGGAGCACGTTTTCCCGGTTCCCCAAGGCGCTTTCGGCACATAAGTACGACCGCAACGGGCGTTTGGCTGGTTACATACGTCCCGATCACCTGCTGACTCAGACGGCTGTCCATTTGACGTTGCGGTTCAAGGACGGCCTTAAAGTGCCGGGCCCGTTGGTAATTGGTGCCGGAAGACATTGCGGGCTGGGCCTGTTCGCCGCGGTGGAATACTCCCATTCAGAAATCTGAATTTTCTATCAGTTTCTGAAACCTGCAGATAACTGAGTTCGTTCGAAGCAGTTTTCACGGTTTTCGCTCACGGCTATCCAGTGTTTCCAGTCAGCATCGCTTTCGTTCAGGGATGGTTATTGCGAGAATAGACCAGTCGAGAAGACCGCAATGACGGAACTGATTCAGAAGCACCGGTCTGACATTGAACAGCTTTGCATCCGCCACCGAGTCCGCAAGCTGGAGGTTTTTGGCTCGGCGGCGGATGCAGACCGCTTTGATCCTCAGACGAGCGATTTGGACTTCCTGGTCGAATTTCAGGCCATGCCAGTCGAACAGTATGCAGACGCGTATTTTGGTCTACTGGAAGACCTTCAGACCTTGTTCGGGCGATCGGTAGACTTAATTATGCCGGAGGCGATTCGTAATCCTTACTTTCTGGAAAAGGTGAATCAGTCGCGGAAGCAGATCTATGCAGCTTGAGGCCAAGAAACTCCTTGAGGATATCCGCCAGGGCAGCGAGTCAAATACGGCTCTTCGTCCCGAGACTCCGATTTTGCCCGGTACTCGGAGAGTCCTTCGCTCAGCTGTAGAACGCCAGTTTCAAATCATCGGTGAGGCCTTAATCCGATTGACAAGGACCGACCCGGAAACTGCCGCTGCGATCGGGGACTATCGGCGCATTGTCGCCTTCCGCAATATTCTTGTTCACGCATACGGTGCCATTGACCATCCTGCGCGAACATTCTGTTGGAGCGTACAACGCTAGGCTGAAGCTCGACGACTTGAAGTAGCTATGGGCACTTCATCCGGTTCTCAAACCTCCTTGCCCGACTTTCTGCCGGTTCGCATGCTGAACGAATTCACTTACTGTCCACGCCTCGCTTACCTGGAGTGGGTCCAAGGGGAATTCGCGGACAACGCCTACACCCTTGAAGGAACCTTCGAACATCGGCGAGTTGACGTGGGACAGGGGGAGTTGCCTTATTCAGATGATGCAAACCAGGGTGAGTCGGGTGCCGAGGACGAGGAGACGCCGGCTATCGTTCGCTCATTGAATCTCTCTTCGCCGCGGGCAGGACTGATCACTAAGATTGACCTGGTCGAGGTCAAGGGTAACCATGTCGTGCCCATTGACTACAAACGAGGTCACAAGCCCTCGGTGCCCGAGGGCGCCTATGAACCTGAACGTGTCCAGCTGTGCGCCCAAGCGATCATCCTTCGGGATAACGGCTACCAGTGTGATCACGGCGAAATCTACTTTGCTGGCTCGAAGCGCCGCGTCACGATTACTTTTGATGAACGCCTGGTAGCGCGCACACTCGAACTTGCCGACGAGATGCGCCGCGTGGCTGCCGCCGGAACCATCCCGCCTCCACTGGGCAACAGCCCGAAATGTGAAGGCTGCTCCTTGGTGGCGATCTGTTTGCCCGACGAGACGGGGATGTTGAGGGCAGGTATCGCCGAAACCGAGCCTGAAACAGTCCGTACCGAGCCCCGGCGCCTGATTCCGGCTCGCGACGACGCCTTGCCGGTGTATGTGCAGACCCAAGGCGCTTATATCAGTCGCAGCGCAGACGTGCTTGTGATTAAGCACAGACAGGAGAAAATCGCAGAAGCCCGACTGTTCGAAACCTCGCAGCTGAATATACTGGGTAACGTTCAAATCAGCACACAGTCGATGCAGGAGCTGTGTCGCCGCGGTATTCCAGTGGCCTTCTTCTCTACGGGTGGCTGGTTCTGGGGACTTTTGAGCGCCAACCTGCACAAGAATGTCGAGCAGAGACTAAATCAGTTCAGAACCGCCGAAAGCCGGGAGCGTTCCCTGGCGCTGGCGCGCGCATTCATTTCATCCAAGATTCGAAACTGCAGAACCCTGATCCGCCGCAACGCGGCGGGTGTTGAGGAATCCGACCTGCGCCGACTACGTGATCTCGCTCGAGCGGCCTCCGAGGCGGCTTCGCTCGAATCCCTGCTCGGAATTGAGGGCACTGCCGCACGATTGTATTTTCAGTTGTTCCCCAAGATGATCAAAAGACAAGGGGTTGCAGGCAGCTTTGATTTTGGAGGCAGAAATCGGCGTCCGCCAAGGGACCCGGTTAATTCGCTCTTGTCGCTGGCCTATTCGCTCTTAGTCAAAGACCTGACCATAATGATAGCGGGCGCGGGTTTCGATCCGTTTCTCGGCTTTTACCATCAGCCGCGCTATGGACGGCCGTCTCTGGCACTCGATCTGATGGAGGAGTTCCGGCCGCTGATTGCGGATTCAACGGTCATTTCCGCTCTGAATACGAATGTGATCGACGAAGATGATTTCATCCGATCAAGTGGGGCCGTCGCCCTGACTACCCCGGCACGACGATCCTTCATCCAAGCTTACGAACGAAGAATGGACCAGCTCATCCGACACCCGGTTTTCGGTTATCAGATCAGCTACCGGCGTGTGCTGGACGTGCAGGTACGGCTGCTCGGTCGGTATCTGGCGGGAGAGATCCCGGAATATCCAAAATTCATCACGAGATAGTATGCGGCACGCCTACATCGTGAGCTATGATATCGCCGATCCGAAGCGGTTAAGGAAGGTGTTCCAGAAAATGTACGGCTATGGCGACCATCTCCAGCTTTCGGTCTTCCGATGTGAATTGTCCCGCTCGGATCTGATTCGGATGCGTGCTGCCCTCACGGACATTATCAAGAAGGACGAGGACCAGGTCCTGATCATTGACCTTGGCCCGTGCCCGGGACGGGGAGATAGAGTCATCAAAGCCCTCGGACTCGCCTGTGCGCCGAGAGCCCGAGCGGCGGTTGTCGTGTGATGGCAGGATCTCCCTGTGTAGCCCGGGGTGATGCCCGGGGCGCTTCCGAGCTATTGTTGCAGGCGGGAAGCGAGCAGCGGAGCTAGAGAAGATTTCCCGGGGCGCGCTCGCGGCGAGGGCAAAAGACGCGTCATTGCAGAAAAACAAACGAGGTGACTCGTGCTGATAACCCCGATTCGTGATCTAAACGGACCGCCTGGTTGGCGGGTGCTCGCATGCAGTGCCGCAAAACCAAGCCTGACCGGCCTCCGGACGCGTGCTGTTTCCGTGGTTACCGAACCACGGCTCCATTGAAGCGATGTCGTCAAGGCGCGAAAAAAGCCCA
>Ga0116190_1001600_pt1 | contig 19287 bp, 8 predicted proteins | sample AD_JPNTR4_MetaG_FD_89808 | JGI IMG/M metagenome (GOLD analysis project Ga0116190, IMG submission 89808) | Active sludge microbial communities of municipal wastewater-treating anaerobic digesters from Japan - AD_JPNTR4_MetaG | ecosystem: Engineered > Bioreactor > Anaerobic > Digestate | place...
CGTTCAATGGTGGTGGTGGTGCTGGTAATCCAAATGACTATCGTTCAACATTCGGTGGTGGTGCTACCGATATTCGTGTAATACAAGATACTCTGAATCACAGACTTATTGTCGCCGGTGGTGCCGGAGGACATGGTTCTGCTGAAAACTCCGGTAATCGTTTCGGCGGTGCTGGTGGTGGTACGAATGGTCTTTGGAGCAATTCAATAATTGGTACCGTTCCAGGACCTGGTACACAAACTGAATCACCTAATAACACACGTGTTGGTGGTGGATTTGGATATGGTGGTTCTGGTGTTGCTGAAAACGGCGGTTTCGGTGGTGCTGGAGGTTCTGGCTGGTTCGGTGGTTCTGGATGTATTCCTAACCCGAATAGTGATAATGATGCAGGAGGATGTGGTGGTTCTGGATATGTTCTCACTGCAGAATCTTACAAACCTGATGGTTATGCATTAGGATCAGAATACTACTTGTCAGATACATACATGGCTGCAAACGATGTAAACCATTATTATGGTATCGCCAAAGCAGAGATACTTGTTTCCTCTGTAAACTACATGAGCTTTATATGTAAAGATGAAGAGGGTCTTAAATATTTTGATAAGACAACCGAAACATGGACTTTCTTATCTGACGGAGAGCCAACTGAAGAGGATTTCATTCAATACGGTGCATCAAGATTTTATTCCGATGCTGGTCTGTTGAATAATTATACAGTTTATGTATATGACCCACAAAGTACAGGATTCACTGATGCTATATTCAAAGTTCTTCCAACAGAACAACAGATCAATGTTGTTGAATATACCCCAAACTTGTTAAAGAAAATAATAATCGATGCTGATATCGATACAGAAACAACCGACTTTGAAGTATCAGTTGTTCGTAAGGGTGTTGCTGAAGATGCTCGTATCGAATTTACAATAAAGGCAAAGTTGAATGATATACCAAAATTCGAACCAAGGTTGTATTCGATAACTACACAGACTCAGGGTGAAATATCTTATCATGAACCTGAAAAGAAAGAAAAGACAATAGAACATATTGATCTTCTTCCTGTCGGCTCATCTACAATGGTTCCATCTAACAATAGATCATATATCGGTGGTTACATCGATGCCGGTCAAGAAGCAATTACTTCTATTGAGTCAGGTGTATGCTGTGAACATAACAGAATGATCTATTGTGCCACATTATGCAACAATAGAATCGTTAGATTCACAAAGTTAAACTTACTCACAAACCAGATATCAATAGTAAAAGATTTACCCAAATCATCTATGGGTGGTTCCAGTGTGTACTATGGCGGATTGCTTGCTGATGACGATTATTTATATATCGCAGCATCTAATCAAAGCTTCGGTAAAACAATTTGGAGAGTTCCCATAGATCCAAATGATAATACTATTCAGCCGTTGAGTCCTGGTTCAGACGAAAACTTTACTGGTTATGGTAAGATGGTTTGGCTTGATGACCACACAATTGTTATCAACTATAATCATGGATTCTATTTCTATGATACCATGCGTCAAAGATGGACCCAACATCGTTCACCTTCAATGAATGAGACATGTGGGGATTTTGCTGTTGGTAAACGTTTTATATTAACACTGTACAACGGTAATTCACAAACTGCTTGGGTATATGATATGTCAACAGATACATGGTATTCTTTTAAAGATACATTTGGTCAATGGACATTAAACGCACGAAACTGTTGCTGTTATGCTGATGGTAAATTCTATGTAACCCAGATGAATTACATCTACATTATTAATGAAGATACCATGGCTGCAACAGTTGATGATGGTACACCATTTGCAATGCGAACTGTACCAACACCATATCAATCACTTATACCACGTACAATAGACTATGAGAATGGTGCATTGTACATAACAATTACAAAATCACCGACATTATACGTATATGACGTCAAAGCCGATAGATTCACTGCTACGGCAATGGGTATATCAATGAACGATTGGAGCGACAATAACAATCTCTATAGACCTTTCACATTCAAAGGATTTTTCTTTGTTGCTAACTTCAAATTGTATGTTGCTAACTTCACTGATTATGCTAAATATAATCTTGGTTACAAATACGACCAGTTTGTTATTATAACAAATGCGGAGTATGAAGAAAGATTTACATATGATGAAAGATTTGTTGAATTCCGCGATTCATATATGATCGTACGTATCGGCGATATAACCTATCCGTTAATCCCATATTCTGCTGAAGAGCATATATCAACATTCAATGTTGATAAAACGGAATATGATAAGATAATATCGGTTAAACTTGTTACAAATGAAGAGGAGGAGGATGAAGATGAGCCAACGTGACGAAATATTTATGCGTGCAATGAAATTCGTTAAGAACTCACAAAAGATCCATCCTGGAGTATCAAACATTTATGTGTTCACCTCTGTAGATAAAGACGGAAATATTACTGATGAGAAATATGGTATGAATGTGATGACTAATACTGGTTTCTCATCAGTATATCAGTTTGGTAATGAATTTGAAGCATCAGGTACTGTAAAGCTTTATGTTGGTTCGGGTACAACTCCTGTTTCAATAGAAGATACACAGCTTGAGAATGTTTGTTTCAATGGTCTTGCTGCTACAAACACAGACACATCAAAGGACTATGCATATCCAATGTATTATTCCGCAGGAACAAATCCTGGTGACGGTTTAATTACATTGATATCAAGATTCATGGTATGTGAATATCCTTTGAATATCGATAACTTCCCTGGAGATACTCGTATCGAAGAATACGGCATTGGTACTGCATGGAATAATCTGTGGACACATTCACGTATATATTCTGATGATGGTACTCGTACGAGTATTGTCAAGAAACAGGATGAAAAACTCATAATCACAGTTTATATGTGTTTATCATTCTATGAACATTTGATTCAGAACGGTTGGGCTAATGATGTGTACACTATGATTACTACCAACCAGATCATGTATCACAGAATGTTTGAATCAAACATATACACATACAAACGTGATGACAAAGTATTCAACCGTCAGACATATTCATCTTCTGATGGTTATCATACAATCGACAATACACAAGAAAACGTATTTACAAATTCATCTATTTGTAATTCATTTGTATTGTACGATGGTGCTGGAGATGACTCAGGATACATTGATGGTTTCTTGTATTACACACCAGGTATGTGTATTCTTGAACCCGCATTCTTATCATCACCTGAAGCAGTGAATGTCATCAATCTTCAATCAAAGACACCTTACAAACATCTTGGATTCTCTGAGAAGTTTGGTATGGTTCCCTCAAAGGAGTCTGACTACAACAAACATCAGTGGCCTCCGATAACACATTTCAATACAGCTAATGGTTATCTGTATGACTGGAAGACCGATGGATGGAATGTTCAGATGAGTGTCTATAATCCAAATAATAGATTATATTCTGATACACCTGCACAGAGTACATGTGGTCTTCCGATATACTACTGGAATGGTAGAGAAATCGTTGCTGCATATCTCTATCAGAATATACGTCCTGATGATCCAATACTCTCAATCTCAGTTGGTTCATTGTCAGTATATGCAACCGACAGTTATTGGGATTTCGATACATGGATATTCATTGATAACTTCAATGATATTGTCTCTAAGGGAGCATCTCAGAAACGTTTCTGGATAACATCAACAAATGTCAAAGCAAACGACTTAAAGTTCACACGTCAGTCAGACGTATTCCAGTTATTGGAATCAGGAGGTTCTACTCCTGCTGATAATGGATTCGTTTCATATGGTGGTCTTGGTACTGTATATGGTATTGCAAATACTTGTGATAACTATGCATACAAATGGTTCTTACGTGGAAACAAAGTTTACTTCCCTGAATCTATGTATGTATATACAGTAGGAGACTCGATCTATACTGAATCAATGACATATGGAAAATGGTTGATTACTTTCAATTCAGTGAATAATAAAGTATTTGCAACCGATACAAGTCGTCAAGATCCAACAACCATAACATCATCAGAAGAAACACTTCCATTCACAGGTACTGTTAATTCATACAGTGAATGTTATAGAACTGAATCTGGTACTGGTATTATCTGTATGCAATCAGTTAAGTCGGGTGTTGAAGAATGTGTTATCATTGACATACGTGGTGCCAACTTTGTATCTCATAAACATGATTGGAAGATGTCATGCTGTATTTGGGGTACTAATAAGATAGCTTATGTTCCTGCTGGTACATCTGACAAGAAGGTGTACATCTATGATGTCACAACTGGTGCGGTTGATGGTTCACCAATTCCATTTCCATCAACCATATCAAATATACCATTCATGTTTGGTCATTCTGATGGCGTTTCAGACTATGTATGGTGTACAAACGGTTCAACATATGCATTCGTTGTTAACGTTGCATCTGGTTCAAGTAGAACTCCTGAAGCGTTTACAAATAACATCCCATACAACTCTGGCCTCAGTGATGTAAGATTTACATCTGTTGATGATGTATTCATCGTATATAAATTCTCTGAATATGGTAAGGGTAATATTAAGAAAGCACATTATATTCGTATGGATAATCCAACAATGCCACAGGGTCTGAATGATTTTGATGTTGATAATGAGTATCTCGATACACGTATTAATTACGATTTGAGATATACATACAAATCAACATCAGGTGGTACAACTCATGGTGCTATAGTTCTTTCAATCTGTAGAGGATATCATGTTTCTGGTAGTCATACAGGTGTTGAGATACAAGTAATCGACTTCGGTCAATATTTGAGAACATCAACAATCATGAAGCATTATTACCTTCAGGACTCATTGAATGCAATCATTCCATATGGTGAAAATTTCATATGGTGTGAACAGGCTACAGGTACAAGTCCACAGACTTTGTGGATTAAATCTCCTATACCAAACTGGATGCCGATAAAGATTGTTGGTACGACTGATACACCTACTGCGATGACTACTATTAAAAATATTACAAATAAGCAGTGGTTATTAAGTTATACCAACAGACCTTCATACGGAGACGGAACAGCTAACTCAAGAGGAATACCACCCGGAAAACCATTGGCTCAAACCGATGGTAATGGTACTATCATCGGATGGAGTTGGTGATATGGCTAATGTATTTCGTTCTAAAGAAGTATTAAAGAAGACACATAATACACACGGGGATGACGTAGTTGTCCCCGTTTATGGTGTATAATTTCACATTCGTACCATACACAGCTGATTCATTCGCAATGACTGATCATGTGTTAATTATCTTGGATATTATGTGTGATACAGATTATATCACCAAAACCACTCCGGATAAAAAATTAAATAATACACCGGAGCCAACGCTCCGGATATGTACAATAGAAACAGTAAAAGCAACAATCACGTGATTGTTAAATAAAATAAAGAGGTGATAAGTATGAGTAATACTCTCCCTGATAAGATCAAAACGTTCATTTCAAATAATCCAATAAAGAAATTCTCAAATCTTTATTTATGTGAATTAACTGATATGGACGGAAATATCATAGATGTTAAGATAGGTAAGAACTATGCAACCAATACAGGTATGGTAGAAATCTTAGCAGCATACTCAGCCAGTGATATATTAGCTGGATACAGAATGGCTCTTGGAAATGGTTATGCTGTTACAGATCCAGATACCATAGACCCAGCCAACAATACGATGCCTGGTTATATATCTGCTTTAGGTATTAAAAGCAGAGATGCTGATATGGATTGGAAAGAGAAGGGTTGGAAGAATGTTGAATATGATTCAACCAACCATATTATTTTACAAGCATATGTTCCAAACAGATTCATTTGGGATTACACAGACGGAAATAATCAGTTGTATGATATAACCGAATTTGGTTTATGTACATCCGCTTCAACAACAGCATCTAATCTCTCCATGAGAACTCATGCTCGTGTTTATGATGATCAAGGCCAATTGTCAAAAATTCAGAAGAAACCGAATACCCGTTTGACAATAACACCATATCTCATATTTACATTAAGCAGTGATCTCATAGATAATGCATATACAAATGGTCTTTATATACTGATGACACCATCATGTTTATACAAGGATTTTTCTATAGATGATTTGTGTATTACTTTATTGAGAAATCAAGAAATTCCATCTATTAAAACATATGACTGGATAAAAACGGATCCGGTTTTAACTGGACGAACGGCTGTTGATTCTGGTAGAAGTGTTAAACGTGAAGCATCGACTGATGTTGATCATAGTATGTTCATTGATGATCCATACATGTATTGTCATGGACTTTTCTACGGTCACTCATTTTCTCGTGGAAACAACTTCCGTAATCTTATCTCATCATCATATTCGATGGAGTTTGAAGGTCATGAAATATTCTCATATAATGACATGCCTGCTGGGTCACAATATGATTCAATAAGAAACATTGAATCAATTAACATAGCAACCAATCAACCTTCTGATGCATTCCCAGATTCGTCTAATTCTACACGAGTAGATATTAACAATAACAATCTCCTTGATATAGATTGGTCCATAGGCAAAAATAGTGACAATTATTATCGTCGTTATGTTAGTCCGTTACCATGTTCACAGATAGACATAACTTCTTTGACGATGTATAATTACAATACAAAGAAATGGGATATTCCAATAAATCTTGTTAATCCGACAAGTACAAAATACCATGAAAACCATTGGACAAACAGGTTCAAGTTACCAATAAATTATAATGGTATCGATATAACCGCATGGGTGTTTGTGAATGCATTCACAAATTATCCGATACTGGCATTTGATAATTCCGGTATTACTATTGCTGCTACCGATGCATATTGGGATACTTCCCAATGGACAATGATTGCGAACCTTTCTAACGTCCCACAAGCTCTAAGAACAAAGCGGTACTACATCATTGTCTCTGGAAATGTTACCAGTGATAACGGAAACGGAATCTTGCACCCCGTATATGATAGAACAGTCAGAAAAGTCCATCGAGTTATTCCGGATATAGAACCTTTTGAATTAACAGCTAATGGCTGTCCTATGAATGTTGATCCAAAGAATCTGGGCATTATTGACCATGGTATACCAAAAGACTATTCAAATACATTTGCTATGTCTATTGCTGATGATACGCATGAATATTTTATGACTAACTTCGATCTCATATACTATGATCTTGAGAACAAGACATTGAAAGCATCGTATCCATTGATGTTTGATAATGAAACAATGATGCATCCTATATATCGTTGGAAAACCAAAAATGGTGATCGCATCATAGGAACAATGTGTCGTAGTTCATCTCCATACAGCAATCCATCTGGTAATGGTGTGTATAATACACCTCCTTATTGGTCTCAAACTAATTACTTCAGAATATGGACCGTTGGTGATTACAATGATACACCGACCTCATCTGATATATCTCTTGTATGGGATACTCCCATCCCGGATTCAGCATCTAATGTAAACATGATTACATTTGTTGATGATGGATATTTATGTGTACAAAAAGTCTTGAATGGTACTGTAAGTACAGAGGGTATTGTTATTGATATCTACAATGAGACACAGACTCATATTGCTGGTTGTTCACATCTATATGGTCTTAATAAATCCCCATACTGTGTATACCAAGACGTCGATGAATCCTCGACAGGACGCTATGTATTCAAGGTACTGGATATGTCAGATAACTGTTCACTGTATAGCACATTCGTTATCGACCAGGCTACATATACAATTCGTTGTATATTTGGTTGGAAAGATTTCGTTTACATTCAGGCACTTACAACTGGTAATGTTTCAACTGTATTTATGTATGACATAGAAAATGATGTCTTACAGCAGTTGACCGAAAACTTTAAAGACCATACAGAGAGCTGGTATTCTACTTCAAATGTATGGCGTGTAAGAGATATTATCGGTATTGATGATGCTTTGATATTCGGTAGATGGGGTTATAATTCCTTCTTCATAAAAGCCGATGACCCAACCACATCATACCAAATTGAAGATCATCCGACGTCGTCGGATTATTACGAGTGCTGGAATAAAAATCTGAGAGATGTACAGATAAAGATGTGTAAGAATAATAAAGCATTGATGATGATCGCAAGACATGATCAGTGGGTTCAAGGTATAAACCTTGGAGAAGTATTGGATAATGGTCCACGTTGGTGTGCGCAATATCAACAAAGACTCTGTCCAGGTAGTTATCATTCTTGGTTCTACAATTCTACGGGAATGCAAATTCTATACAAAGATGGTGTCCTTATTGTTGATGAATATTCATCCAGAACAGAAGACTCTAATAAGATCTACTATGTACCAATTGAAGCACTGACTACTATGAAAGCTATTGGCGTTACGAATACTATCAATGCCAAGAACAATCCTGTCAGATTCTGGGGTACATCAATTGAATGGAAGGTCACAAATGATCTTAATCGTATCATCAATGGTGATACTTGATTGGGGTGAAATAACATGGCTAATGTATTTCGTTCTAAAGAAGTATTAAAGAAGACACATAATACACACGGGGATGACGTAGTTGTCCCCGTTTATGGTGTATACGTTTCCGGGGAATATACCCCTCCATATTATGCAAATCCTGCATTACATCTAATGAGTATATCATCGGTAAAAGCATCGGTTGATTCAATGACTACTGAAGAAACGGATATATCAGATGTTTTTACAATGGGTATGTGTAGATTTGATGTTGATATGACATGGGGTATTCAGACATATATGATAGAAGCATCTAATCTTAATGATCAACCTATGACACTTGGATTATGCCGATTAGATATTGATAACGATATTGTTATTGAAGCATATGAAAACGATCACATCAATACCAAAAATGAATTTACATTTGGAATATGTAGATTCGATGTTGCAAATCACACATCTATCGATATATTACCAACCCAACATAAGCATCAAACACCGGAACCAATGTTGCGTTTGAGTGGAGTTACTTCTGTTAAAGCGACTATATCAAATTCTTAACAAAATGACAGTTGAACAAATAGAAGATATTACGGGGGCAATTGCCCCCGTAATAAATTCATAATTACTTGATTATATTGATTACGATATTATCGTCTTCCATTACAAACATCTCAGGAGTATATCTCTCAAGCTCAGATTTTCCTTCTCTGTCTTTGAGCATATCTTCAAATGATTTCCACTTCTGAACAATTGCCTGTGTGTTGGCATCCATGTAGTTACCATCAACACGACCCTTTTCATTAGTATACCATCCCTTGAATTTCATCCATGCAACATTGTCATGTGCTTCCATCTGTTGGATTACATGAGAAATGTAGATATTGTTATCCATGGAGATTGCATCGACTGGTGTATGTACGGATGTAAGTCTGTTGAAGTATGATTTAACAATCAATCTGAGTTCATTGATTGTATTTGTTGCCAATGCCTGGTTATACAGTTTGACATCAAATTCAATCTGTATATTCAGATCAGGCCAGTAAGCACGTTCATCATCAGGACTCAGGTTTACATTCAAATCAGAAGAATATGAATGTGGTCTACCGTATGTTGCAATGAGTTTGCAATCAAGATAGTTGTTTCCTTCAAGACGTTTGAATATGACAGGTTCAATAGCCTTATGTATCTGAGTGAATGATGATACAAAGTTCTCAAATCTGTCTGATAACATCAATGAGTATTCAACGAATGGTACGAGCTGTACAGTCATACCACCATTGATGTTTACTGGTTCAAATGCCTTATTGACATTATTTTGATATTCACTGAATGTATTGTATATAAGATACCAATCAAGAACTTCATTTGTGTCAACGTAGTAGTTGAGATAGTTGTTTACCCAGTTAGCTGGTTCTTCTGTTAACAGGATATACTTACCCATATCATTTTTCATATAGAACTTGTTCGGAACCCATGTTGGAGCCGATGGATCTGTGATTGGTACAATGTTTGGAGGAAGTTCTTCATGATTGATGATTGTTGTTAATACATCATCGAGTTCAGCAAACCAGTCAGGAATACCATATTCACTCATGATCATTCCATATTCGGTAAAGAATTTGCGGAATGTTGGTCTATCATCAGAACAAGCCTGTCTGAATTCTGAGAACGGCGAGTCAGGCATCTCGACACCCATAATCATGTTGTATGCATATAGTGTCAGATAATACATATTGTATGGATCTGACGCATTATATTCAGAATATGCCAACATACGTTTGTACAGATTGATCTGTTCTTCGGATGGAACTGAATCTTCTCCGAATTCAACAACACTTCTCATTTCTTTGAGTTCCTGAATGAGGTCTACGTCGTCTAACATATATTCATCCGTAACTCTGAATCCTGTATAGGAATCACCCTTTTCAATTTCGGAATCTCTGTTGGCGTCATCAGATCTAATGAGTATTGTGATCTTGAACTGTGGATCAGAAGCATCAACAGATACAACTTCACCATTTACAGCCTGCCAAGAACCACCACCATTATTCATTGAAGCCATATTGATTCTGTTATCAATATCAAGCAACTCTGTTAACGGATAGAGTGTTGTCTCAAACTTATAAGAACCATCAGATTCTAATGATACGGGCTGCATTTCAACACGTCCTGTTTCTGAACCATTTACGATTGCATGCATAATAACACGCAAGTTATTCAGAGCAAGAGGGAGCTGTTCTGAATGAACATATAACATAGGTTCGTTCTCAGGTAATAAATTGAAAGGCATTCTGTAATATGCAATAGCACCACTTTCAGGAGATGGCTTCATATCAGCATACAGAATAATTGATGTAGAACCAAGCTGATCCATTTCGAATACATATTTACCAGGTTCACTTTGTTCTGTACTCCACATGTATGGCATGTATACATTTGCCGCATTTGAGATTGTATACGTTACTTGTTTTTCGGTAATAGTATGAGTCTCATCATCTTTAACGGCGTAATATACGTTGATGTATATTGCAGCTGAATAACTCTTACCTATTTTGACAAGCTGTGATTCACCATACTTTGTCAATTCAGTCTTAGTTGCTTCACCAACAACTATTTTCGTTATTGTACCACGAGGTGCTGTTTCAGCCAATCTCATCTCATAGTAATTCTGAGTAGGTATACGGCTGAATGTTATTAAATCCTCTGATGTAAGTACAGGGAATATGTCGATATCAGTATCACCAGATACAGCTACTGAGTATGGAGCACATGCACCATTAGTTCCCCATATATCATTTGTACCATACAAGTACATCTTATCTGCGGATGGTCTGATGTCGATATGACGTTTTTCATCTGCTGATATTTTCTCTTCAATCCACACTCTACCGAAACGCCATGTATTATCATCGATACGGTCTTTCTGCTCAACACACAGATATGTGTTCTCTGGATCAAATGGAATGTATCCATCTTCTTCAGTGAGTATCATAAGAGGAATTGATTCAGCGTATACATCAAGAGGCTGTTTCATGTAGTTCCATGTTTGAGGATCAAAGTATGGAGCAACAGCGTTTGCACGAACATATTCAACTAACTTTTTACCATTATTCATTCCAGGTATATTAGGAAGAATATATGATGTGAATGTGTAATGGTCATCCTTATATGTTCTCTTGATATTGGTGATGATCGGTGAAGCATGATATATGTAAGATATATCTTCTTTATTGTTATCGACAACAGCAGCAGATGTGGCTCTTGTTATTTTCGTTGCAGTGACATATTCATTTACCCAAGGATTGAAGTATCCTATAGCAAATGGATCTTTTTGTATTCTCATACCAAAAGGATTTGCAAATACAAATTTATCTGTAATCGAAGCCAATGTATTTACAGTCTCAATTGTTTTTCCATCTGCCTTGGTATATGGAGTAACAGTATAAAGATGCTTATGATTTGTAGTATCATCAATGTATACCCATATCCATCCAGGGGGAATTATAATTTCATTGCTTGATGCAGTGTTATCATTGTTATTATATAACACTTCATATGGTATATGAGCATGAAGAGTATTGGTCCTATAGACATAATCATCATTATCAGATAATGCCATATAACCGCTCCATATTCTACCCCATGGATCATCACGTCTCTTAAAGAAGAATGGATAAAGGATATTCTTGAAGTAGAATGTCTTAAACCATTCATCAAGATCGTGATCAGTTGATAATACATTTGCAGTATTATATGCTTCAATGGTTTCTCTACGAGTAGTTTCAACAGTACCAATATCAGCACCACCAACACATCCGGATATTACAAACGCCGCTTTCATAACATTTGCATTATTCGAATATGTATTTGCCGCAGTGATAACCTGTGGCTGTTGATCATTCTTGTAGTTAGGAGCATTAGCTGATTTACCATGACATGTGTATATGGTTATTTCAAATGAAGAGTTCATCTCAGGAACGAAGAAACGTGAACCACTTAACTGCCACATGAAACGGATAGTCTGCGGGTTGTCCATGATATAGTTAACATATGGAGCATTATCCTCAATAGTATCATGTATAGTAAGGATATGGTCTCTCTGAAGATACCGCTCATTTCCCTTGCTGTCAATATACTTGATATCAAATCCAGCAATATGATTCTGACACATGATTACTGTGTCTTCATTTGGTATACCGGTTGTTGTATTATTTACAACAGTATGAACTTCACGCTCATATTCGTTTGCTTGGATTAATAAACATAACCAAACATCAGTAACACGATATGTGATGTAAACGTTTTTATTTGTTGCACACATATTTGCTTCGTTTCTGTTGATGTATTGGATGTTCCATGCCGGTATAGATGCATCCATACTTGATGTTGCAATATCCTTGTATTGAATTAATATATCATAATCAAGAGAATATACAAATCCTTCAGGAAGATTGAACTTTGTGTTCTTATCAAGCACGAATTCATACAAACCATTGTCTGCATTGAATACTGAGTTATTATAGATATCTTCTATCTTTAACTCAAGCAGAAAGTTTGTTGATGCAGGTGTTGCGAATGAATAACCCAGATTAAATATAGCTGCTTCAGCATATATAGAATCCGGTAAAACTGCTTTGGTTATGAATGCTTCATTGAAATAGAATGAAGATGTAAAACCAAGCTGTTCGGTTATCTGTGAGATGTACTCACTGACGAGAGAGAAGAAACCTGTATTGAGAACATTCAATGGAATGTCATGAAAGACTCTCGGTGCTAACTCATCTCGCATGAACTTTTTTATCTGACTATCATCAGAATAGTTATTAAGCAGAATCTCATCAGCCATTTTTAAAACCTCCTGTTATTGATGTATTTAAATATGTATAGAAACCTCGAGGTAAGTTCTACCAAAATAAGGTTAAAACATACATTATGGTTTGGTCGGGAATCATTGACTTTCCATAAAAACTAAATCAATATTTAAGAAGGAGATGACATTTATGGCCGAAGATCGTGTTCAACTCAAACAAGAAGAAGTCGTTGGTAATGAGTTGGTCCTCACCGATATAAATCCAAAATCAAATACAAAGTCTATTGACGATCCTACGACTGGTGCAACACTGGAGAAAACCATTGAAAGAATATGGAATGCTATAAACAATAAACTTTCACGTATTGTCAATAGTGTTAATGGTATGACCGGTGTTGTTATAATAGATGCTGCCACCATAGGCCTTGGTAATGTTGATAATGTTTCATTTGCTGACATAAAAGAATGGGTGATTTCAAGAATAATGCAAGAGATGGGATACAAACGAATTGAGATGTTTGAATCCTTGCAGGAACTTGATGAAACCATAAACACAGTATGGAACAATGATGAGATCTACGCTAATAAACCATTCTATGCAAGACATGGATATCAGAATGATAAACGTGGTTACATAGGATACATTTATTATGACAACAACAGACTTCAGCATGCTCAAAAAGCTCTTGATACAGTTGGTTCTGCTGATAATACAATCATCTACAATGAGAATGTTAATGGTAGACAATATGCTGAATCAGGACGTATAGGTGTAAACATCTGGAAGTATGAAGATGCTCTCAAAGTATATAATGATCTTAGTGATAATAAATCCGAATCAGGATTATACATTGATAAGAGTAAGATCAAGCCAACATTATATTGGTTTGATGGTGTATATGGTTCAGGAGATCCTGCAGATTCAGGTGCATTATTATACTATTCCGGAGGTATGCCTACTGACGTACATGAAGTCACATTCAGAATAGACCGCAGACCTGTTGTGTATCCTTCACCTGATACACAGTTTGGTGGAACTAATTTTATCAAACAATCGTTTGAAAAAGGTGATATCATCATTTGTAACTTTAATGATGAATTATATCTTCAAGACCCCGTTGGAACTGGTACTTGTAGAACATTGACAATAGGAATGAATCCTATGTTGATGATTCGTAAACCTGCAATAGGAATGGTAACACAAGCACCAACTGCTGAGAATCCTGATACAGATTATATCATTGATTTTTACACAATGAAACAGCCTCTCTTCAAGGGTCTTAAATACGAAAATATTCACACCTCATCATCTGATATCGGATCCGAAGCTTTATCAGTTGATTTATTGCACTCTGAGATTCTTGAGGATAAGAATCAAGAGTCAATGTGGGGAGACACCGGCGATGTTCCTTTAAGTGGTATAAATGCTTTTTCACCATACGATACTGCCACAATCCATCAAACAAGAAACAATGTTCCAAAACGTTCATTCAAAACTATATTACCAACAGGCTTGTCTGGTGATATATACAGAACAGATACTGATGGTAGCTGTAATGAGAAAGGTTCAATGTTTATATTGCCAAACTATTCTCTTTGTGTAATACCAAAGAAAGTTTTCAATGACGGAAATCGTTTGACAATAAGCAACTGGCCTCCTGCATATTCATCAGGTTATGTAGAACCAAATCCTCAAGATAAATCACCATATCCGGATAGACATGAGAATCCAAGCTTCCTTGGAATAAATCTTGTCAAGGGAATCTATACGGATACTGTTGACCACAAGTATGCTACAAACCTTTCAGGTCTACGTGTTGATGAAGATACAATCGATGTAGATTCATCATGGTTAGGTAATCCATCTGCATCAACAATTACAAACCATTCAGGAGGTTTGTCTGTTAATGTCGGTGACTTCCTCGAAATAGGTAGTTCAGATAACTCTTACAGTGTTAAGCAAACCAGGACCGATTACTATAATGAAGGAAAAGTAAATGTTCGCATTGATAAGACAAAAGCTCTTTACAATGTTACTGATGATTCCGATAATCCAACAAATTCCCTTGGTATTAATATTGCTAAAGGTATAAAATACCAGCCTGAATATGGTAACCGGTCAACATGGAATGAAGGTGGACTCCATTTTGTTGATGGTGGTATAACATACCCGGAACATGGTTTGCTTGCCGTAAATACTGCAAGAGGTCTGTCAGGTTTATCTATATATTCGACCCACATAAATGAATATTTCTATGATGGTTCTTCTACCATATTATTCGATTATGATCATAACGTCTTAGGCATCAAACCTTATAAATTTTACAAACCGAGTCATGTTCATAGTAGTGATATACCAAATCCAACAGACTCATGTCTGGAAGCGCATTTGTTTATAGATGAAGAATTCCTTGGTCGTAAAATAAACATACCGAATTTGTATAAAGAAAAGCAATGGCCGAGTATAATGGATCTTGAAATGGAGTATAGTGGCGACCCAACAAAATTTGATGAAGACCATGTATATATTGCTGGAAAGAAATACTATATATTCTCATCGAATCTTGAAACACCTGGTTTTACCTACTATTTCTCAATTCATGGTTCACAATTGTCATATGACTTAGCCCTTGATTCAATAAGAACCGGACAGGATCTTATTGGTAGACATAGAACAGTTGTTCTTGTTGAACAAGATCAGGATGTGGTCGGTAGATATCTTGTAAAGGCAAGTAGATACATTGAAGCAGTCACCGACAGACGTATTCCTGATGCGAATAATGATGGCATAATTGATGCTCGTGATGCGACACTTATACAAACATTATGGGCAAAAAATAAACATAGTGCGTATTACAAGGAAGGAAACTATTTCTCAGATCCTGAATGCACTGCATTACTTCCTACTGAAGAGGGAGAAATATATACAATTGAAAATCTTTATATAGAGGGAACCAATGTCAGAGTAATACGTGAAGGTCATAATTACATGATGCGTAATCCTATAATAGATGATCTTGAATTAACTGACACAATGATCGCAAGAGCTGACGCTTTGCGAGAGGGTGGCGTTCCTGATATGAGAGATGCAACGGCAGTACTTTCATTTTTTGCCAAGTCTTCGACCGGAGCATATGATGGTCTCACAACAGAGGAATCTTGGTTCAAGTATCTCTTAGACGAACACAGCATTTACGTTAGTCCGGATGGAGACCCTATCGTTGAATTAGCATCGTTCTACTATGAGCCCGGTGTAAAAGTTCGTTACAATGAATACAAGGGTTTGACGACCAATAACGAATATGTTTATAATGATGAAACAGATATCCGTGCTATTGCGGCAAATGACTACCGTGATGAATTGGGAATAAAAATCGCAGACAAAAGTTCTGGTTATGCTATGGATGACAGTTGTAAGAACGGTGGCCTCAGATTTAATGCTGGTGGATATCTTTGTATTCGTATAAATGCCACGGATAGCTACAGCGCCGTTGAACGAAGTAAACATGATGGTTGTGATACAACTACGGTCGGTACTCATGGTTTGAGAATATACAAAGGTAATATCCTTGGTATTCAACTGAAAGGCGAATTAAAGGATAACGGTGATTTATGCATTGACAAAGATGGTAATTTAACGATTTCTCCAAACTTTGTTCCTTTGAAACATAAACTCACCTTCAAGGGATATCTCAATGATACTCCAAATCATTTATTTGAGTTTAATGGTTCGGAAGATACAACAATTGAACTTGGACCAGGTTTATGTTTCACTGAAGAAGTCACAGACGAGGTGGTTCCATGAGTAAATCAATAAAAATAACATTGAATCTCGATAATACTTTGAAATTCAATGATGATAATTCGGTTGGGGTAAAGATATCTCAACGTTCGGAAAACACACTCGTTGTTGAAGCAGATGGTCTGTATGCTCAAGCAATCCCAGGTGAACCCGGTTCTACAGGAACCGGGTTTCCTGATGGATATAGAGCAACACAGACAGGTCTTAAATCAGGAGAAGCATTTCCAGATTCGACCGATCCAGTACCAAGACGACTTGTTGCACCAAAAATAATTCATCGTATTTATACTTCTAATACAGCAGACGGTTCTGAATTAACAGATAAACGTAGCGTTGATATTCTTTATCCTGGCGATATGTTCCGTGTCCATAATACAGAAAATGGAGCATGGGAGTATTATGTTATTACACAAACAGATGGAAATAATGTAATTGGTGTATCGGAGATGGTTGCAAGTATATCCGATGAATATAACAATGTCAACTGATAGGAGGTGTATTCATGTCTCGTTCAATAAAAATAAAAATCAAGACTGATAATTCCACAATTGAATCCAATAACAATAAACTGAAACTGAGAATTTCATCAAAAGAAAATAACGGTCTTTCTATCGTTGATGGGAAGCTCGTTGGAACCAAAGCTCCTGATGGAGAAGGTGGTTCTGGTGGTACTATGAATACACCAGGAAATGCTCTTGGTCCTACAAGTGCAACTGAATCAACCAGTCTATCTAAAATAGGATGTAATTCAACAGTTTCCAGACATCAGAAGTATGATGGATCTGATAGATTCATTATGGATAACGATGGTCCAGTAATGAGTGTTGTTGAAGACCGCACGTTATTAACTGAAATATCCGTCGCCTCTTTTATGATATATAAAAAGAGAGGAGAGTGGATAGGATGAGTAAATCAATTAAGATCAATCTTGATCTTGGTGATGGTCTTGGTGTAAATCAAGATACAAAAAAAGTTGGTGTTAAATATGAAGACAACGGAAATATTGTGGTTGACAATAGTGAAACACCAGGTGAAAACGGTATATATGTTAATGATTTAAATGGTGAGGATGGAACAGGTGGCGGTTCTCAAGTAGATGGTTATACTGTTTATGGTGGAACTGCTATCAAGGTATCTAATCCATCAGAAACATTGACACCATTTCCTGACATTGACAGAAATATTTGTCAATTAATATTCACACTTGGATTATTCTGGAGATTGCGTCGTAATGCAACATCTATCGATTATACAACAACAACCAAAAACGTTGATGCAATGTGTAATGAGATAAATGCTCCTTGTTATTATAACAGATATGCATTAACATCTTTCAAACCGGCTGTTGGAGATATGATCCAACTGGTTGAAAATCCGAATTTCAGAACTGTCACTTATGGTAGTTCAACTATTGCGGTTGAGAATTTTGATCGTAATAATATCAGTAATATGAAGACCAGAGTTATGTTCGTCATAAAAGGAATACGATACATGAAAGATGTAGATCCATCTTTAAGTGATTATATGGTAAATGATATGACATTGAAATGTATATATTCTGATGATGTTGAAAGATACACTGTCGGTGAAGACTATCCGGGTGTTTATAATCCTATGAACGGAGAATATATGTAAGAAAGGATTGAGTTTTAATGAACGTTGAGCTTAATGATAAGCTTTCTTTTGTTGATGATAGTCATGTTAAGCATGGCCTCAGAGGTCATGTAAAGATCGAACTTGAAAATACTGAGACAAAAGAAAAGAAGTTTTGGTATGAGGATGACAATATAATCCCCATATCAGGCTATCAGTGGATTTTGATGAAGATGTTCGGATTACATCTTGATTCTATTCATGATCCTAATATAAAATATGAAGTAATCGGTAAGGATACATCTGTTGTAGTTCCTGACTTGAACGAGGACAGCAGACTTCGTATCGGTAGAAATCCCCAGAGTGATGATCCCTCGAGAGGATATCTTCCTATTACTGAAGATATACCGGCAACACATTTTATCCAAGGATTCCTTGTTGGTAATGGTGGTGCTGGTGAAGATGCTATCACAACAAAGAACACAGACTATTCATATGTCTGCTTGAGAAACCCAATACCTTTCCAGCAGAAGACAGTTGATGATCCTCTGGATCCATCTA
>Ga0116190_1001601_pt1 | contig 19282 bp, 14 predicted proteins | sample AD_JPNTR4_MetaG_FD_89808 | JGI IMG/M metagenome (GOLD analysis project Ga0116190, IMG submission 89808) | Active sludge microbial communities of municipal wastewater-treating anaerobic digesters from Japan - AD_JPNTR4_MetaG | ecosystem: Engineered > Bioreactor > Anaerobic > Digestate | place...
TCATATTCTATTGATTACCTAACATTTGTAGGCCTTTTAACCTATATTATGCCATTAGTTGCCATTCCTGTATATTATAGTATTATCAAAATTTCAAAGCAAAATGTAAGCTCAAACCATCAACGTATTTTTTTATTATTAAGCACTACAATTATTTACGCCATGTCATACAGAATTTTACATAAAATTCAGGTGTATCAACTAGTATCATACTACATTTTGTTATGTACTGTTTTACTGTTTATAAGTTTAGTAATAACCTATTTTTGGAAAATAAGTTTACATATGATAGGTATTGGCGGTTTTACAGGTATACTTTTAATTCTTTCGTATGCCCAACATCCTGTACCATTAAGCATACTGCCATATAGTTTTTTAGCTGCCGGTTCTATAGCTGCTGCAAGACTGTATCTTAACGCTCATTCGTCGTTACAAATATATGTAGGCTATATTACCGGTCTCATTACCAGCATTTTTTTTACTATCATATTCATTATTTAACTCTAAATACATGATTTTACGCAAATATGTTGTATATTCGCATAAGGTTTTAATATTTAGAATATAATGTTTCGTAAGTCCACTCTGTCAATGTTAATAATAATTGTTGGAATGATACTTCCTGCAACATTATTTACGCAAGATGAAGGCACTTTAAAACAATTATATAATTCTATAGAAAAACTACTTTCGCAACGAGAATACGAAAAATCTATCCCATTGATAGAACAATTACTTGCAGCAAATCCATCAAATGCCAATTATAATTTTAAAATGGCTTATGCAATAATACGAGGCCATAGCGATAAAAATCCAATACCATATTTAGAAAAAGCCATACAAAACATAAACTTTAAATATAAATCAAAATATACTCAAGACGGGGCTCCGGTAGATGCACTGTGGTATTATGCTCTACAACGGTATTATAAATATGAATATGATATAGCAAAAGATTATTTTGAACGATATATTTCACTTATTCCTTCAATTCATACAAATTATGAACCATGCAAAGCATATATACAATGGTGCAAAACAGGTCCTGAATATGTAAAAAATCCGGTAAAAGTGATTCATAAAAATTTTTATGAAGCAACTGAATTGCCCAAATTCTTCCATAGTGCCCTATTTAGCCCCGACGAATCAATTTTTATTTTCACGGCTGAACAAAACCAAAATATTGATAATTATAAAGTTGAACATCGTTCATTAAATGATGATATTTTTATAACCTATCTTAAAAATGGCAGTTGGACTACCCCAAAGCCACTAAGTAATTCTATAAATAGTTTACGTCGTGAAGCCTGTATAGGAATGCATCCAAACGGCAAACAACTATTATTATATCGCGAAGACCCCGACGGTGGAAATATTTATTATTGCGATTTACTTGACAGTGCTATTTGGTCTGCTCCAAAAAAATTCCCGGCACCTATCAATTCTTCGGCAAATGAATCTCATGCTACTATATCAGCCGATGGAAAAACCATATACTTTACCAGTGACCGAGAAGGTGGATATGGAGGTTTAGATATTTATATGTGCAAATTGCAAGCTAACGGAGAATGGGGAAAAGCAATTAATTTAGGTTCAAGTGTGAACACTCCCTATTTTGAAGAAAGTCCACACCTGCAAGCAAACAGTAATCTACTGTATTTTAGTAGTAACAGGCCCGATGGATTAGGAGAATTTGACGTATACCGTTGTGAATTAAAAAATGACAGTATAGCTTATAATGTTCAAAATATTGGTTACCCAATAAATACTCCCAGAAATGATATGTTTTTTAAAACCAGTATAGACGGAGGAAAAGCATATTATTCTTCTCCATGTAAATCTACAAATGGTGAATATGATTTTATGATGGTTGAATTTTTAGATCAAAAATTATATCCAAACATTATAATTAAAGGTGTTGTTCTCAATCAAAACGGCGACACGTTAAAAAACATTCCAATTACTCTATTTAACCTAACAGTAAAAGATATTACAGACTCAACTAAAGTCAGTAAAAAAACAGGATTTTACACATTTAACCTTCATTCTAAAAACAAATATTTTGCATCTATAGAATACGATGAAATGGTCTACTTTTCAAAACCATTTACATTTAACAAATATTTTAGTGACTATAGTTTTTCAAATGTAATTGAAGTAGATCCTATTATCATAAACGATTCACTAATGCATCAAGACATTGGTTCGTTTAAAGTTTTCAAACAAAATTTACAAACTACCGAAGTTGACAACGAAGGTAATGCTAAAAATATGTTTACGGTTTTAGAAAAAATGCCTTTACAAACTATTTCACGAACAAATAATACCATAAGTTCAAAACCCAATTTTGTATACACCCCGCCTACTATTAAAGAAGAAGTTACAAAACCAGATATAACACTAACTGTAACTGAACCTGAGAAAAAAGAACCGGTAACAAAAATTACAGAAATTCCTGATGTAATAGAAAAACCAAAAGAAAAACCTATAACAAAATCATCAGTAAAAAAACAAAGTCTTTCTGCTGATTCTCTTATAAATATTGGCATATCAATATTTAATCAAGGAGATTATACTAAAAGTATAGAAAATTTTAATAAAGCTATTGCTATTATTGATACAACTAAAAACATACAAACAAAAATTGTGGGACTTGAATATATTGCCGACGCTCAATTTAATTCCGGACAAATTCTTCAATCTCTAGAAACACATAAACAAAGTTTAAGTACAATAGAAAGCACTCAAAATACAACAGCAATTAAAAACAAACAACAAGAAATTGCAGAAATTTATAGTAACTTATGGTATAAAGATGAAGCTATCAAATATTTAGAAAAAAATCTAAAAATTGATAATCAAAATAATAATACTGAAGGATTATCACAAACATATCAAGATATAGCTCAAGTATATTTACAACACAACAACCAAGAAAAAGCTATAGAATATTTACAAAAAGGTGTTGATTTAAGTAAAGATGAAAAAAAGAAAGCTGAAGCATATAATGCGTTAGGAGTATCATATCATCAAATTCAACAAATTTTAAAAGCCATAGAATACTACAATAAAGCTATTCAAACTGCTGCAAAAGTAAATGACAAAAAAGGATTATCACAATATCAAAATAATTTGGGTAATGCATACTTTGACTTGCAGAAATTTGAAGAATCTATGATTCATTATAAAATTTCACTTGGACTACAACAAGAATTACTTGATGAACGAGGTGCTGCAATAGCTTTATATAATATTGGTAATATATACAGATTACAACAAAAATATAATTCGGCAATTGATAATTACACACAAAGTATAGAATTAGCATTAAAACAAAAAAGCAATGATATTTTGGCAAAAAACTATTTTGCTATGATGCTTATATACAAAATCATAAAAAATTATCCGTTAGCACTTGAATATTACAAAAAATATTTTGGAATAGCTTCACCCTATCAAAAAGACTTTTCTGTATTGTATAACGAACAAGAAAAACACAGTGTAACAGAAGGTGAAATATCACTACTTCAAGCACAAATGAAACGAACCGAAGAAATTTTAAAATTTGAAAAACAAAAATATGAACAAGAATTAGAGTTATTGAAACAAAAAGAACATGTTCTCAAAATTACCCGAATAGCATTATTAATTTTAGCGATAGGGTTATTTTTAATGCTTATACTCTTATTGTTGAGATACAGAACTCGACGTAAATATTTTAAACAACTATCACAACAAAACACAGAAATATTACAAAAACAAGAAGAAATAATTGTACAACGCGAAAATTTAGAGCAAATGAACACTTTGCTTGAAAAACTTTCTATTGTTGCAAGTAAAACCGGTAATGCAGTTGCAATTCTTAAACCCGATGGTAGTTTTGAGTGGACAAATACTTCATTTGACTCATTATACCAAACACAAGCTACATCTATGATTGAATTTGCCTATAATGATCAAGAAAGATTACAAATTCAACAATGTATAACTCAATTACAATCTGTTCAATATGAAACAAAACGACATATTGGAACTACCGAAGCTTGGGTCCTTTGCAATCTTACTCCAATCATTATTGATAATGAATTATTTAAAATAATAGTTCTTGAATCTGATATCACTGCACAAAAAATTGCAGAACAAAAAATTAGAGAACAACGTGATGAAATTCAAATACAAGCAAAAGAAATTGAAAAACAAAGAGATATAGCTATTGAACAACGTAATGAAATTGAATTGCAAAAAAATGCAGTAGAAAAAGCATTGCAAGATTTACAAATGACACAGAAAAAACTCATTGAATCAGAAAAAATGGCTTCATTAGGAAATTTAGTGGCAGGAGTTTCGCATGAAATAAATACTCCTGTGGGTATTGGTATAGCTGCATCTACATCTCTTAAATCAAAAACCGAAGATATTTTAGAATTGTTTACTACCCGCAAAATGAAACAATCTGATTTAGATACATACTTACAATCAACTCAAAATGCGGTTCAACTCATTCAATCTAATTTAAAACGTACCGGCGATTTGGTAAAAAGTTTCAAACGAGTGTCGGTAGATGAAATGACAGATACAATGAGAGAATTTAATTTACTTGAATATATTGGAGAAATTGTAATAAACCATGATGCAAAACTCAAAGAACGTAATATAGAATTACGTATTGATTGTCCTTCTGATATTTCAATATACAGCTATCCGGGAGCATTTGCACAAATTATATCAAATATGACATCAAATGCATTATTACATGCGTTTAAAAACAAAGAACCAGGAATAATTACAATTACATGTCGCACAGCAAATAATAGATTATATTTTATATTTTCTGACAATGGATGTGGAATGACAAACGAAGTTGTACAAAAAGTATTTAACCCCTTCTTTACAACAAACATGCAAGCAGGAACAGGTTTAGGAATGAACATAGTATATAATTTAGTAACTCAAAAACTGCAAGGTGATATATATTGCGAAAGTACAGTAAATGAAGGCACTACATTCAAAATTGATATACCATTGAAAGAACAATCGTAAAACTTGTATATATATGAACTGCATAATTTTAGATGATGATATAGTAATTTGCACGTTACTAGAAAACTATATTAAAAAAACTCCGGGTATTCACATAAAACATGTATTTCATAGTCCTTTACAAGCATTTGAATCTATTAATGAATTTTCACATATTGATGTTCTGTTTCTTGATATGGAAATGCCTGATATGAATGGCATTGAATTTCTTAATTCTCTTATACATATTCCTCAAATTATTTTTATTTCATCAAATAAAAACTATGCTATTGATGCATTTAATTATAATGCTATTGATTTCTTACTTAAACCTATTGAGTACCCTCGTTTTTTGAAGAGTATCCAAAAAGTTAAAGATGCTCTGAAAGAACAATCAGCACAAATGAAACCGGAATCAGACAATGCGTATTTTTTTAAAAAGAAAAATGCGTATTATAAAGTCTTACAACAAGACATTATATGGATAGAAGCTCATGATAATTATTCAAAAATTATTACTTGTGATTCTGTTTATTTAACCAACAACACATTAAAATCTTTTGAAGACATGTTACCAAGTCATATGTTTATTAGAACTCATCGTAGTTTTATAATCAACAAAAGATATTTAAACCGTATTGAAGAAAATAGACTACATTTAGAATATAATGGAAAAACATCTTCTATACCATATAGTAAAATGTATAAAGACGTTATTTTTAATTCTTCTATTTCTTTTAAATAGCTATTGAAAAGGTTAACGCTATTTTTTATATTTGTAACAAACCTAAAATTAAAAACCATGAATGATACTCCCGAACATAAAGAAAATGAAAAAGAATCGGTTCAAAACGAAAATATTCAACAAGAACCTATTGTATCACCCAAAAACAATGATGAATTAATCATTGAAATAGATGAAAAACAAAATATTGAACATACTGAATTAAATACTTCTCCCTCAGAATCAATTTCGAATTATGCAAACGAAGAACTAGAACCGGAAAAAGAGCAAATACAAGAACCTCAGAAAAAGGAAACCAAAGCAGAACGAATTGCTCGATTAAAACAAGCAAAACATAAGAAAAAAGAAGAACCTCAACAGGAAAAACTTTCAAGAGAAAACAATTCAAAAAGTAAAATCGGATTAATACTCATTGTTTCTTTATTTATTATAGTTTCAGCAGGAGCATATTTATTCGTAATAAACCCTTCGATTCTTGCTAAACAGTTTCCATCTTTAGTTGAAAAAGGTATTATTTCTATAGAATCAGAAACTAAACATACAAATGAAACTATTGCAAAAACAGATTCTACCGATAATACAATAATAACAAAAGAAGAGATTGATACTCAGAATTCCTCATCGGTACCTGAAGAAGAAGTAGTAAAAACTATTACAAAAACATTAGAAAGCCAAACTCCTGTTAAGAAAAACACACAACAAACAGACTCACAACCTATTGATAGAGTTGTAACCAAAGGTAAACTTCAAACTCCTTGTTGGATTATAAGCTATTCAAGTATTTCAAACGAAGCTACTGCCATTAAAACAGTTGCAACTCTTTCTACTCAAGGTAAAAAATGTGGATATTATTGGATACCGGACTATGTTTCAAATGGACCAAAGCTATTTAAAGTATATATTGGACCATATAATACTAAAGATGCAGCATTAACTGATTTACCTCAAATAAAAGGAGAAGTAAGCGGAGCTTATGTTACTGAGGTAAAATAATGTAAATGTTACGTTACAATATTGACCACATTTGATTTTGATGCACATTCATCTTTATACTCCATTCTTGTGGATATGGATTGTTTGCTCTATTACCGATATTCTTTACAAAACCTATTGAAACACCTTTATAGGTTAGTTGTATCCATCCTTTAGACATATGAGAAATTTCAAGTGATTCTTTTTTAAAATATCGTAACGCAGTATATAAATCTACCTCAAGTTTAGGCAAAATAGAAGAATTAAAACTATTTGCAAAAGCTAAACCCGGTAATGGATTAAGCTTATGGCCCTGAATATGAACTAAAGGAATACCTGCATGGATTACATTACAATGCATATATATATCGAGTAGAAATTTTCGATAATCTTTTGCAAATGACCATATTATTCCTTTTTGTCGTTCATATACAATACTTTGATAATTTTGAATTAAATTAGAAAAATGAAGACGATTTTTTTCGGGAATTATAGTTATATTTTTTGCTTGAGGGGTACGTTTTGGAGGTTCAAATTCAGTTCCATTATGCTTGCAAATTACAGAAATAGTAAATCCTTCTCCTTTTGTTTTATGAGGGAAAAACCTATAACATACTGCTCCTTTTTTTTCATGCTCAGTTATATTCCAATCTTGAAAAAAGGAAATTTGTTTACAAGTAGCACCGGTTTGTGCTATAAAATCGCTTACCACATCTTCATTTTCAATTTCATTGAATGTACAAGTACTATAAATAAGTATACCACCCGGAGCCAAAGTATTCCATACATCATGTAAAATTCGAGTTTGTCGTTTACTGCATAAATCAACATGTGACGGAGACCATTCTTGAATTGTGGAAACATCTTTACGAAACATTCCTTCGCCCGAACAAGGCGCATCTACAATTACTATATCAAAAAAACCTGATAAAAAATCAAAATCTTTAGGATCATTATTGGTAACAACACAATTTGACTTTCCCCATTTTATGATATTTTCCGATAGAATATGAGCTCTACTGCGTATTACTTCGTTTGCAACCAACAAACTGCCTCTTTGCAACAATGAAATAACATGAGTTGATTTACCACCCGGAGCTGCACAAACATCAAAAACTTTTACTGGTTTATATGTATACGGAGCTACTATTTGTTCCAAAAACATTGAAGCAGCTTCTTGCACATAGTATGCTCCTGCATGAAACAATGGATCTAAAGTAAAAATAGGACGCTTAGGTAAATAATATCCATGACTGCACCATTGAACTTTTTCATAGGGTAACGTCTGTTGAATTTTATTTGGATTAACTCTAATAGAAACAGGTATTTCACTATTTGTAATTACACTATGTAATGCTTCAGAATCAGTTATATGATTAACTGCCTTACAAACATGCAATAAAGTAGCTTCTGAAGATTTCATTAAAAAATTACAAATAATATGATTGTTTCTTTATACAAATATACTACATACTATTAGCAAAAAGAAACACAGTATAAACTCAAAACAAAACATTTATTTGTTTTGAATTATATTATATAATTCTTGCAAATCAGGCGTTAAAATAATTTCACTTCTTCTATTTTTAGCACGCCCTGCGGTAGTATTCGAATTATCAATTGGAGAAAACTGACCTCTACCTGCAACAGTAATTCGTTTTCCATTGATTTTTGAATTATCAAGTAATATATATGATATTGCCAAAGCACGTTTAGTACTTAATTCCCAATTCAATTTTTCACCTCCGGTATTATCTGTATGTCCTTCAACAGTAATATTTATATCGGGATTTTGCTCCAACACCGTTGCTAATTTTTTCAGAGCCTCTTGTCCTTTTTCGCTTACATCACTTTTTCCTACTTTAAACAACAAAGCCTCATCTAATAACACATAAATTTTACCATCACGTTGTTCAATAGTAAGACCTTGACCTTCGAAACCAACTAAGGCTTTTTGAATTTTAGTTCGAAGAGCTACAGCCGCAGAATCTTTACGACGGAGCAACTCTTCCATATCAGCAAGTTGTTTGTTTTTTATAAGAATTTCATCATTTTTGATTCCTAATTCTTTACGAATTTTATCAAGAGCTTTTCGTTCTGTTTCTAAACTTAATTTTATAGAATCCAATGCATCCTCTCGCTTTTGAAGTATAGCACGAGCGGCTTGTAATTCTTCAAGCATTTTTCTACTCTCTAAAGCTGCTTGTTGCACTAATTTCGTTTGCTTTGCATTTAAATTTTCGTTCAATTTTTTCAATTCAACATTTTCTAATGTTAAATTATTAATGGTTCTATTTTTAGATGCAGAATCAGCACGAAGAGCAACACTTTCACTTTCTAATTTTAGATGTCGCTCTCGCAATCCTATAAGTTCTTTTGTATTAGCGGCAAGTTCTAAACGCAGAGAATCCTGAATACTTGTGCAATTATCTTGCAGAGCTTTATATTTTTTAGTACTAACACATGATGTTATTACGAATCCAACACAAACAAATAGAAATATTTTTTTCATTGCAGTTTTTTTTAGTTTCACAAAAATAACATTTAAAACACTAAACAATACAGACTGTTAACATCTTTTAATAAATAATATTGTATAGCAGTTACTTTATTCTACCGGAACATCTTCTTCAATTCTTAAATTACTAATTATAAAATCTTGACGCTCTTGTGTGTTTTTTCCCATATAATATGTTAACAAATCACTGATTGCCATATCCTTACTCAATTTAACTGGTTCAAGTCGAATATCTTTTCCTATAAAATGACAGAATTCATCTGGAGAAATTTCACCTAATCCCTTGAATCGAGTAATCTCGGGATTTGGTTTTAAATCTTCAATTGCTTTCAATCGTTCTTCTTCGCTATAGCAGTATCTTGTTTCTTTTTTATTACGAACTCTAAAAAGCGGTGTTTGCAATATAAAAACATGACCTTTTTTGATTAAATCAGGAAAAAAATTCAAGAAAAAAGTAATTAATAACAATCGAATATGCATACCATCAACATCAGCATCGGTAGCAATTATAACATGCTTATATCGTAAATTTTCGATATCTTCTTCAATATTAAGAGCTGCCTGTAATAAATTAAATTCTTCATTCTCATACACCACTTTTTTAGTTAACCCAAACGTATTGAGAGGTTTTCCTCGCAAACTAAATACAGCTTGCGTATTAGCATTTCTTGATTTTGTAATTGACCCACTTGCCGAATCTCCTTCGGTTATAAAAATACACGTTTCGTTGCGCAATTCATGATTTGTATTGTAATGAACTCTACAGTCACGAAGTTTTCTGTTGTGCAAATTGGCTTTTTTTGCCATTTCTTTTGCTTTTTTTTGCACTCCCGACATAGCCTTTCGTTCCCTCTCCGACTCTTGTATTTTCTTGAGCAACGCATCAGCAATTAATGGATTTTTATGTAAAAAATTATCAAGACGTTCTTTTAAAAAATCATTTATAAATTTATTAACACTCACGCCATTTGGCGACATATCTTTGGACCCCAATTTTGTTTTGGTTTGTGATTCAAATACCGGTTCTTCTACCTTTATACTTATAGCTGCAATTACACTCTGACGAATATCAACTCCCTCTATATTTTTATTATAAAATTCTCGTATTGTTTTAACATATGCTTCGCGAAATGCATTTAAATGTGTACCACCTTGAATTGTATTTTGTCCGTTTACAAAAGAATAATACATTTCGCCATATCTATTTTCATGGGTTATAGCAACCTCTATATCTTCTCCTTTCAAATGTATGGGGTCATAAAGGGCTTCACTACTTAAATTTTCTTGCAATAAATCAAGCAATCCGTTTTTTGAAATAAATTTTTTACCATTCAACAAAATAGCAAGCCCGGCATTAAGGTATGTATAATTTTTGAGCATTTCCTCTACATACTCAAGCCTATAGGCAAAATTTGTAAATATAGTATCATCAGGTCTAAATTTCACAAATACTCCATTGGATTCTGTTGTTGCAGCTTCAGGTTCATTAGATAATACTGTACCTCTACTGTATTCTACTGTTTTAACAAATCCATCACGAAACGATTGAATAATAAAAGAAGACGACAAAGCATTTACAGCCTTCAATCCTACACCGTTTAATCCTACTGATTTTTTAAAAGCACCCGAATCATATTTGCCACCCGTATTTATTTTTGAACTTACATCAAGAACCTTCCCCAAAGGTATTCCTCTACCATAGTCACGAATAGCTACCGTATGTTCAGAAATTTGAATATCAATGGTTTTACCATATCCCATCATATATTCATCAATAGAATTATCAAGAGATTCTTTTAATAAAATATATATACCATCATCACTGGCAGAACCATCACCCAATTTACCTATATACATTCCCGGACGACGACGAATATGCTCTTTCCAATCAAGGCTCTTTATACTTTCTTCGGTATATTCTACTGACATAGTTGCATTGTTTTTTGAACTATCAAAAGTACACGTTTTACAACTGTTTTTTTTGCATTCATACAAGATAATATTATCAAATTATTAACAGAAAAATGCATGTAAAAAAAACAAACTGTACTATTTTTTTTAAATACACTTCTAAAAAATATAGCACAAGACACAAAAAAAACTGCATCGCTGTTAATAACTTTTTATCAATTAAAAATCAAGACATTAGAAGCAAATTGATGAATAAAAATGTGATATCAAAATATATGATAATTTTTAGAACTTGTATTTTTTGTATTTTTGACCATTCAAGCCATAAATAATAATAAAATGGGTAAAGTAATAGCAATAGCAAATCAAAAAGGTGGTGTAGGTAAAACTACTACTGCAATAAATTTGGGTGCAAGTTTAGCAGTACTCGAATACAAAGTGTTAATTATTGATTTTGACCCTCAAGGTAATGCAACACAGGGAGTTGGTATAGATGACAAAACTATATCAAAAGGCATATATGAATGCATAGTTGGCAAAATTGATCCACGCACAGCTATATTACAAACCGAATTAGAAAAACTACACATTTTACCTGCTAACATTGACTTAGTTGGTGCTGAAATAGAAATGCTTAATCAAAGAGATAGAGAACTTGTGTTAAAACAAGCGATTGAACCTATTCGTAATGATTATGATTTTATACTTATTGATTGTTCTCCATCACTTGGATTACTTACGGTAAATGCACTTACGGCAGCTGATTCAACTATTGTAACAGTACAATGCGAATATTTTGCTCTTGAAGGATTAGGCAAACTGCTTAATACTATAAAAATAATACAAACACGATTAAATCCGGCATTACATATTGAAGGATTTTTGCTAACTATGTACGATATACGACTTCGTTTAGCAAATCAAGTTGTTGAAGAACTCAAAACTCATTTTCAATCAATGGTATTTGAAACTCTTATTCAACGCAATGTTCGTTTGGGTGAGGCACCTAGTTTCGGTAAACCTGTAATTTTATACGATGCTAATTCTAACGGTTCAATTAATTATCTTAACTTTGCCAAAGAATTACTTATAAAAAATAATTTACCTGAAATAAAAGAAGGCGTAGCAGTATGACAAAAAAAAATGCGTTAGGCAAAGGAATAGGTGCCCTATTGGGTGATTCTGAAAGCATTGGCAAACCGGTTCACAGACCTCCGTTGAAAACCGGAATAGAATTAGAAATATCAAAAATACAAGCAAATCCTAATCAACCTCGCACAAAATTTGATGAAGATGCTTTGGCTGAACTTGCTGAGTCTATTACTCATTTAGGTGTTATTCAACCAATTACCGTTCGCGAAGTTGGGCCCGAAACATATCAAATAATTTCCGGAGAACGACGATTTAGAGCTGCTCAATTAGCAGGTTTAGATAGTATTCCTGCATACATAAGAACGGTAAATGAAGTTGATATGCTTACTATGGCATTGGTTGAAAATGTTCAACGTGAAGACCTTGATGCTATTGAAATTGCTACCAGCTACCAACGATTAATTGAAGAATGCAATTTAACACAAGAAAAACTTAGTGAGCGTGTAGGAAAAAAACGTGCTACTATAGCAAATTATTTACGACTTCTCAAACTACCTCCCGAAATTCAATTAGGTATTATAAATGAAGACATTTCTATGGGGCATGCTCGTGCTCTTATAACAATAGAGGATACTGACTTACAAGTTCAGTTATTTACTAAAATAATTGAATCTGAGCTTTCTGTTCGCGAAGTAGAAGAAATGATTCGTAAATACAAAGAAGTAAAACAAATTGACGATGCAGTTTCGGCTAAACAAAAATTAACCGAAGAATATAAATTATTACAAGATGATTTATGTAACCGATTCAAAGCTAAAGTATCTTTTTCTATTTCTCCCAAAGGTAATGGCAAAATAACAATTCCATTTTCTTCTGAAGTTGATTTAGAAAGAATATTAGGTATTTTAGATAAAATTAAAGAATAACTGTATGTCAAAATATTTGGGAATTATTTGTTTGTTCATTTGTATAATAAACAATACATATTCACAAAAATTAGTTTCAAAAGATTCTATTTCTTTATCTGATAATACGTATTTAAACCATTCTCCAAAGACTGCTGCTATACTTTCTGCTGCTTGTCCTGGATTAGGACAAATTTATAACAAAAATTATTTAAAAGTACCTATTATTTATGCCGGTTTTGCAGGTTTGGGATACGGTTTTTCATATTATCAAAAAAATTACAAAGAATTTAAGTCTGTTTATGATGCCTACAGAATGCCATATCTTGAAAAAGGTGAAACACCACCAACAAATATACAACTTACGGTATTTGGCACTTCAGGATACTACCCTGAAAATGTAAGAGAAGGACGAGACTATTATAGAAGATATCGAGATTTAACACTTATAGGAATAGGAACGTGGTATGTATTAAACGTGTTAGAAGCCTATGTATATGCTCATTTATATAATTTTGATACAAGTGATGATTTAAGTATTCGCTGTATTCCATATATAACCCCTTCTCAATATTCTTCTTCATTAAGTTCGGGTGTTACATTATATTTCAGGTTTTAATCGCTATTTTTTTTTCTCTAATTCTTGAATTAAACTCTCCCATTCTATCATTGTTCGTTCTAATTCATCTTGTAATAGAGCGTGATTTTTATAATCATCGGCAGTTATATCTGCTGTTTGCTCTATAAATTTAGTTGTAAGTAAATGTATTTGTGATTCTATATCTTGAATTTGTATCTCTATTTTTTGTATTGCTTTTTCAATTTTTCGCAATTCACGTTCTTTTTCTTTTCGTTGTTCATACTCTCGCTTATTAACGTTTATATCCTGTTTTTGTAGTTTGTGTTCATTTTGCTTTGACTGCAATAATGTTTCAACATGTAATTGCGATAAATATTCTTGTAAATCTCCGATTACTTCGCGTACTTTTGTTTCTTTTACTTCATAAATATGGGTAGTAAGTCCCTCTAAAAAATCGCGATCATGCGATACTAGAAGTACCGTACCATCGTAATTCATCAATGCTTTTTTAAGAACAGCTTTCGATTGTATATCAAGATGATTTGTGGGCTCATCGAGAATTAATACATTATAAGGCTGCAACATTAATTTAGCCATTGCTAATCTATTGCGTTCGCCACCTGAAAGTACTCGAACTTTTTTATCAACATCTTCACCACTAAAGAAAAATGCACCTAAAATATCTCGCAATTTTGTTCGTATTTCACCTACGGCAATTGCATCAAGTGTTTCGAGTACTGTGGCATTTTCATCAAGTATTTCATCTTGATTTTGAGCAAAGTATCCTACTTGCACATTGTGCCCCAATGTTATAGACCCTTCATATGCTATTTCTTGTAAAATACACTTAATTAATGTAGATTTTCCTTCGCCATTTTTACCGACAAACGCAATTTTTTGCCCACGTTCTACTGTACAAACTACATCTTTAAGTATTGTTTTAACACCATATTTTTTAGTTACATTTTCAATTTTTACAACTACTGTTCCTGATCGGGGAGCAGGCGGAAAAGCGATTTTAAAAGCACCATGTGTATCCTTTTCTACTTCAATTCGTTCAATCTTTTCAAGTTGTTTTATACGCGATTGCACTTGAACTGATTTTGTTGCTTTGTATCGAAAACGTTCAATAAACTTTTCGGTATCGGCAATCATTTTTTGTTGATTTTCATATGCAGCCAATTGTTGTTGATACCGTTCTTCTTTAAGTATAAGATATTCACTATAAGGAGCAGGATATGATTGTAATGAATGAAGACTTATTTCAAATGTTTTGTGTGTTACAGCATCTAAAAATCTTCTGTCGTGCGAAATTAGTATAATTGCACCTTTAAATTGTATCAAAAATTTTTCGAGCCACTCTATTGAAACAATATCAAGATGATTTGTAGGCTCATCAAGTAAAAGAATATCAGGTTTTTTAAGAAGCAATTTTACTAATTCAATACGCATACGCCAACCACCACTAAATTCGGAGGTAGGTCTATTAAAATCTGTTCGCACAAATCCTAATCCCATCAACATTTGTTCAATCTCACCATCAATTTCATTTGCTCCATGCATATGAATATAGTCAGTAAGTTCAGTAACCTCATGAATAATTTTCATATATTCATCAGACTCATAATCTGTTCGTTCTGACAATTGATTTTGTAAAAACACAAGTTTTTTCTGTAATGCTTGTATATCATCAAAAGCTGTTTTTACTTCATCAAATACAGACTTACCATTACTTACTTTCATTTGCTGTGGCAAATATCCAATCTTACAGCCATCGGGAATTACCACCGAACCTTCACTTGGATTATCTACTTGAGCAATAATTTTAAGTAATGTAGATTTTCCTGCACCATTTCTACCTACCAAACCAATTTTATCTTGTTCGGTAATCATTACAGAAATATCATCGAATAAGGTAAACCCTCCGAACCGAACAGCTACATTTGAAAGAGAAATCATAATTTAAAACACAGCTTTAGCTATATCTACAGATTGTTTTGCACTGCTATATGTAAACAAATGCAACAATGGCACTTTGTGAGCAACCAATTCTTTTGCTTGCATAATTGCCCATTCTGTTCCTATTTGCTTTGCTTGTTCATCATCAGCACAGTTACGCAAAGCAGAATCTAAATCTTTTGGTAATTGTATATGAAATAATTTTGGTAATACATCAACTTGGTTTTTGAGGCCTATTGGTTTAATTCCGGGAACAATAGGTATAGTAATACCAACAGCTCTGCATTTGGCAACAAAATTAAAATAATAAGTATTATCAAAAAACATTTGAGTAATGATATACTGGGCCCCGGCATCTTGTTTTTCTTTTAAATGCAAAATATCAGTATCTAAATCAGGGGCAGCATAGTGCTTTTCAGGATATCCTGCCACTCCACACGAAAAATTTGTTGGAGTAGATGTATAGTATTCTGTATCACCAATATATTTTCCTTTATTCATATCACTTATTTGACGAAGCAAATCCCGTGCATAGGTATTACCATCAGGCTCTGGCGCATACGGTTCATCACTTCGCAAAGCATCGCCCCTTAGAGCAAGCACATTATCAATTCCCAAAAAATGTAAATCTATAAGTACATATTCGGTTTCTTTACGTGTAAAACCACCGCATAAAATATGAGGAACCACCGGTATATTGTATTTATGAGAAATAGCTCCTGCAATAGCAACCGTACCCGGTCTACGACGCACTCTATTATTGTTGGCATCATACACCTCGCGATGTGATGTAATATTAATAAATTGAGGATTAAATTCCATCAAAGGGTCTATAGTATTGTATATAGTTTCAATTCCTTTACCTTTAAGAGGAGGCAGAATCTCAAATGAAAATAAGGTTTTTTTAGTTGTTTGTATCGTTTGAGCAACATTCATTGTTTTAATTTTTTTTTATTTGACAAAAATATAAAAAATGATTGAGCTTATATGTTTGTATGCAAAAGTTTTACTTTCACATCATGTATATTAGCATTGACATAAAAAAAACAGAGAATTCCATACTCATAGCTCCTTAAATTATTGAAAAAAGTATATTTGTATAATATTATACAACTTATGAAGTCTCAAAACGACATAGCTCTTGAACAATATATTCGAGCGCATATTGATGATGAACCTGAATTACTCAAAGAATTAAATCGTCAGGCACATATTACATTATTACATCCACGTATGCTTTCGGGGCATATACAAGGAAGAATTCTAAAAATGTGTATGCGTATGATACAACCGCAACGAGTTTTAGAAATAGGTACATATACAGGCTATTCTGCTTTATGTATTGCAGAAGGTTTACAAGACAATGCACATTTAGACACTATAGAAATAAACGATGAATTAGAACCAAAAATTCGAACTTTTTTTAATAAATCAGAACATGGTCATAAAATTTCATTACATATAGGAGACTGTTTACAACTTATTCCTCAATTTCCATATATGTTTGATGTAGTTTTTATTGATGGAAACAAACGTCATTATATTGATTATTATGAAGCTGCTATGAGTAAACTTAATTCGAGAGGATTTATCTTTGTTGACAACACGTTGTGGGACGGTCATGTAATTGATAAACACATAGAAGCTACTGATTTTCAAACACAAGGCATTATTGCATTTAATACTCATGTAAAACAAGATACACGTGTAGAAACTGCAATATTCCCTATACGCGACGGTATTACTGTATTATATAAAAAATAAAAAAGTATGATGTATAAAACAATTATTGTATGTGGTGTTTTTATTTGTTCTGTTTATAGTTCATACTCACAAGCATTTCCGTTTCCACAAAACAAACAATATCCCTATGGTTATATAAGTAAAGCCATAACCCCGGCTTACATTCAAAAAAACTATGAATATTGGAAACAACATGCTGTATATATGTGTAATACTCAAGAAGCACGTATCATGAAATTTCCCAACGACAATCAAACAACAGTTTCAGAAGGTATAGCATACGGTATGCTTATTACAGCGTATATGGGCGACAAACAATTATTTGATAATTTATTGAATTACTATTCTGCACGAACCAACTGCAGAGGAATGATGAATTGGATATACAAAGATTGTGAAACAGGAGACAACAAAAAAAATGGTGCAACCGATGCCGATATTGATATAGCATTTGCATTGCTTGTAGCTGCTAAACAATGGCCGCAAGACACTCGATATAAACAAAAAGCATCTATGGTTATAGACAGTTTACAAAAGTATTGTTTTGTTGTTTGTAACGGAGAAATAGTTCAAAAACCGGGAGATGATTTTGGCGGTTGCTATTGTACCAACCCATCATATTATTCACCAGGGTATTACAAAATTTTTGGTTTATTCAAAAAACAAGAAGGGAATTTGAATGCTTACTCATTTTGGGAAAAAGCATATTTTGATGTTTACAGTACATTATTAAAAAATGCACATCCTATCACAGGTTTAGTGTATGCATGGACTAACTTTGAAGGCAAAGATCCTCAAAATTGCTATTATGAAGTTACGGGTTCGGGTACATATAATTCATACCAATATGATGCTTGCCGCACTCCTTGGCGAATCACAATGGATTATGTATGGTTTGGGAATGAACAAGCTCGTGATTATTTACAACGTATTTCTCGTTTTGTTCAAGCTCCCATATATGCACAATATGATAGCAAAGGAACAATTTGGTACGGAGCAGGAGGCATACAAAATATTGTTGACAGCTATTGGACAAATGGACTAAGAAGAATAAACCCTGACTACGCAGATTGGGGACATAGACATGCTATTGCATTTGTTGGTTCGTTTGCTTTAGCATCTATGGCAACCAGCCAATCAAATGTTGATATTTGCATGAATGAATTAAGTACCCTGCAAGCACTCCGATATTATGAATCAAGCTTAGGATTACTATACTCACTATTAGCAAGCGGAAATTTTTGGAATCCTTTATAACAGTATAAGAATAAAATTGCTTTTACCAATTTAACGTTTCTATATACACATTATATTAAAAAAACATTTATATAAAATCTACACAATAAATATATAGATTTTTAGTTTTATTCCTATAATTTGCGTAATTTTGCCCACAAAATAATTCGTATTATCATGGCATCGTATACTATGTTTCCACATAAACATTTTGCTGTTGTAGTATTCAACAATCCAATTATTGAACTACAAGAAGCCATAGCTATCAATGAGGCATATAAAAATGACACACACTATTCAAATATTCATTATTTGATTATTATAATGACCGGTTGCAAACCCAATTTTACTGAAAAAGATTTACCTCGAATTACTGAATTATATACTTCAAACACACAAAAAAATAATCATAAAACAAGTGTGTGGATAGTTGATGAACCTTTGCTAACAGCATTTGCTCATATTTTTGTAAACTATACCGACGAAAAAAGTTACTATTGTTCTACACTTAATAAAGCATAGGTACTAGGCTGTTTTTTTAAAACAAGTTAAAAATAGATTTTTTACTTTTAACTTTTAAAAAGAAACAGATTATGAAAAAA
>Ga0116190_1001610_pt1 | contig 19219 bp, 19 predicted proteins | sample AD_JPNTR4_MetaG_FD_89808 | JGI IMG/M metagenome (GOLD analysis project Ga0116190, IMG submission 89808) | Active sludge microbial communities of municipal wastewater-treating anaerobic digesters from Japan - AD_JPNTR4_MetaG | ecosystem: Engineered > Bioreactor > Anaerobic > Digestate | place...
ATCCTTGGCGCTTCGGCCTTTGTATCCGGGCCAATCCATGGATATGGGTAACGTGTAGAAGGAAAACGGCCGGTTTTCTGCGCAGGCTGTTCAGAATGTGCCCGGTTTTGACAGGCAGAAGCCGGGGCCCAGCTGATTTGGGAGTGATTAGGGGTCTGAAACCCGTCTCCGGGGCCTTTCCGAGGAGACTCGGAAGGAGTGTGCGTATGACCGTATTATGCAACTCGCCTCTGCCTGCGGTTTTTCCGAGGCCTTGGCTCCAGAAAAAGGAGGCGCCGTTGCCGGCGCGAATTCTCACAAATGGCCCCCGCCAAACCAGGCAGGATCTGAACAGGATGCCCGAAAAAGGTGTTCAGAAACGGACAGGATGCCCCACAACCCCACAGGGGGCCACCGGACGTACCCGGGGAGACATCCAAAGAACCGATCAGTCCGGCAGACAACGCTCAAAGAAGCGGTTGATCTCGTCCATGAAGCCGGTATCAAGTTCACTGGTCAGGGTTTTGTCTATATTCGCGTAGTAGTCGGCCAGGACGTCGTCAGGTATGCTGCCATTGTAGAGATCATGTAACTCCTGGTATACACGGTTTTTCTGGTTGGTGTACTCAACCGCCGCCTCAGATCGAAATAGGTTTCTGTGCCCATTGTGGTTCTCGGCCGTGCACGTCTTGTAGACCACGTTCGGATTTGTTATCTCGCCCTGATGCGCTATGACGCCGGTCCTATTGTACGACACTGTTGTGTCCTTGTTGCCATGGATGATCATAACCGCAGTGTCCGCGCTGTTTATGCCGTCGACTGCCGTAAGCCGCGCGGCGCGGCCGAAAAGCATCGTCTGGTATGCCCAGAGAACCGGATATTCCAGGTATGCGATCGACCCCATCATCTTCTCTGCCCGCTCGAAGAGGATTTCCATAGGTGCATTGAAGCCGGCGATACTCGCCGCCGCGGCGATGTCGTGGCCATAGTTCAAGACAGCAGCAACCGCATAGCCGCCCCAGCTGTGCCCATAGAGCATAGCGGGGAGACCATCCAGGGAGCTGTCGCTCTCTATGTAGCTCAGAGCTGAATTCAGGTCCAGCACTGATTGTGGAAGCCCGATAGTGCCCTTCCCCTCGCTCTCGTGGCTTCCAGTACAGTCGAACGAGAACACACGCCAGCCATTGTCCACAAAATACATCGTTTCCGCCAGATAGCTTTCGGCGCCGCCCCCTAGCCCATGGGCGATGACAACCAATCCCTTGTCATTGCGCTCACCGTATACGTAACCCGTAAGAGCGTTGTTGCCCGACTTGAACCGCACAGCTCTGCGGTGGTATCCGTCCACATCGCCGTACGTAAGGTAGCCCGAGAATCTGGGCTTGTCGGCCCTCTGAAACTGCTTGTCGTACATGGTCTTCACAATGACCATCGAGCAGACCGAGAACAAAACGACCACAGTTGCCAGACCGATCAAGACGACATTCGCTATTCTTGGTCTTCTCCTGGCTGTTCCCCTCACTGTAAGCCACACCCCTTTGATCGAGTGCCGCGATTTCGCACGTTGGCGCCGTGAGCGTCCATATGGGCCCATCATATCCCATTCCGCACAACTCCGCCAGGCTGCGGCCGGCCTATATGAACTCTACACCTCGCCCGGTCAGCGCCTCCATAGCATCTTCCAGCCGGTCATATTTCACAAGAATGTAGTCGGTGTTGTACGTCGACACGGAGAATATGCTCACGCCTGCTTCAGCCAAGACACTGCTGATCGCCGCAAGTATGCCGGTCAAGGAGAAGCTCAGAGGACCCAGAACCTTAAGGACCCGCCAATCTCCTTCATACAGGACCTGATCGGGTATCAGCTCCTGCAGGCACACGATCGACAACTCTTCCTGCGTGTGTGTTGCGGACCAAAATGGGCCATCTACCCAGTCAGCGACACCGGCCCGGCTACCAACCGAGCCTTCCACCCGACATATGCCATATATGCCGTCTAGCAATGTCATTCTCAGATTGAGGTTCCGCCGATTGTCCAATGTACTGAGAGGTGTAGATTCACCAGACGTGACGGAAAGGCCGTTCAGCTGGCCTAGATGCGATGGCTGTGGGTCAAACACGGCGGGAGCTGGCATAGTGTCAGTTTTTGCTATTAGTTTCGGAGATCCCCGCAACTTTTGAGTACATCGATTTCGAAGAGCCACCTGACCGCCTCCAAATCACGAAAACCGGGGGGTATCCGACGCGTTTGGGCAGTGAAGCAGACGGGCGGACCGACATAATATCCCACATCATGGGTTCATTTGGTAACGGCACGTAAGCGATGGCACGTTGCGCCAGCGCTTCACCACTAAATCGGCGGTATCTGGCCCCGAGGGCTCCTTTTTTGGGGTCGATTCGCCCCCCGGGGACCCCGGCCTAAATCGATGTACTCAGAACTTGCGTTTTTCGCCGAAACTGGTGTCAGAATGTGACCTTATCCCCGGGCGGATACCCCCGGGGGTATATTCCTGTGCCTCAGCAGTCATCTTTCCGTCCGGCACAGCAGCTGTCCTCAAGGACGCCATTCTGATCTACAATGGAACTAAGGCGTAGACGTGCGCAGGGTTTCTGCGGAAAGACGTGGAACCCCTGCGGGCGACCACGTCTTCCCCGCACACTTCACCGACCTCAAGCCACGCCGTGCGCTCGAGCGGCGAGAACATCTAGGGAAGTCTTGTACGCGAGAGATTCTGCGACTTCGAGATCCATAACCGGCCGCTGTGGAAGGCGCCGCGACGGCGATTCTCGAAAGGATAAACGAAACCTGATAAGGTGATTTTGGGAGGAAGAGTGCGGTGAGAGTACTTGTACTTAACGACCCCAACCTGAATATGCTGGGCATCAGGGAACGTCAGCTTTACGGCGACAGGACCTACTCGGAGCTTGTGGAGTTCATAAAGCAAGAGGGCAAACAAAAGGGTGTTTTCGTTCAGGTTTCGCAATCCAACTGCGAGGGTAGGCTTATCACGGCGATTCAGCGAGCCAGGGGGAGATTCGACGCCATCATCTTGAACGCTGCCGGCTACACCTTCACGAGCATCGCCATACTTGACGCACCTAAGGCTGTGAGTCTGCCCGTCGTCGAGGTACACCTCACCGATATCGGATCGAGGGAAGACTTCCGGAAGTTCTCCTATGTTGCGCTTTACGCCGAAAAGGTGATAGTAGGCAAGGGCTTCGAGGGCTACGCCGAGGCCTTGGACTATCTTTTCGACAAATATGGAAGCTCAGGAGGCGATGGCGGGAAGGGATAGGGCCTTCTCGCAAGCCTTGCTAGATGAACTGTGAAGGTTCAACTTCGGTAGACTGGCAAAGACCATGCGCGATAGTGGCTGGGACAACGTTGGCCGAATTCTACCGCCGGCTGCTGCCCCGAGGCCTGGCCGCGCGGCCGGCGGGGCGGTCCGCCGTGGCAGCTGCTATCATATAGATGCCCTGCACAATGTCTGGCACGATGGCCAGTAGCAGGAGCAATGCGATGTCCGGCATGAAGTAAGCTCCTACGACCCGGAAGTTCCAAGCCCTCGGCTCTCTGAGAATCACACTGCCGAGGAAGCGGTACAGCACGATTAGGGTGAGAGCCGGAACCAACAGGTGCGGCGCGATCCGCCACGCTATCTGCCGAGCTGTAAGAGACCTGGCTTCGCGACTCCATCCACGCATGCGTATGAAGGAACGAATCGTGCCTACGAGCGCGATCAGGAACACGGCAAGTATGACGATGCCGATGAGCTTCATTGAAATCCCACCATCATCGGGCTGTCGCCCGATGAGCAAGTCCCGGAGGCCGATCTGAAGTTGGCTGGAGGCCACCATGCCGTCTATGAGATGCTGTTCGTTCATGAGCAAGGCATAGCCGCGATGCCGGTCTGTTAGTAACGCCGTCTGACACGAATACACCTCATCGGAACCTCCGTGCCCGCCGATCGGCTCTCCGCGGTGTGTGCCGGCGCTCCAGCCCATCCCGTAGCTAGTGCCCCGCACCTGGTCAGGCGGCGACGCCATGAGTGCTACGCTATCCGAGGACAAGATCCTGCCGCCTTCATAGGCCCCCTCATTGTCTATTGCCATCAGAAAACGGCTCAGGTCGCGTGCAGTCGAAACGATGTAGCCTGCACCCAGCAGGTAGGCGCGGAAGACAGGCCCGCGGGCTACAGGGAAACCAAACAGCTTGCTGTGCCCCTGGGCCAACCCTGCCTCCAGAGCATCCTCTTTATCGGCATAGCTGTTGGTCATCCCCAGCGGCTCGAAGATGTGTTCAGTCACATAGTTCGCGTAGGACTGCCCGCTGACTGTCTCGATAATCAGCGCCAGGGTCGCGTAGTTGGGGTTGAAGTACTGGAATGTAGTGCCCACAGGCGCAGTCAACCGGGCATGCTGGAGGTCATGCACCCCTTGCTCAAGCGTCGCGTCGCTACGTAGCACGCGGTTGTAACCGAGCTCGGAGAGTCCGCTTGTATGGTTCAATAGATGGCGGATCGTAATGCTCGTCGAAGCAACGGGGTCTGACACGCGGAACCACGGCAGGTAAGCTTTGACAGGCGAGTCAAGGTCGACGAGGTCCTGCTCGACTAGCTGCAAGATAGACACTGCTGTGAACGGCTTCGTGGTCGAACCTATGATCATCGGTGTATCAGGCGTCATGGGTTGCCCATGCCCTGCGGTGCCGTAGCCTTTGGCATAGGTCACCTCACCGTCCTCGAACACGACAAGCGAGATGCCCGGGATGCGGTGCTTGTTCATCTGCCGGTCTACGAGGCGATCGATAGCCGACATGTCGGGAAAGCCTGCCGCCGCATCCTCTGCAACAGCCGTCGTCGTAGCCACAGCGCCTAGAGCGCCCATAGCGCCCAGGGCGCCAACTAGGATAACAGCCGCAAGCCACCTCTGTTTTGCCCAACGTCTCACTTGGCAGCCCTCCCCAAGTCGCTTTCGAGTATCCTTCCGCTGGAAACAGCACCATCATCTCACAAGTGAGTCTGCAAAGCAATACTTCGAAGGGATACCCCCTCTGGCACAATCACCTGCTAGCCCTGTGATTCTGCCTTGCGTATCTCCTCATCCCAGTCCTTGTTAGCGTGAGCCATATACTCCTCATCGCTGATCAACTCGGCGTGAATTTTCCGGACAGTCTCGTCAGAGACCCGACCGCCGGTAACCATCTCCTTGCCGGCCTGCCGCAGTGCGTCGTAGAACTCGCTAATCGCTGGGATGTCAGCTGCTCCGGCGTCACTAAGAATCGCTCCGCAGTTACGATAGACCTCCAGCACAGGGGACATCTGAACAACCATGGCCTTAAGCAGGTCGAAGTTGTGCTCCCCGGGGAATCCGCAATTCGCCACGCAGAACACGCGCGGGAATCGCTTGACTCTGCCGTCATGATAGAAGGTGCCATCCGCATTCTTGCGGATGTGAGGCGTGGCTAGAGGCAGGAGTCTTTCCGTGAAGCTCTTCAGCAATCCCGTCATGTACATAGAGTAGATCGGAGTGCCCAGTCCCACGTAGTCCGACTCAAGAAAGAGATCCATCAGTCTGGGCATCTCATCGTTGATCACACACTTTCCCGGTGTCTTGCCCCAACAGCCAAAGCAGCCCCGGCAGTGCTTAATGTCGCGCTCTACAAGGAATACCTCTTCTGTTTCGGCTCCTGCCTCTCTTGCCCCTTCCAGCAGCGGTTCAACGATCCTATGAGTGTTGCTGTTGCGCCCCCGCGGGCTGCCGTTGAAGACTGTCACCTTCATCTAGACCGCTCCCCTCTTATCCCCGTCTTGTCCTCGACTAGGGTTCCGTCTTGCTCTTCTCTTGAGACTCCCCGGCGCCCAATGCGCCTCACTTATCTCCGGAACGATTCGTCAAGACTCTGGTTCTTCCTGTGCCGATACTCAGGGCCCTTTAGACAAAACCGATTCTATGGCACGGCACAGCATCGACATTGGATTGGCATAGTTGACAAGGAGCGCCTCAGGGCAGCATGTGTGGATGTAACGTTCAGCATCTGCGGTGAACGCTACAAAGTTGGAGAGGAGAGACGAGCGGGATTGCCAGAACCCAGGGTCGGATGTCCAGATGGGCGTAACCACGCGACGCCCGGGTGAAACGTTGGCGCCGGGCAGGTCTTGATACCTGCCCGGCGCTACGCACTTCGCTGACGCTTTCAGCTTCCTCTGGGTCGCGTTCGGAGGCGAGCACGTTCGTTTCACTCCCTGCCGACGGTCAAATCAGGAGTGTAGACCGATGGAACCAACTAGCAGGAGATTGCCTTGCGCCATGATCTCTTTATAGGGGCCGTCTTCAGCTCACCTCACCCCGATAGCGCCAAGACCCTTGTTGATGGTCTCCTGGATGCTCGGACTCCATTCCGAATGAATGTTCAGCGTAATGAACGCGGGCACCTGCGTCTTGCCTAACGTAGAAAGCTGCGCATAGCCTGTGTAGTCGCCGTCATCCAGAGACCGAGAGTTGTTGACATCGATCCACCCGAAGACATATAGCGCCGCAGCTTGCGGTAAGCGAGTCATGCTGAACTGCCTGTTACTCCCTGGGTACACGACAGAGCTGATGGCGTCGAATTGGTCGTTTGTGGCGACGAGAGCAGCCCTCGTGAGACGGGCATTAGTAACTGCAGCGTAAGCATTCACGAAACCGTAACCGAACCACGTGTCCCATCCAAGCATGTCTTGTGGTCGTATCGCTGTCTCCCGTAACACCTCTCGCACTTGGGATGATGGTACGCCGTTCGCCAGCATCAGCCCTACCAGCCCGGCAACGTGGGGCGACGCCATTGAGGTCCCCTGCGCATATGCATAGCCATGCCCAGTCGAGGCACTGTAATTGGTGCTATATACACTGACCCCAGGAGCGATGAGATCGAGGCTAGTCCCTCCGTTGGAAAAGTCGGCTACGCTATTAGGCTTCGCGGCGGCCCCGACGGCTATCACTTCCGGATAAGCGGCCGGATACATCACTGAGGAAATCCCGTCATTGCCGGACGCCGCGACGATTATGGCGCCTCTACGTGCAGCGTAAGAGACCGCCTCCTGTAGCACACTTGAGCCCTCGTAACCACCTAGACTAAGGTTGATGACATCCGCCCCTGCATTGGCGGCCCACCGGATTCCTGAGGAGATATCTGCCCACGAGCCCCGACCCGTCGTGTCGAGCACGCGAACTGACATAATTCGCGCGTTCCAGTTTATACCAGCAACGCCAATAGAGTTGTTTGTCAGTGCCCCTATCGTTCCAGCCACATGGGTGCCGTGACTGCTGATTGATTGGCCTGGCTTACCCGGATCCCACGGGTCACTATCTCCGTCCACGAAGTCCCAGCCTGGAACGAGGTTGCCGATATCAGGGTGATTGTACCGTAGACCAGTATCGACTACCGCGATAGTAATGTCTGCTCTTCCTGTGATCGTTTCCCATGAGGCGGGGAGATTCATGGCCCCATACCAGTAGGCTTGCTGTGAGTAGCTCGGATCATTGGGGACCCTGGCAGCCGCTACAAGACCATTGGGTTCAACGGATCTCACCATGGGACTTCTCTTGATCTCGTCCATAAACTCGTCTAGTGATCGCCCTTGAGGAACCTTCACTATTGCCCTGTTGATGATTTGCCTGATCTCGTACGCACTACTCCCGACATCTCGTAAAAGCGCATCAACGTTGGCGGCAGTAAGGTCACTCTCTAGTTCCACGAGCACACTATCCGGCTCCCCCAAGGCGACAGGATCGGTCCACGCATCGTGCGAGGCAGCGGCAACTCTCCCATACAGTTCGCTCGCCATGAACTCAACCCGGCCATCCACAGAGACTATCCCTGTACCGGCCGGAGCAGATACAAGATAGAAGTCCTGCACTATGGTGGCGTTGTTGAAGACCGCAACGGTGGCCGTTGCCGGGGCGTAGTCTTTCTTGGTGACTGTGATCGTCACCTGACTGTCAGTCGTCGTAAGCCCGTGGAGCTCAAATGCACCTGCGCTGTTTGTCGTGGCCGCAACCTGGCCTACTGAAACTGCTGCTCCTGTGACTGGATGTGCTGTCACTGGGTGGCCAAGGCCAGCGGTTGTCACACGCCCAGTGATACTGAATGTCTTAGTCCCTACCCCATCGCAACCGTTACAACCCGCCAGCGATATGAGGCCCAAGCAAATGATGAGTGCGAGCAATGGCTTGCGATACCTCATGTCTTTCCTCCTCCTCGAAGTCTTGGGACGGCCTACCTGCACCAAAGCAAGTGGGAGCCATAGTCCTTCGGCCCCCGAGATTCTGGAATCCTCGCAGACTTGTATTTCGATAGAACACTGCGTAATCCTTCCAGAAATGCCAGTCCCGTTATCAACCTTCTTCGAGGTTTGACTTAGGCAGGTTTGAGGATGGGGCGATCTGGTAGCCGCATATGTCAGCGGCGATCCTCTGCGGTTCCGGCCGGACCAGCACGTCGTGCCCAGTCCGCAGTGGCCAATGTGGCGAAGTACTCTACAGCCACTAAACCCAGACCTCCGATGAGCGTGACCACTCGCAGCAGACCTATGGTGGGCTCGAATGGCAAGCCGAGCATGTGCTGCACCTGACTAGTAATAGTAGGCTCTGTCAGCGCTAACCACGCGGTCACACAACATAGCACGAACAGAATGCCTGCAGAAACAACCGCTGCAATGCGAGCGTCGTGCTCGGCACTCAAGGTGCGTATGCGATCTCCGCCGTGGCGACTACCTACGACAAAACCGCCGAGTATCCCGACAATCAGGTTTGGAACCGGAAAGGCCATGAAGAATCCGTAGATCAAGACCGAGTAGAAGACCGCCACACACACGAGGGCCGGCCACGGAATGGTGTATAGCGAACCCAATCGGCTGCGCAGGATCGTCGCGTCCAGTGTGAGCCCGGCAAGGAAACCGGCCCCTGCCATCCATGGAATCCACGGGGTATCGCCAAGGAGCCAGAGCGTCCCCCACCAGCCGAGGAGCATCAGGGCAATAGGTGCGATACTGCCCAGCACGATCATGGACACAGCCCTATTCCACGCTCGCATGCAAGCAGACCCCCATTACGCTAATCATCGCAGGTATGATGCCAGCTGAGGTGGCCTGTGTCAGCGGCGGCGCTCTGAGGCCCGAGCTGAGCCACCGCACTCGATCCCGTGCCCTGGACATGCTTGCGGTGCGCCTCGTTTCACTGGACACTAACCCTCTCGACGACCGCGTCAGGGGGGATGCCGCGCAACCCCTGCTCCCTTCGGTCCTCGAGGATCAGGCGGATAGCCTCCGAAAGGCTCTTGAGCGCTTCATCCTTCGTCCTCCCCTGGCCGTTGGCGCCAGGCACTTCGGGAGAGTAGGCGATGAACCACTCGCAGTCTTGCTCGATGACTGCCGTAAACTCGTTGGTCATAGGCTCCGGCCTCCTCTATTCATGCCGGTATGTCTGTCATCTCGGCATATCTTGACATCTTGGTTTCTCCGTACACTCGGTCCGCTGTAGAAAGGCCTAGCTCTGACAATCACAAGATCTACACCCGAATTCTCGTCCGCAGCGCCAGCGCAGGATCCAGAGAGGATGTCAGCGTCAATACTGCATTCGGATGCCGCTACCAGCACCATCTCGCTGATCAGTGTTTCAGTTATGGCGATTGCTGGTACCACCTTCTTGCCGTTACGTCAAGTGCCAAGATGATCTTACCACACCGATAGTGCGTCAGCACTCAGCCCGGTCTGGCGGATTCGCGTGTCAGCGGCGGCGCTCAGCAGTTCCAGTTGATCCGCCAGCCCAAGTTCGTCCCACGGGGCACGCTTGTTAGGCGCCGCGAACGGCTTGTCGTCTTCGGAGCTCACTCGTCCAGCCTCAGGACGTATTCGGGCTGGTCTCCGTAGCAGTCTCCAGTGGGCTCGAACCCAAGTCGCCGGTAGAACCCCTCCGGGCCTGCCGGACCAGTCTCGCAGCACGTGTATAGTTCGCGCACACCCATCGACCGCAGATGAGCAAGCATCCTATGTATGGCGCGAGCGCCGTATCCTTTCCCCTGAAAAGGCCCTGCAATCATCAGTCTCCAGAGGAACACGCCAGGGCAGTCAATCCCATCGTCGTAGTCCGATCCGAGATGCAGCATTATGAAGCCGACGAGATCGCTGTCCGCGTAGATTGCTCTCACCCACGCTCCGTCTGAATAGGCGGCTTGCGCGAGCGAGACTGCGTTGTCGGCAACCATCTTACGCTGCTCATCAGAGAGGGTTTGACTGAGCTTGCATACGTCCAGCACTGTGGCAGCAGTTATTCGCTTGAAGTGTACATCAGGATCATGCATATGCCTATCTCCTCCTCCGCTGATCTTCAGTCAAGCGCAGCAGCAAAACCGGCACGCCCGCACACAATCGTCTCAAAGAAGTCTATCTAGGTCGACAAGAAGAATACCTTCCACACCCAGCGGCAGGGACGCTACAACCTCACCGCCTGCCGAAACGGCGAAGGCGCCTCCGAAGCTCGGGCACTCCTCAATATCGGGATCGCCGATGTAGTTGGTCATGAGAGCGGGCGCGCCCACCGACGCGACCTGGCGAGCATACTCCGGCATCTCCTCTGCATCCCAGCGAGCCTGATCTGCCGACCCATCCGGAAAACACCGGGCGAAAGGGAACAGGAGCAGGTCAGGGCGGAGTGCTCTGAAGCGGACAACCAGGGCATCATCGAAGAGGTCGCCGCAGATGAGAAAGCCGACATTCCCGATGGGCGTGCGGGCGACTTCGATGGAGGTTCCGTGCCTGTAGATGGCTGGGTCCGCAGCGACACCGTGCCAGTGTGGTTGGTTCCGTCTATACCTCAAGGCAACGGAGCCGTCCGGTGCGATCAGGACGGCGGAGTCATATAGACAATCGCCGTCTCTCTCAATCAGTCCAAAACCAATCCACAGGCCGTTCAGACAAGCTACAGCCCCGAGTCTCTCCGTTGCCGGGCCCGGAACGGACTGACCGAGCGGAAGATCGTGCGCCCGGTCATCGTTGTTGATCAGGCCCGTGAGCACAGCTTCCGGCAGCAGTACGAGCCCGGCACCCGAGCCGGCAGCGTCCGCCGCCATCTGCTCAACACGGTCGAGATTTGCAGTGCGATCCGCGGTGATACGAGGCACAAGCAGTGCTGCCTTCAAGGCTACTCCCCCTAGTGCTGAAGGAGCGGACAGCGGCGATCACCAGACGCGCTTGGTGGCCCGAGGTCCCTCGAGTTACGGTCATCCCGCGCAATATCGTCGCCACCGGAGTCCATCCAACGTACTGCGGCTTCTCAAACCCAGGTCCGGGAGTCAACTCTTCGATACCTAAGTAGTGGTCGGTGCGGGCTCGGTTCCATGCATGGATGACTTGCCCATCACCAAGAGACAATCCAATATGGCCCCAGTTACGGTACTCGCCCTCGATGGTTCCTAAGCAATCGTAGAAGACGTATGCGCCTCTCGGTGGAACGCCTCGATGCTCTCGCGCACAGTACGCGTCTGCTGCCTCCTTGGCTGTCGACCCCTGTCCGTCAAGCACGATGCTGTTTCCAAGCTCGTAAGCATCCTCAACGAACAGATAGCACAGAAACGCATAATCGGTGATACCCAGCTTATCAACTGCCCAGGTGATGGCGCCCTCGGCATACACATTGGGTTCACTTTCCAATAGAGTCCCCCTCTTCTCATCCCAACTCATGCCGTGACAGTATCATGAATGGTATGACCCGGCTAACAAGCGGGCGAGTCGACAAGTCCATCGACGTCTGTCCTGTGGTCGAGCTAACCCCGCTCACTCCACCGGGTAATTGCACGCAACTCTGTGCCCTGGCGCCACTTCCACTTCGCGCGGTGGGCGGCCGGGTTCCATGCAGTCGGGCTTGGCCCTGGGGCAGCGCGGATGGAATGGACAGCCCGGGGGCGGAGCAAGCGGGCTCGGCACATCTCCTGTGAGCGGCGCTGCCGGTTTCGCGGTGGTGCGGTCTTTGTCGCGTCTCCATATGCCCGCGCCGGGCACAGCAGCTATGAGCGCCTGGGTATAGGGGTGTGCCGGGCTGCCAAACACCTGTCCGGACGGCCCTGTCTCAACTAGGTGCCCCAGGTACATGATGCCAATCTGCGGCGACATGTTCTTGACCAACGCCAGGTCATGGGCGATGAATATGTAGGTCAGGCCGAACTGGTCCTGGAGTTTGCGAAGCAGATTGAGTATCTGGGCCCGGATCGACACATCAAGCGATGACACCGGCTCATCGGCTATGATCAGCTTGGGACGCATAGCCAGCGCCCTTGCGATCCCAACCCTCTGACGCTGCCCGCCGCTGAACTCATACGGGTATCTTTCGGCGGCATCCGTAGGCAGTCCCACGACATCAAGTAGATGCCTGACTCGTTCCTTCTGCTCTGCGTGGGTTCCGATGTTATGTACCCTGAGAGGCTCCGAGATGATCTTGGCGACAGTGTGACGCGGGTTGAGCGATGAATATGGGTCCTGGAATATCATCTGCATGTCGGTGCGGGCCAGGCGCAATTCTTCAGGTCCTTTAGCGGAGAAGTCCTCGCCGTTGAACCTGATACTGCCTGAAGTAGGCTCTTCCAGCCGAAGTATGGTCCGGGCCGCCGTGGACTTTCCGCATCCGCTCTCGCCTGCAAGCCCGAACGTAGAGCCTTTTTCAACATCGAAAGAGATCCCGTCCACCGCCCGCACAGTCCCCACAGTCCGCCGGAATAGGCCGCCGGTAACCGGGTAGTGCTTCTTCAGGTCTGTTACTTCAAGCAAAGCTTCCTTCATCGCCTGTCACCTCCGCCCAGACATCTCACCCTGCGCCCGTCTCCAGTGCTCTCCAGTTCAGGCCGGCACTCACGGCACTCTGTGCGCGCCTCGCCGCATCTGGGAGCAAACCGGCATCCGGTCGGCGGGTCCAGCAGGTTAGGCGACGCTCCTTCAATCGAGTAGAGCATCGTTCCCGTGGGATCGTCCATTTTTGGCACGGACGAGATAAGCCCGCGCGTGTATGGGTGCGTTGGGCATTCCAGCAGCGCGCCGGTCGAACCTTCTTCGACTATCTGCCCTGCGTACATCACCGCCACCCTGTCCGCAACCTCGGCCACTATCCCGAAATCATGCGTGATGAGGAGCACTCCCATGTTCAGCTCCTGCTGCAGCTGACGGATTAGGTCGAGTATTTGCGACTGAATTGTCACATCCAGGGCGGTGGTGGGCTCGTCCGCGATCAGGACCTTAGGGTTGGCCGCGAGAGCCATGGCGATCATGACCCGCTGCCTCATCCCGCCGCTCATCTGGTGCGGGTAGTCCTTTGCCCGCCGAGCAGGGGATGCAATGCCCACCCTGTCCAGCAGTTCCACAGCTTCCTTGTCTGCCTCGCGCTCCGAGACCTTATGGTGAACGAGGATGGCCTCCGCCACTTGGAAACCCACAGTATACACCGGGTTGAGGGATGTCATGGGTTCCTGGAATATCATGGAGATGTCGCCGCCCCGCACCTTGCACATGTCGGGCTCCGAAAGTTCGAGAAGGTTCCTTCCTTCCAAGAGCACGCGGCCGGACACTATGAGGCCCGGCGGAGACGGGATCAGCCTCATGATGGAGAGAGCGGTCGCGCTCTTCCCGCAACCCGACTCGCCTACAAGAGCCAGCGTCTCACCGCGTTGCACTGCCAACGATACGCCGTCTACCGCATGGATCGGGCCGCGTTCAGTAAGATACCATGTTACAAGATCTTCTACGACGAGTGTAGGCTCATCCAATGCTCTCGCCTCCCCCCGGCCTCCCGATGCCTGCCTGTTTGCCGATCCCTGCGTACCTGGCCATTCTCTTTCTCAACTTCGAGTAAGCAGACTGCCTGGGGATATGGGGGTTTAGAACCTCTTCCAGAGCGTACCCGAACATCATGAAACCGAAGACGGTTATGAATATGGCAAGTCCCGGGGGAATGACCCACCACCATGCGCCAAACAGCAAGGCATGGCCCGACTGCGCCTCATAGAGCATCTTCCCCCAGCTCACTGCGGTTGGATCTCCGAAGCCGAGGAAACTCAGCCCGGCCTCTGCCACCATCACGCCGGCAGCGGAGAGCACCCCATTTACGATGAGGAGCGGCGAGACTGATACCAGTATGTGTTCGCGCATGATGTGCCCGGGCCTCGCCCCGACGCTTCGCGACGCAACCACGAAGTCGCGCGACTTGAGCGAGAGCACCTGCGACCGTATCATCCGAGCGACGCCCGCCCAGCCCAGCATGGTGAAGATGACGATTATCATGTAGAACTTAGTGCCCATGTAGTTCGCCAGGAGTATCATGAGCGGCAACCCCGGCACTACAAAGAGGATGTCGCAAGTCCTCATTATTAGGGTATCGGCGAACCCTCCCAAGTAGCCTGCTACGATGCCGAGTAGCGCTCCCAACACGGTAACGCACACCCCAGTGGTAATACCGACGATCAGCGAGACCCGGGCTCCATATATCAACTTGCTCAGGATGTCCTTGCCCTGAGCGTCAGTGCCCAGGGGATGCCCCGGTCCCGGAGGCAGTCGTCTGGGCCCTCTCTGGCCAATGTCGTACGGATCGTACGGTGCGATCCACGGCGCTGCAATCGCAATGATGATGACCGCAGCCGTTATTATGATCCCGACCCGTCCGCGGGGGTGTCTCCATAGTCGACTGGCAATGTCGTGCACGTCATGTCCCCCCTACTTCAGCTTAACCCGTGGGTCCAGCCGAGCGTAGGCAAGGTCCGCGCACAGGTTGGCCAGGATTGTAATGACAGCCATTATCAACATCGTCCCCTGCATCAAAGGATAGTCCAAAGACCGGGAGGCCTCCACGATCAACAGGCCCATCCCTTCCCACGAGAATATGGTCTCGATCACTGTCGCTCCGCCCACAAGCCCAGACAGGCTCATGCCTATTCGGGTGACAAGCGGAAGCATTGCATTGCGGAGAGCATGCCTGTAAAGAGCCGTGTTCTCGGATAGGCCCTTCGCGCGCGCGGTCCGGACGAAGTCTTCGCCGGATATCTCTACCATGGAGTTGCGCACCAGGATCCCATAGCCCACAATCCCGCCTATGCACATCGACAGCACTGGCAGGAATGCGTGCCTAGCCACGCTTCCGATGAATGCCCAGTTCCACCCCACTGGAACGTGCGGGCTGACCATGCCGTAGGCCGGAAAGACCGGCCAGTAGAAGGCCAGTATCAGTGTGAGTATCATGGCAATCCAGAAAGACGGGAGGGCTGACACAACGATCGAAGCAGAAAGCAAAATCGTATCGAGATGCCCTCCCCTCTTCCAGGCTGCGGCGGCGCCGAGCGCAACCCCCAGCGCCACCGACACCAGGAAAGACGATAGAGTAAGTACCAGTGTCCACGGTATGCGCGAGAGTATGATCTCGCTCACAGGGCGCCTGTAGGAGAAGGAGGTCCCGAGCTCTCCTCGGAGCAGGTTCCCGAGGTATACTGCATACTGTACATGAAGCGGCTTGTCGAGGCCAAACTGCGCCAGTATCTCCTGCTTGGCCTCTGGCGAAAGCCGCGGATCGTTATAGAGGTGCCCCGCAGGAGTCCCCGGAGTGAGCCGCGGCAGGAAGAAGTTGAGCGTCACCACTATGAAGAGGATCAGCGCGGTCTGGAGCAGCCTCCTTGCCCAATAAGCGCCCGACACTATTACTTTCCTCCCTTGTAGACCAGGTTGGAGTAGGTCGTCGAATTGTTGATACAGCTATCGGGCTCTACGGTCCACCCCGTGAAACGGTCGTCCCTGTAGAGCATGAGTACGTTGCTGCTGAACAGCGGAATGTGGTAATAGGCCTCAGCCAACTTGGCCTGCATATCGCGAAGAAGCTTGATCCTCGCCTGGTCATTCATCTCGACCAACATGGCCTCGGCAAGCTTGTCGTATTCAGGGTTGGAGTAACCTCCGTAGTTGAACCCCGCAACACGCCCTTCATTGATGACGCCGCGCGAAGTGTGTGCATAGTAGAACATCATGTCAGGCACGGAGAAGCTCACGCTCGACACCGCAGCATCGAAATCCGCAGCCTGCTCCTTATTCCTAAGCGACTCCGCAGTGAGCGGAGTGAAATACGCATCGATTCCTATCTGCTTTATCTGATATACGAGCAGCTCTGCCAGGTTTATGCTGGTTGGCAGATTGCCCGTGAGTATCTCCAACTTGATGGGTTTGCCGTTCTTGTCCTCCCTGATGCCGTCGCGGTTTTTGTCGACATATCCGGCCTGATCAAGGATGGCCTTCGCCTTCGCAACGTCGCGCGGCACGGGGCCAAGGGCCTTGTTGTAGTGCAGATCGCTCGGAACGACGAGCCCAGGGCCCTGCTCACTGCCATAGCCCAGCAGCACCTGGTCGATGAGCTCCTTCTGGTTGATGGCGAGCGATACCGCCTTGCGCAGCGTCGCGTCATTCCACGGAGCGCGCCTCAAGTTGAACATCAGCGTCCTCACGGAGGTGCTGGGCGCCATTGCCACCTTGACGTTCGGATAACCCTTGGGATTCCTGTCGATCTCCTCCGCCACTGCCGGATCGACACTCCAGAGAAGCGCATCAAGATCGCCCCTACGGAGGGCCATTATCCCCATGGTTTCGTCGCGCAGCACCCGGAGGGTGATGGTTTCAACATTGAGGCTGGACCGATAGTGGTTGCCCAGGTTCTTCAGCGTTATGAACTGACCGTCGCGCCTTTCTGCAACTGCGCACGGTCCGCATCCTATCGGGTTATCGAGATTGGGGTAGTTTCTCGGGTCGTCTATCTTGCTCCAAATGTGCTTGGGCAAGATAGACGGAGCGGTGGCGATGAAGCGGACCGCGTTCGATGAGGGACTGCGGAATGTCACACGCACTGTGTGTTTGTCGATTGCCTTCGCCCCTGCGAGATTCCCTATGATCGCCATGAAGCTTGGGAACCGCTTCTCGCGAATGAAGTTGAAGCTGAACTCCACATCTTCAGCAGTGACGGGCTTCCCGTCATGCCACTTCGCGTTCGGGTTCAACTTGAACTCGACTGACGTCCCTCCGTCTTTGATCTCCCAGCTGTCGGCCAGGCCCGGAACCAAGCCTTCGTCGGAGTCCCAGCCAAGAAGGGTGTCGTACACCCATCCGATGACGAACGTTTCAGAGCTTCCGTAGCCCATGTATGGGTTGAGGTTCTTGACGTCTGCTATCACTCCAAGGTTGAGGTTGCCGACGGCCTTGGCCGCCCCCGCTACCCCAGCGCCCGTCGGAACCATCAGAAGGCCGACACAGAGGATAGCGATTACCACACTCCTAAGCGGCTTTTCCATGCACACTACCTCCTTGCTTCGCAATCCTGCGTCTTGCGTCTACAGAATCTTCGTCCCAAGAGCATTGGGGCCAACGCTGTTGTCGAATATCTCTTCTATGTGAATCACATAGACCGGCCTCTTCTGCCACAGATCAGTGTTGGGTTTGTGGTACACATCGTGCTGAGCGTTGATGAATTTGTGATACTTGCCGTCTCTGTGAATCTCCATCTTCCCGCGAACCTCATAGGTGATGGCGGGTGGCTGATAGTACACCAGCGTTACTTCCGGGTTTTCGAGATAGTTGGTCCAAGAATGCTTGAGTGCCAGCTCGATCGAGCCCAAAATCGAGAAATCGATCCGCTCCTTGCATCCCTCGCCCCACATGTACTTCGTGAGTAGCTGCAACCCCTCTTCGCTGTACCCATCGCGCCAACCGCGGCCGATGTGCTCGAGGTAGGCATCAAGGACTTCGTCCAGGTACTCAGCCTTGGGTATGAACCCTACACCTTTGATAGAACCGTTGAGGCCGGCGCTGCCGTTGGATATGAACGTAGGAGTATGTCGGGTAAACCCGAGGAAAACCTCGTCTCGACTGACTTGATCGCCCTGAGCTTGCCTTCGCACCAGCTCGGCGCGACCGTCGTAGGCCCATCTCACAAACTTGTCCGGCAATCTGAATTCGTCCATACACTAACCTCCTAGTACTGCGCAATCTGCTCAGCGGGCGTGGTTTGAGATTGGTCTGTGGTTACGCGTTAACTACGCTTCTTCGAGGCAGCAGCTGATAATCCTCCCATTCTCCGAGCTAACTTCTATCACGCGCCGTTCGAGGCCTCGCCTATCAACCCCAGTTGTGTCCTGTATGGCTACCCTAGCCATCGCAAGAAGGATTAGGAACGGAAAAGGCGAAATCAGTGGCGAATTGGGCCCCATCGGGCGGATTGAGATGGTCGGCATTGACCAACTCCGCTGACGCGCATCTGGATAGAGCCATCTTGTGCGTAGACTCCTACATCTACTTCGGTACTGACGATCACTTTGTCAACTACATCCTAAAGTTCCTTGCGCCCGGCGGAACGCTGGCCGTGGCCATGCCCGGACTCATGAAGGATTCTGAGGACGGCGTCTCACACCATCTAAAGCCGTTCTGGGGGCAGGACTGCTGGTGCTGGCATAGACTTGAATGGTGGAGACACCTCTGGGAGCGCACTGGACTGGTGGACATGGTCGAAGCCGACACGCTTCCGGATGGATGCGCCTCGTACGTACGCTGGAGAGAAGCCCAGGACAAGGCGGGCCTGAACCCGTGGCCCCAGGACATTGGGATCTTGAAGCAAGACGCGGGAGAATATGTAGGATTCATCAGGCTAGCAGCGCGCAAGACGTAGGTTATCGTCGCGTATCGAGGCTCCGGATCACCGCATTGATCCGCCTTCTCACCTTCTAGTATTCGATTTCTGCCCACGCCCTGAGCCTCTTCGACGGTCAAGGCGCCAAGGTAGTGCAACGCTTCATGCCTAGGAATTCCGTCCCGCATGACGGACTCAACGATGGTGCCGTTCGTCTCGACCGCCGTCAATGATATCACAGCGGGGAGCACAGTGTAAACCAATAATTCCCACATGCGCGTCATGAGAAGGAAAGTCCGCAGCAGGTGTACTACGCAATCGCATATGATCCTCTGACCGCAGAGACCAAAGACATGACAAGCTCCTGTTTGACAAGAACCGAGACTGCCTTCTGGGTCAGTCCATCCCGGGCCCGGCAGGCCCCGAGGGGTTCTACCGGCGACTTGGGCTCGAGCTCACGGAGATCGCTACGGGGACCAGCCGGAATACGTTCTAGGCCTGGACGAGTGAGCTCCGAAGACGACAAGGCAACGTCGCTGAAGCCTGATCACTATCTCATGTAGCGTTTCAGTTG
>Ga0116190_1001614_pt1 | contig 19206 bp, 15 predicted proteins | sample AD_JPNTR4_MetaG_FD_89808 | JGI IMG/M metagenome (GOLD analysis project Ga0116190, IMG submission 89808) | Active sludge microbial communities of municipal wastewater-treating anaerobic digesters from Japan - AD_JPNTR4_MetaG | ecosystem: Engineered > Bioreactor > Anaerobic > Digestate | place...
CTTCAGCGATACTTGTATAGTCAAAGTAAGGGTGGGAGACCATGGCGTAGATTTCGCCGTTTACGGCGTTCATCAAGATAATGGCGCCATGCTTATCGCCAAGCAATTTATCCGCTTTGGCTTGCAGGTCGAGAATAATGTTCACAGAAACATCACTGCCAGGCGGGGGCTGATTATAAAACAGCTGGTATTGACTGCTTAAGGTTTCGTCGCGCGTTTCTGTTCCGCGCAAATAGGGGTACAGGCTACGTTCAAGCCCTGATTTTCCTAATACGGGGTTTGTGTAGCCGATGGTTGTACTTAGTCCAGGCACGAGCAACTCACGTTCATAGTCGCCAGGTGTGCCGATCGTGCGCACGATGGGATTGCCACTTTGGTCGCTGATATTGCCTAATGGCGAATAGCGGTCATCAATCGCCCAGCGCATGTTTTCCGCTTTGTTAACGATGGCGTCCTGGTTGAATATCGCCAGGTAGCTGTTCCAGCCGATGATAAGCACAAAGATGCCAAGCACTATCGCGGCGATGCGATGATAGGGTTTGCGCGCTTTATCAGGCAAGGGAATGGTACTTGAATCGGCACTGATTTTTAGCAATAACAAGATAGCTAAGATGCTGGTAACCAGCGATGAGCCCCCATAGGACATAAATGGCAAGGTTACCCCAGTGAGCGGGAGCAAGCCCAAATTACCGCAAATAATCCAAAGACATTGCAAGGTCAGGAACATGGAGATGCCAAAGGCGAGATAACGGCCGTAGGTTGTTTTGGAAGCCAGCGCGATATTAATGCCCCGGATAATGACAATCGCGAAGAGAATGAGCAAGGCTGATGTGCCGATAAGCCCGGTTTCTTCGGCGATGGCTGTGAAATAAAGTCCGATACTGCCACCGGTACAAAACCCGGACTGCCTAAGCCTGGTCCGGTTCCATATAGCCCACCGGACGCCACGGCAATTTGTGCCTGCGCGATTTGGTAGGAACTGCCCGATGTATTCAGCCAGGGATTGAGCCAAATATCCACGCGGGTTTTGACGATATCAAGCGTAAAATAACCAACAACAATAGCTTTGATGGCCAACACGGGCACAATCCACAGGTATTTGCGACTGTTGCTGCTAACCGTAAGCATGAGCACGTAAAAGCCCAGGAATAAGGCAGCGGTGCCCAGATCACGCTGGCTGATGAGCATCAAGCCAATGACGGCAATGATGATTAGCGTGGGTAAAATGCTGGCGATGAGCGAGGTGTTGGGTTTTACCTGATCGGCAAAATAAGCCGCGATGTAAACCAGCAGGAAGAGTTTTAATGGTTCTGATGGCTGAAAGAAAATACCAAAGGCACTAAGCCATCTGGTGGGGCCACTGCCACTGGGGTTGACGCCAATCCAAAAGGTGAGCCCGATAAGGAGCAATCCAAACAAAAGCCATAAATATTTCAGACTTTTTAGTTTGCTGACCAGTTCTTTTTGGCGAATGCCGAAGTAAAAAAGGAGACATGCCAAGAGAAACCAGATAATCTGCCTTTGTCCCAGGGTGGGGGAAAGACGCCAAATGGTCAACAGTCCCCAGCCACACAAGAGTATAACAACGGGGAATATCCAGGGGTCGCGGTTGGGCAAAAAGCGCTTAACCGCGTAGTTCAATCCCAGCGCGCCTATGAGCCAGGCTGCAAAGGGGATAAAGTAATACCAGTCAATCTGAAAACCTGGCGCGTGTGTTCGAATCGCACTCGCAAGCGAAAGCGCCGCTGTGTAAAAAAACACAAACAAAATCCCAAAGAGAATCAACCTGGGTTGTCGCGGTGCTTTATGGTCGTTGTTCATAGAAGTCTAATTAAAGTATTTTCCCGTCAGCAGTTCAAGCGTTTGCTTTTTATCTTCGCAAATGGCGTTAGGGTTGGTCATGATGGCGTCTTTGAGCGCGTGTTCACATTCGCAGTGGCTGACTTTGCCTGCGCTCTGCGCTTCGGCGAGCAGCTCCACCAACCGCACGATGCTTTTTTGCGCGGTTCGGGTGTTTTTCTGCAGCGTGTTTACCACCATTTCCACAGTGACAGCTTCTTCGCTGACATGCCAGCAGTCAAAATCGGTAACGTGCGCCATCGTGGCGTAGCACATCTCGGCTTCGCGTGCCAAAAAGGCTTCTGGCGCGGCGGTCATACCCACCAGGGACATGCCCCATTTGCGGAAGGTTTCGGATTCGCCACGTGTGCTAAAGCGCGGGCCTTCAATCGTAATCAGCGTGCCACCTTCATGCACGATGGCGTCTTGTTCGCGCAAGGCTTTAAGCAGCAGTTGACTTAAAGCAGGGCAAAAAGGGTCTGCCGAACTGATATGCACGACCATACCCTCGCCAAAAAAGCTGCGTTTGCGGTCTTTGGTGTTGTCGTAAATCTGGTCGGGGACGATGATGTGTCCGGGCGCGTAATCTTCGCGCAAAGAGCCAACCGCGCTGACGCTGACGATAGCGCGAATGCCCAGGGATTTAAAAGCGTAGATGTTGGCGCGGTAGTTGACATCCGTGGGCGAATAAACATGCCCGATACCATGGCGCGCGAGAAAGGCGATTTTCTGACCCTTTATCTTGCCGATGACAATCGGCGATGAGGGTTTGCCAAAAGGAGTGTCGATTTCAATACTTTCCTGATTTTCGAGTTCTTCAAAGCTGTAAAGCCCTGAGCCACCTATTACGCCTAATAAAATTTCTTCTGTCATCATTACCTCTGCTTTATATTATCGACTGCTTTAATAAACACACTCACGTAAACGTCACCAAAAGCGATTTCGTCACCATCTTTGATGACGATCGGTTCTTCAATGCGCATGCCTTGCAAGAACGAGCCGTTGGTTGATTTCAGGTCTTCATACCACCATTGATTGAGATGGAAATTGAGACGCCCATGCCGGGCTGAAACGGTGTGGTTATTGAGTGTAAAATCACATTCGGGACTGCGCCCGATGGTGACTTCCTGACTGTTGAAGGTTAGTTCTTCACGAACGCCGTCTTCGTCGCTGACCAGTGAAATGGTGGGGATGGCAAGCCGGCCGGCGGTGGCTTCTTTGGCGGATACCGCGCGCCACAAAAGCCAAATGGCGATGCCTAAAAAGACATACAGCATGACTATGGATAAAACACGTAAGATAACTCCGACGAGTGGGGTCATTCTTCAGGTACACTCACAATCGTTTTGGTTGTTGTTTCGGGCAAGTCCTGGTTGTAGATGAGCACCGTTTGTCCGATGCGTACCACGTCACCAGGTTTCAAGGTGGCGGTGTGCACGCTTTGCCCGTTGATGGTCGTGCCACCGGTACTGCTGAGATCAAAAAGCAGGTAATACCCCCGTTGCGCGCGAAGTTGCAAGTGTTCGCGTGAGACCATAGGGTCTTGAATGACGATATCGTTGTTGCTGTGTCGTCCGATGTGAACGATCGGCTTTTTCAGTGGGATATTGTCTTTTCCATTAACGATAAAACAAGCTCCACTTGGCAACGGGATATTTCTGGGGGTATTATCCAGTTGAATTAGGGAAGTTTTTCCGGTCTGTTCAATTTCGTGGTAGTAGCTGGTGGTGATGTCGATTTGGTCCAGTGGGAGATCTTCGGACGCGATGATTTGGATACGCGGTTTGCGTTCAAATTTGTAACCTTCGGCGGTGAAGCTTTGTTCAATTTCCGCGGCGACTTCGTTCAGGACGGGACGCAAGTTTTGCCAGGCGTCATAGCGTTCAAAGGGCACGTAAAGCTTGATGTGGTCAGGCGCGAATTTTTGATGGCTTTCGCCACTGCTTTTGGGTTTTTCCTGGCGGATATTTTCTTTAATCAGATTGAGCAGTTCGGCGCTAAGGGAGTATGACGCGCCGGGATGCAAAAGACGGTCAAGCCCGTCTTCGAGCAAGGCCTGGATTTTTTCTTCAATCTTGGCTAAAAAGTTGATCATCAGAACTCCGTTTCAATTATACCAACGAAAGTGATATTGAATGCTTTGTTTTTGTGTGAGGCTGAATATGTTTTCGTTTGTTCTTCTTGCTTCGGTGGGGAGATGTCAGCGAACGGAATTAGTTTGTGCGTGGCGGACATATTGATAGACTCGTATTTGTGATAGATGGGACGCCACGCACCAGTTGGGTTTATAGCGTCGGCGGGACGCCGGGGTGAGAAATCAACACTACTCCTGCCGGCGTCTCGCCGTGCAGAATCTTCTTGTTCTGTCATGGTCTCCCGCCCATGACTAACACGTGGTCTCCTGACCATGTTCAATGTCATATTCTGAAATTTGATTACAAACTAAGGCGTGGCGTAAATGGGATTGCTAAAAATCCAGCCACGATGGCGGTTATGGTAGTCGATATAGGCTTCAACGCGGTAAATACCCGGTTCTTTGCTGATATGGGTGAGCACTTCGCGGTCGTGATGTTCCTTGATGACTTTGCCATCCTTGATAAGACGCAGATGGGTGCGTATAGGCAAACGGGCCTGGAAGGTTAGACCCGAGCGCGCAGAAACGGTGTCGCCCATCCAAAACAAGCCATCTTCCGTGTTACAGGTAAAGCGGAAACCATTGCTCGGGTGGGGCAGGTCGTAGGCGCAAAAGGCATGCCCTTTTCGCAGAGCATCCCAAATCATATCCCGGTCAGCGTTAAGTTCGCCGGTGAGTTTTTTGGGTGTCATAAGGTGGGTGCGCAGACTCTTGAAGTGCCACTCGTAGGGGAAAACCTTACGCGAAAAAGGTCCCAGGTGGTGTTTTGTGGCATGCGCGTCAACTCCGGCGATAGCGACAACAGGGTGGGGTTTGCTGAGTAAAAGCTGATCCCAAAGCGCGAGTGTGGCGGGGGTGGGCCCTAGCGTATAAAAGTTAGGAAACAGAACGTGAAAAAGCGCTTTTAAGAGACTGGGCGAGCGGTCTTTGAACTCGCTGAGTTGGTTCCATAATTCAATGCCGGTAAAACCACTGATTCGCCAGTCAGTCCAGGGAAAGGCTTTGGCCTTGGCATGGGGTAGTGCGATATCGTTAGGGTGGGCGATGAAACTGAACCCGTTGGCGCTTTTGGCCTGTTTGATGAGTTCCTGGGGGTCGCTGGCGAATTTGGCGAGCTCACGGTTGGCACCAAGCACGAGCATATGGTTGCCGCCGGGCTGGCGGGTGGGGTCGTGGATTTCTTCAGCGGCAAGCAGGAGCATTTTACGCCGTCCTTTTTGCAGATAGCCATCCATGCCCTGCACCAACACGTTGTGGTCGGTGGTGATGAGCACGTCCAGGCCGGCTTTCATAGCGGCCTGGGCTAATTCGGCGTGTGTCCCCGCGCCGTCTGAAAAGGTCGTATGGGCGTGAATGCCAGCGATGAGTTCTTGCATAAGGGAATTATACCGCGCAGGGTTTCATTCGGGGATGCCAATAATATATAAGATACCATCAGCCAAAATAATGAGTTTACCGCCATCGGGGGTGAACCAAAGCTCTTCTGAGCGTTTTGGAACATTAAAACTGCCTAAGAATAACCCTGTTTTCGTGTTCCAAACATGCAATTCATGACTGTTTGAATCTTTGTATAACGCAGTCAATAAATCTTCAGTTGGACTAAAGGCAAAAGCAGAGTAAAACGCGTCTTCTTCATTGTAAAGCTTAGGAGTTGGTTCTAAAGTTAGAAAAGAGTTGGTTTCAACATCACGGAGTTTTAGTTCCAAACCTGATCCATCATTCTTTCTATTTTTCCCAGACCTATCACGTTGCAGTAATAATGTGCTAAAGTCATTGGAGAACAATCGGGAGATATAGCCATTCAAAGGGGCAATATGAATACAGTTTTCAAGGGGTATAGAGAAGTCGCAAAATTTTAAATGTTCGTTTGTTCTAAAAGCTATTTTTTTAAAATCCGGACTGAGCTGGAAAACCGTTCCTGGCAGTATCGATGTTAGACGAAGAATCTTTCGAGATTTAATGTTCCAATAATAGAGATGTCCGAAAAAATCATACCTGAAAACAACGTTTTCAAAATCAGGCGTGATGTAAAGTTTGGAGTTATATCGGTTTGTGGGCGAAGAAATTGTTCTGAGACGTTTGCCTGAAAGCGAATCAAAAACATCAATGTTTCTTTCTCCGGCTTTGACATAAAGCTCATTGTTTGTAATATCCTCGTAGACAAAACCATTGCTATAAGGGTTACTAACGAGACTCTCTCCGTTATAAGAGGAAAGCCTGAATTTCCGCTCACCAGTTTCTAAACTTATCGCATCAAGATATGGGAAAGTGTCATTAAAAAACATTTCTCCAGTTTTGCTGATAGGGTATTCTATCGATGAAAAATTAAGCAGAGGAAATTCCCATAGAAGCTCGCACGTAGATAAATCCCAAACACCAATACTTTGTCTTCCTAAAGTGTATGCTGTTATTTTCTCATTGCTTATTTTGAATGACCTTTGTACATAATGAAGTGCTAAGTAGGGTTGCGTTTTAAAGGTGCAAACTTCTTCAAGTTCGGTGTTTAAAATATTAAATTCTTCTGTGTGTCGCGGAGATTGAAAGTTGCTGGACAAAATGTAATCTGTTTGGTTTAAATGATGGATAAGATACGGAAAGGTTTTGATGAGTTCACCAGTATTGAAATCTTTGAGTTCAACCGTCGGTAATGAAGAGTATCCAAAACTAACTTCGACAACATAACTAAGGTCTTGACTGACGCTGGAAAGATGTGTCTTTAGGTTATTGTGTCTATCTATAGTGTATATGGCTAGTTCTTGACCAGTGTTTATGTCTACGGAAACAGCTTCGTAATTCCAGTTGGGATGTAAACCATTTGGTCCAATCAGAACCAAATTGCCATCATCTGAAAAGGTGTGATAAACGTAGGAAGGGAGAGTACAAAGTGTTTTTTCGTAAATAACCTCATAAGTTAACTCAGAAAAAATTCTTTCTTCAAATAGGGATGAATCTGATAAGCTCGGTTCAGAATCAAGCATTAAATCCACAAGACTGTAAAGTATTCCGCCTCCGCCATCACATGCTGCAGCTTCACTCATACTTCCAGAGCCTCTAACTACCAAGTGCTTGCTGTCTGGACTAAATTCGAGTGAGCTAAAGTCATTTCTGTTGCGTAATTTGTCAATTATTTTGATTGAGGAATAATCATCGCTAGATAAGTCGTATATGTAGATATTTGAATCTCCGATGGCTAAGTATTTTCCATCAGGACTGTAAGCGAGACCGCAGGATTTAAATCGGTGGGGAGATGAAGATTGCTTCTTGAAAAATGGGGAGCTTATTTCGCTAACAAAATCATATAAGAACACTCCATCTTCATTGCTGTATATTAACTCGGGTTTGGTCGGGTTTAGGGCATAATCATGAATGGGTTTTGTGCCTAATGTGTAAAGTAATTTCCAATCGTTGACATTATCTGGACTAAGCGTTTCAATCGGATTTGGAGACGAAGTATTAAAAGACGCACAACTTGACGCAGGTATTGTGAAGTTTGAGAGAATTAACAGGGTTGCTATCATTTGAAATAGTTTTTTGGCGGCTTTCATAGTCTCCTTTCGGTCTGGTTGATGAAAATGGTGATTACTGTGAAAAATTATACCTGAAACACGGATTGTCGTTTTTCCATGGAAAAGGAGTGGCAGTTTTCTGAAACACAGTTGTAAAGCAAAGAGCAAAACAATGGAGATGGTAAGTTGAAATGGTGTATTTAATCTAACCACTATTTTGGGACTGAAGCTGGTTTAGGTAATTGAGTGAGTGAACCTGAGCCTGTCATCTTTTTAGGCTAAAAAGCAAGCCAAAGCCTGACTGAGTGAGAGAATTAAGCACAAACTGATGATAAAATTAGAGCATGAGTTCATTAACTCGGGTCGTTCTTAGTCAGCTTACACCACCCGCCCAAAGGGGCAATGTTTTAGCGCGTGAACGACTGGACGACGCGCTAAAACAATCTTTGCATTATCCGCTTAGCATTGTATGCGCGGGGACGGGCTATGGCAAAACGACATCTATCCTGGGTTTTGTCTCAAAGCTGGATATACCGGTGTTTTGGTATTCCATTTCGCCCGCCGAGCGCGACCCCAAGCTTTTCCTGGCGAATTTCTTTACCGCATTCAATCGCGGTGAGCACAAATTTGGACAAACCGCCCTGCGTCTTTTGCTTGATTCAGACGCTGAAGGGCGGGAAGCCATCATCGCCCTGGTAAATGCCTTGAGCGAAGGGCTGGGGTCAAAGGCTTTGCTGGTGTTGGACGATTTTCAGAGCGTGGAAGAGTCCGATGAAATCATGAAGCTGATTGACTGGTTCATCAATCATTTGCCAGCTAATTTGCATGTTTTGATTGCCAGTCGTATACCGCTAAGTTTTCCATCGATGAGCCGCTGGCAAGCCCAGGGAAGTTTGTTTGAGATCGGGCGGGATACTTTAAGTTTTTCTGTGGGTGAGGTCGAGGACTTGTTCCACAAAGTCTACCAAGTCAAGCTGGAGCCACAGGATGTGCGCAAATTACATAACCGAACCGAAGGCTGGGCGGTTGCCTTGCAAGCTGTTTGGCATAATCTGCGTTCGTATCCTGAAGGGCAACTGAGTTCATTGTTGGAAGATGAAAAACCTATTTCCGCGAGCTATCTTTTTGATTACCTGGCTGAAGAAGTTTTTGATAAACAAGAACCGCAACGACAAGTTTTTCTGGCTTATTGTTCTATCCTGAAGTTTTTGGAAAGCGATACCTGCGATTTCCTGCTGGACAGGTCGGATACCCAGGACGAACTCCACGAGCTTTTTAGCGAAGGCTTGTTCCTGGAACAACTTCAACCCGGGGTGTATCGTTTTCATCATATTTTTAAAAACTTTTTACGTGAACAGTTACATAGAAAACCCGGATTGGCTAAAGATCTGCATCGAAAAATTGCCAGCTACTATATCGCCCACGAAGACTGGCAGGAAGCGATTTCACACTTGCTGTTGGCTGAAGATTATCCGCGGGTGATGCAACTTTTGGATGACGTTGGCAACTCTCTGTTGAGCCGGGGTTTGCATCAGAGTGTGGGTTATTTTGTGGGTCAACTGCCAGGAAGTTTGTTAAACGACTACGCATACGGCAATTATCTTCTGGGTGAAGTTCAGCGCAACGATGCCCTGTTTGAACAGGCATTGGAATCTTATCGGGCGGCGCAAAGAATTTACCAAAAACAGGACAACAGTTATGGCATGGCACTGGCATTGCGTGGGCAGGCTCAGGTTTACTTGGACACCTTGCGTCCCAGTAACGCCAGTCAGTTGCTTAACCGGGCGTTGAAGTTGATGGATGCCCAGGAAAGTCCCCATGAAGTGGCTGGTTTGCTGACGCAAATCGCTGAAAATCAATTGAACCAGGGCGAGCCGCTGAAGGCTGCTGAAAGTCTGGCGAAAGCCCGCGATTTAAGTTTTGATTATCAGGAAGAACAAGATTATATTGAAGCGCGTACGATGCTTAGGACTGGCAGGCTTCAAGATGGGCTGGCTTTGCTTAATCGACTGGAACAAAACAACGTGGCTTTAGCCTTGCCAAAACCCCAGCGTTTCCACCGCGATACATCCTTATTGACATCTTTATTCCATGTTATTCTCGGTAATCAGGAAGAAGCCCTGGCGGCAGCACAAAAAGGACTAAACGCGGCTGAAAAAAGCCATGCATCGTTGGGCATTCGCATTGGCAAAATGCGTCTGGCACACGCTAAACAACTGGATATTGACAGAACTTTGCAGCCTGATCATGTAGAAGAGATAAAGCAGCTTTATGAAGACGCAATGCGCGATATGGACGTGGCGCGCATCAATGTCGAACCGCTTTGGGGAATGTGCAGGTTGCTAGGTTATGCGGGTGAGTTGGGCGAAGCGATGCGCGTTGCCCAGGCCGCGATTGCTCTGGCAACGCAATCCGGCGATGTGTGGATTGGGATGATGGTGCGCATTTCTTTGGGCGCGAGCCTGGCACAAGCCGGGGAATTTGAATCAGCTTCCAACGAGCTGGCACTTGCCGAAACGATGGCCTTGCAGGTTGGCGATGAGTTTGCCTTGATGGCTTGTTGGATTTGGCAAGCCTATCTGGCACAGTTGCAGGGTTACAAAAACTCCTGCCGTTTGTTTTTGGAACAAGCCCTGGCGGTGATTAGTGATAAGAGCTATGAATTCTTTCTCATCAAGCCCAGTTTGCTTGGGCCGAATGACACAGCATGCTTTGTGCCCTTGCTGATTGAAGCCCGAAAAGCGGGCATTGAACCGGCACTGGTGGAGAGATTACTAAGAGAACAAGGTTTTGAAAAAATAAATTATCATCCAGGCTATCGCTTGCGGCTTTCCTTGTTGGGGCCATTTGAATGCTTTTTAGGGGAGCAAAGAGTCAGCAGTGAGACATGGAAGCGCGAGAAAGCCCGCCATCTGCTTCAAATTTTGGCGGTAAGTTACCCCAAACCTTTGTCAAAGGGGCAAATTCTGTCAATACTTTGGCCGGATTCAGACAGTACCACTGCCAGTAACGCGCTAAAGGTGGTGATGAGCGCGCTTAACAACGCGCTTGAGCCCAACCGTCCCAGTGGCGCGCAAGCTTTCTTTGCGCTTAGGGACGGCAACCAGTACGCGCTTAACCCTTTGGCAGGGAACATCCTGGACCATGTGCAGTTTGAAAACCTGGCAAGCAGTGATGAGATTGACGACCTGAATACCGCACTCACGCTTTATAGAGGCAGATTGCTGGAAGGTGAAGCCAGTCAGGATGCGTTAGTTATTGAAATGCAGTACTATCATCGTCTGTTTCTGGATTGTGCCGAAAGGGTTTTGGAAGACTTGTTTAACAAAGGCGATTTTCATCGCACCATCTTGATTGCGAACCAGATTATCCAAAAGGACCCCTTGTATGAGCGTGCCTATCTCTATCAAATGAAAGCCTATCATGCCCTGGGCAATACAACCATGGTTCGCAAGGTCTACGCGGATGCCACCGAGTTCCTAAGTGCGCAACTGGGGGATGCTTATCATGCTGATCAACTTAAAGCTTTCTTACTGCGAAATCCACGCTAGGTTTTCCTGAATTTGTAACCGTTTTGTAACCTCTAAATTGTAAAATTTTCATAAGTTTCCAAAGCTGGTTTATTTTGCTGGCTATTTAAAATCAGAACGGAGAGATTCATGCGATTAAAAGATAAAGTTTGTATCATCACTGGTGGAGCTGCCGGAATTGGCAAAGCGACCGCTGAAAAGTTTTACGCCGAAGGCGCAAAAGTCGTTATTTGTGATCTCAATCAGGCCGCAGGGGATGCCCTTGTCGCGCAACTGGGTGAGAACGCGAAATATTATCAAGTTAACGTCACCGACCGACAGGCAGTACAAGCCTTTGTTGACCAGGTGGTTGAAGACTTTGGCAGAGTTGATGTGCTTATCAACAATGCTGGTATTACCAAAGATGGTCAGTTTGTAAAGTTTAAAGAAGGCGAAATGGTTGGCCAAATGAGCGAAGAAGCTTTTGACGCTGTTGTCGCTGTCAACCTGAAGGGCGTCTTTAACTGTACACAGGCTGTTGTACCATATATGATCAAGCAGGGTGGTGGCGCTATTACAAGTGCGTCATCTGTGGTTGGTCTTTATGGCAACTTTGGCCAAACCAACTACGCCGCGACCAAATTCGGCGTGATTGGCATGACCAAAACCTGGGCTCGCGAACTGGGCAAATACCAAATCCGTGTCAATGCGGTTGCACCTGGTTTCATTTTGACCGAAATGGTACTGAAGATGCCAGAGCATGTCCTGGCAAATATGGCTGCCAACGCACCATTGAAACGTCTGGGCAAACCTGAAGAAATCGCCAACGTTTATTGCTGGCTTTCCAGTGACGAAGCCTCCTACATCCACGGCGCGGTGATTAGCGCTGATGGCGGCATCGTTTTAGGCACGTAAATTATATTTTAAAAAATATTTGAATAAGCACGAAAGTGAGATGAAATGACAAGATACGCAACAATAATTGGCACAGGACGTTATATTCCTGAAAATGAGATCACCAACGCGATTTTCGCGGAGTGGATGGGTGAGCATTCACAAAAATTAGCGGAAGTTGTTGGTAAATTTGAAAACAGCAGTGGTATCAGAACCCGCTTCTATGCTCCAGATGACTGGGCAACTTCAGATTTGGCTGCAGAGGCTGCCAAAGATGCAATGGCTGACGCTGGCGTTAAACCCGAAGAAATCGACTTAGTTATTGTCGGTACAGACAGCCCGGATTACATCACACCTGCCACATCCGTTGTGGTGCAACACAAAATTGGCGCGGTTAATGCTGGAACCTGGGATGTAGGCTGCGCTTGCGCGTCCTTCCCAACCGCTTTGGCTCAAGCCGCGGGCATGATGGCAGTGAATGCTAATTTGAAGTATGTCTTAGTGATTGGCGCTTACATGATGCACAAACTGGCAGATGTCAAAAATGACGTCACCGCCTTTTTCTATGGCGATGGTGCCGGCGCGGCTGTGCTGGGTGTTTCTGACAAGCCTGGCTATATTTCAACATCAATCAAAGCTGATGGTTCCTACCACAAACACTGGGGCATTTACTCCGGTGGTACCTATGAACCTGCCACGGTTGAGAGTGTTGAAGCTGGCCGAACCAAGGTCAAGCTGGTAACGCCTTTCCCGCCAACGGTTAACCACGAAGGCTGGCCGGCCCGTGTGCGCGAATGTGCCGCGAATGGTGGCTTTGATATTCAGGATATTGACCACATCATCTTTACCCAGGTCAATGTCAAGAGTATTGGAATCGTTATGGAAGATCTGGGCCTGCCTGTTGAAAAAGCCCATTATGTGATGGATAAATGGGGTTATATGGGTTCAGCGTGTTTACCTGTTGCTTTTGATGATGCGATTAAGCTTGGCAAAATCAAATCCGGTATGCGCGTCGTATTCTGTGGCTCTGGTGTGGGTTACAACCAGGCAGCTACAGCCTTTATCATGCCTTAAGGTGATGTTATGAGTTGGCAGCAAGAATATAAAAATAAGCTAATAACGCTTGAAGAAGCGGTCGGAAAAGTTAAATCGGGGATGACCATTCAGATTGGTATTGCTGCCTCGGAACCGGTTGGCTTGCTGGAAGAACTCGCCCGGCAAAAAGACCGCCTTGAGAATGTTACTCTCTGGACCTGCCTTCCGATGCGCTCGTATGATATTTTCATGAAACCGGAAATGGAAGGGCACTTTTTCAACGAGAACTGGTTCTACGGCGTGCCTGACCGACAGGTGCATCCAGAAGGCCGGGTTTCGTACACCCCTAACAACCTGCATGGCGCGGCGATTGATAAACTCGCTGGTAATGGTGGTCAACTGGATATCATGATGGGTACCTGTACCCCGCCTAACAATGAGGGTTTAATATCGCTTTCAATGGGCGTTGTGGTCGAACGCGAAATGATTGACGCCGCGGACATGGTCATTTTGGAAGTTAATCCTCTTATGCCATGGACCGAAGGTGATACGGTCATTCCGATGAGTAAGGTTGATTTTTTCGTGGAAAACCCCGCCCCACTCATCACAACACCTCCAGTCGTGCCCAGCGAAGTCGAGGTGCAAATTGGGCAACATATTGCCCGCTATATTGATGATGGTTGCACAATTCAACTTGGCATCGGTGGCGTGCCGACAGCGATTGCTGAACAGATAGCCGACCGGCGCCATTTGGGTGTGCATACCGAACTTTTGGTGGATGGCTATTTGCCATTGATTAAATCCGGCGCGATTGATAACAGTCGCAAGACTTTGCATCCTGGTAAGTATGTGGCGATTTTTGCCATTGGAAGTCAGGAATTGTATGATTTCATGGGCGAGTCGAAAGATGTGCGCATCATGCGTGGCTCTTACGTGAATGACCCCTATGTTATTGCAAAAAATGATAAAATGATTAGCATCAACAGTGCTATTCAAGTAGATGTAATGGGGCAGGTTTGTTCCCAAAGCATTGGCACCCGCCATTTTAGTGGCACGGGTGGTCAACTGGATACGCATCGTGGTGCGGTCATGTCCAAGGGCGGACGGGGCATTATTGCCCTGCGCTCAACCGCCAAGAAAGGGACGATTTCAACCATCGTTCCCACACTGGCACCCGGTTCGGGTGTAACTGTACCCAGTCAGGATGTGGATACGATTGTTACCGAATATGGCAGTGCTGAACTGCGAGGCTTGTGCGTTCGCGACCGTATGGAAGCGTTAATTAAGATTGCCCATCCCGCATTCAGAGACTCTATACGGGAAGACGCACATCGTTTGGGTATTGTGCCAGACAAGAGATTTTTTTGAGGTAAAGATGAAAGACGCATTAATTGGTAAGTGGAGTCAAAACGAAGGTCAGGACTATCCTGGTTTGTGGTTTGATTTCAAAGAAGATGGCAGCTTTAAAGCTGGTTATGAAGCAATGGGCATTGAGTCTGGTGGAACCTGGACTGCAGAAGGAAACAAGATTGATATGGATCAGACATACCATACCTTCGGGTTTATTGGTAAGACGATTGGTATCTTTGAAATTGAAGGCGACCAACTGAAATTAGAGATGGTTTCTGAAGAAGTCGGCCGTCCTGAAACCTTTGGTGCCCCTCTGCTTTACACTAAAATTTAGGCAGGACAAATATGCCAAAGATTGAAGCCAACGGTATTTCCCTGTATTACGAGTTGCACGGCCCAGAAGATGGGGAAGTAATCGTTTTGAACAATGGCATCATGATGAGCACGGCGAGCTGGGGTTTCCAGGTTCGCGATTTGGCAAAACATATGCGCGTTTTGGTCTATGATTGCCGCGGTATGTGGCAGTCGGATCATCCTGAAGGCGACTATACTATGGAATTGCACGCGGATGACCTGGCAGCGTTGCTTAAAGCGCTAGGCATTGCCAAGGCTCATATTGCCGGCATCTCCTATGGGTCCGAAGTAAGCTTAACCTTTGCACTCAACTATCCGGAGATGACCCAGTCCCTAATCATGATGGATGGTGTTTCAGAGTTGACGCCTCTTTTGCGTGCCCAGGCTCATCCCTGGTTGATAGCAGCGGAACGAAAAGATGCTGAACTCTTATTTGCAACATCTATTTTCCTTAATTTCTCGGAAGATTGGATCGTGAAGAATCAGGCTGTGATTGAACTAATGCCGAAGACTTATGGTCATATTAACTTTGAATCTTTTGTAAAGTTGATGAAATCTTTCGAAGCATTCAACATGACTGAGCGTTTGTCTGAAATTAAGTGCCCGACATTGATTGTCGTTGGTGAAGATGACTTAATTAAAGGCAGATCACATTCCGAGAGAATGCTCAAGGGCATTCCCCATGCGGAATATATTATCATCCCAGGTGGTGCTCATGCTATATGTATCGATTCATTTGCACCACTCAATACAATGCTGATTGGCTTTGTATTAAAGCATAGCCAAGCTGGAAATATTAATTAACCGGTAGATTGACCGGAGAAATTAAAATAAAACGATTAAAAAAACTAAATGGAGAAAAAAATGAAAAAGTCGTTAACCTTTATTGTTTCCATGCTACTCGTAGTAGCTATGGTTTTGGGTGCTTGTCAACCCAAACCAGAAGTTCCCCCCACAGAAGAACCTGTGGTCGAAGAACCCGTGGTCGAAGAACCTGTGGTTGAAGAACCCGTTGAGGAAGCTGTTGAAGAACCTGTCGAAGAAGAGCCCGCACGTCTGGTATGCGAAGAACCGATCAAAATCGGTTTGATTTCTGACATCACCGGCTTGTTGCAGAGCTATGGTGACTGGATGGTTCGCTCCTTCATGCTCGGTATGGAATATGCCACTGGCGCTCCCGGCAGTGCAGGCGAAAAATTCGTCTTCGCTGATGCCCAGGAAAATGTTTTCAAAATCGACGATTGCGAAATCATTGTCTACGTGCGCGATGATGCCAGCAATCCCGAACTGACCACCACTGTTGCCAACGAACTGATTGACGTTCAAAAAGTTGACTTCCTGGTGGGTACCGTGTCTTCCGGTGCGGCTGCTGTTTTGCAAGGTTTAGCTGATGCAGCCAAGGTGCCGTTGATTGTTGCTCCCGCTGCTGCTAATGACATCACTGGTGTAAGCTTCAACCCCTATACCTTCCGCGTTAGCCGCAACAACTACCAGGACGCGATGAACGAATGTGTCGCGCTCACTCAGCAATACGACAATTTCATCCAACTGGCTGTTGATAACGCTTTTGGACATGGCTCAGCCGCTGCTTTCCGCGATGCCTGTAGTCAACTGGGTGGTAACTTTATCGCTGATGACATCTACGCGCCTGTAACCACTACTGACTTCACCCCCTATATGGAGCAGATCGCTGCTTCTGAGGCTGAAGCCTATATTCTCACCTGGGCTGGTGCTGGTTTCATTTCTATTGTGCAAGCCGCCGCTGATCAGGGTGTGACCGATACCAAAGAACTTGGAACCACCTTCATTGATAACCTGATGATGCCTGTTTTCTACAGCAACGCGATCGGCACCACTGCTGGTATCGTTTACCACTACAGTGCTCCACAGAACCCCATCAATGATTTCCTGATTGAACAGCTCAAAGCTCGCTACGAAGCCGTTCCTGATCTCTTCGATGCTGATGGTATGAATGCTGCCATCATGATTGTTGAAACACTCAAGAAAACCAACGGTAATGTTGAACCCGAAACCTTGGTCGCTGCGATGGAAGGAATCGAGTTTGAAGGTCCCAAGGGCCTGATCTATATCCGCCCCGAAGATCACGTCGCTATTCAGGATATGTATATTCTGACACTCGAAAACCTTACTGATCCTAATGCCATGTTCTATACCTTTGTGGATACCACCCGACCTGAGCCTCCTTGCTTGTTGCCTGAGGCTTTGAAAGATCGCTGTGGTGAAATCCCCTGGGGTTCACTTGGCGGAAACTAGTTTTACGTCTTTAGTTTTTGGCGCCCTTATTTATAAGGGCGCCAAATATTACATTAATACAGAGGTGGCTCAATGACCCAAAAAGATATCATTTTAGAGACACATAATTTAACCCGCTACTTTGGTGGCCTGGCTGCTGTGGATGATGTGAGTATCCAAATCGAGCGTAACACATTGCACGCGATTATTGGACCTAACGGCGCCGGAAAAACAACACTTTTCAATCTGATTAGTGGTGTGCTAAAGCCAACCAGTGGCAATGTGGTTTATAAAGGACAAGACCTGATAAAACTGCCGGTTCATCGCATGATTCATATGGGCCTTGGGCGTTCTTTTCAGATTACAAATATTTTCCCCAACTTAAGCGCGTTCGAAAATGTGCGCCTGGCAGCGCAATCTATGCGTGGCGATAACTTCAAAATCTTGCGTGACCCAAGCAAGATTGAAGGTTGTGATGATCGCAGTTGGGATGTTCTCAAGCAAGTTGGTTTGTTTGAGAAAGCGATGGTTCCTGGTCGTTTCTTGTCACACGGGGATCAACGCAAACTGGAACTGGGCATGATCCTTGCGCCAGATCCTGAACTTTTATTACTTGACGAACCAACCGCTGGTATGGCGGGTGAGGAAGTCCCAGAGTTGATTGACCTCATTCGTGCTGTTCAGGCGGAAGGTTCAAAAACGGTATTGTTGGTTGAGCACAATATGAATGTGGTTATGGAAAATGCGGATGTTATTACCGTGATGAACCATGGCAAAGTGCTGGCGGAAGGAAAACCAGCAGAAATTGCCAACAACCAAGAAGTGCAAACCGCGTACCTGGGAGGGCTTTATGAAATTGACGTCGCATAGTGAAATCATTCTGGAAGTCCAGGGAATTCAAAGCTACATCACTCATTACCATATTCTGGAGAATGTCACTTTTGATGTCCCTAAAGGGTCCATTGTGGCACTTCTGGGACGCAATGGAGCCGGAAAAACGACCACGCTTAAATCTATCATGAACCTGGTTGATGTCCGAGAGGGACAAATCCTCTTTGAGGGCCAACAGATTCAAGGACTAACCCCATATGAAGTTGCCCAACGCGATATCGGCTATGTGCCCGAACATCGTGCTATTTTTAGAGATTTGAGTGTATTAGAAAATCTTCGCATCGCTGAACGTAAAAAGGGCGACTTTGACGCGAAGCGTGAGATGATATTTGAGCTTTTCCCAGACTTGAAAAAGTTCATCAATCTTCGTGGAAATGAGCTTTCGGGTGGACAACAACAGATGTTGGCTATCGCTCGCGCGTTGGTGCCTGAAAACCGACTGCTTTTGATTGATGAGCCGAGTGAGGGACTGGCACCGGTCATCATTGAACAACTGATTGAAGTTATCGCTCAACTTGCCAAGCAAAGCACAGTAATCCTGGTGGACCAAAACTTTTTGGTGACCAGTAAACTGGCAGACTATTACGTCATTATAGAAGAAGGCAAAAGCGTTGAGCGCGGTGTGATGGCAGAATTAATCAATGACCATGCCAAAATACAACGCTATCTGGGCGTCGCCTAAAAGGAGAAACAGATGAAAAAGAAAATAAACATTACTGGCATTCTTCTGATAGCTGCTTTTATCGTTTTTTTGGTGCTCGCTGGTCGGGGGATGGAGCCCCGTGATTTGCTGATTACTACCTTGCGTGGTTTCTCGGTTGGCTCAGTAACATTCCTGGTCGCAGCTGGTTTTTCGCTCATTTTTGGTTTGCTGGATGTGCTCAACCTGGCACAGGGCACGCTATATATGATTGGCGCGTATATCGGCTGGACCGTATTTGTGCGCCCCGATACTTTTATTGACATCACCCCGCTGATCCTCTTTTTGATGGCAGGTTTCGCGCTTGGCTTTCTGTGGGATTACCTGGCAGACAAAATTACGTTGGATGCCAGGAAAAAGAAGATTTTGGGCTGGGCCTTTGTGGTACTTTCGATCGTACTGGCTGTTTTAATTCTCCCGCGATATCCCATCGCGATGTGGGAATTAGATAATTACGCTCAGAGCCCCATTTCTTTTTCCTACATGGCTGACCAAGGCATTCGCTTGCCGGTTAGTCCGGCAGAAACCAAGGGCATTCCCGCGATGGTCGCGCTATATGGCAGCTTTTTGATAAGCGCGGTTTTGGCATTTGGTCTGGCGTTAATCCGCTATAAGGAAAACCGACAACACAGCTTACACTGGAAAAAATGGCGTGTCTTTGGCATTTTAATCATCCTGGGCACCCTAATCATGGCCTTTAATACTCCCTTGACGGAATGGCTGATGAATATGAACACCAAC
>Ga0116190_1001629_pt1 | contig 19110 bp, 17 predicted proteins | sample AD_JPNTR4_MetaG_FD_89808 | JGI IMG/M metagenome (GOLD analysis project Ga0116190, IMG submission 89808) | Active sludge microbial communities of municipal wastewater-treating anaerobic digesters from Japan - AD_JPNTR4_MetaG | ecosystem: Engineered > Bioreactor > Anaerobic > Digestate | place...
CAGAGGTGAAAGGAAAATATGCATTCCCTGTTCGGAGAAAACGAAAAAAAGAATGAAAGCGGAGAAATCTTTGTCGCGTGATGGTTTTTGCCGTATGGGTACGAGGAAGCCGATTCGATATATTCAGATAATTTCAGAATGAGATCCTGACGTTATGATTTATGAAAACGTGGAATTGCACAACGTTGATCACATTTACCGGCACAAAAACATCGAGGGTGTTCTGCTGGGGCGGATTCCGGAGAGTGTTTCGAAAAATTTGAGTTCGGCAGGCCAGATGATGATGGTCTGCCCGTCGGGATCGGAAATCCGTTTCGTCAGCGAAACCTATCCGGTGCGCCTGACGCTCTCCGTGGATAAAATATCGGAGCATCTGGGAGAGGGCGTCATCACAGAGGCTCATGTCTTTTTCGGCGTTTTTCAATCCCGGCAGCGGTTCGTCATCAAAAAACGAAAAACGGTGCTGAACATTCTGATGCCGCCTGATTTCGACGAAATGGCTTCCAGGGTAGGAGCGGCGCCGTTTTCTCCCCGGGTATGTCGGGTGAGACTCTGGGGTTCCATGATGGGCGCTCCCGTGAGATTTCACCATGTGGAAGCAGAGGGAAAAGTGCGTCCACCGGTGCCGGAAGAACTGCCCCGGATCAGATACCTGGCTTACGGATCTTCACTTGCCCAAGGCGCTTATGCTTCCGGCCCGCATTTATGCTACGTCAGCCTGACCGGTCAGAAGCTGGGAGCGGATGCCATTAATTTGGGTTCAAGCTGCTCCGCGTTTTGCGAACCGGCGATGGCCGACTATATTGCCGGGAGGAAGGATTGGAACTTCGCAACACTGGCTTTGTCCGTCAACATGGTGAAATCCTTTTCCCCGGAGGAGTTTTCCGAACGTGTTTCGTACATGATTGACACGGTCGCCAAAAGCGATCCTCGGCGGCCGGTTTTTTGTATTACGATAAAACCGTTTATCGGTGACTATGTCGGCAGCATCAAGCCGGAGCTCTTCCGGAGGCTTCTCCGGGAAGCCGTGGGCAAGTCCGGTCGCGAAAATGTTTACCTCATCGAAGGAAAGGAACTGATGCCGGACGTCGCCGCCGGCTTGAGCACCGACCTAGTTCATCTGGGCGATTACGGGATGATTCAGATCGCGGAAAATCTTGTGCGAAAAATGACACCCATCCTCAAAAAACACGAGCTGTCGGCTTAGGCGTTGAATTATTTTTCTTTTTGTTGTAAGAGGAAAAAAAATCGGTTGGTGAGGAGTGCTCTGAAGCATGGTCGGACAATCCCCGTTTCAATCCGTCAAAGATTTCATCAAAAAAAATTACCGGCATTTTAATTCCGCTGTCGTGGTGGATGCTTCGGAGGCTTATGTTCAACATTTAAAAAAAGGCGGCAAGATGCTCATGGCCATTGCCGGAGCGATGAGCACGGCGGAACTGGGCATCACGTTGGCGGAAATGATCCGCCGCGACAAGGTCCATGCCATTTCCTGCACCGGCGCCAATCTGGAAGAAGACATTTTCAATCTGGTCGCCCATCATCATTATCTGAGAATTCCCCACTACCGGGATCTCACGCCTCAGGACGAAGAAAATCTGCTCAAAAATAAGCTTAACCGTGTCACGGATACCTGCATTCCCGAAGAAGAGGCGATGAGAAAGGTGGAAAACAAACTCCTTCGTTTTTGGGACAAGGCGCAGGAAGAAGGAAAAAGATATTTCCCCCACGAGTTTATCTATCAACTCATCAGAAGCGGTGAGCTCAAAGGGGATTATGAAATTGACGAGAAGGACTCCTGGCTGATCGCCGCGTGCGAAAAGGACATTCCCATTTTCGTCCCCGGTTGGGAGGACTCCACACTGGGGAATTTCTTTGTCTCCAATATCCGCAAGAAAAAAATCAGGGATTATTCCATCGTCAAATCCGGCTTGGAAACGATGGATGCGCTGGTTGACTGGTATTTGAAAGAGTCGAAAAACAGCGACATGGGTTTTTTTCAGATTGGCGGAGGAATCGCGGGTGATTTTGCCATCTGCGTGGTTCCCTTGATTCGGCAGGACATGAAGATTGACTGCCGATTATGGTCTTATTTCTGTCAAATATCCGACAGCACAACGTCCTACGGTTCCTACAGCGGCGCCGTTCCCAATGAAAAAATCACCTGGGAAAAACTCTCCGTTGATTCGAAAAAGTTCATCATCGAAAGCGACGCGACCATCGTGGCTCCCCTGATTTTTGCCTGCGTTCTTGCCGAATGATAAACCTCTTGAGGCATCGGCAAAACTCACCTGATGGATTTTGAAAAATCTTTGTGGCTGAATCCGATTTCACGGGCGTAGGAAAACTGACGCTGCCACGGGATGCCCGGGTGGACTTTTTCAAAAATATCCGCGCCCGTGATTTTCAGCGATTCCGCGTCCGCTTCCACAGGGTGGTAGCCTCCAATAAAACCATAGTCCGGTCCGATCAGGGGATTTTTCCCCGGCAGACAATCGCACTCCACGGTGATATTCAGAAGGGCGTTGATCACAACGGTTTTGCCCTGTATTTTTTTCCAGACGGCAGCCGCCGTTTCGACAAGCTTTTCCTGGAAAACGGTCATGTCAGAATTCCAGAAAATCTGCAGGGCCAGTTCCGGACACATCGCGATACACTGGGCGCAACCGATGCATTTTTTTAAATCATATAGGGGATAGTCGGGTTTGTGGATGATGGCGGCTTTCGTCGGGCAGACTTCCGCGCATATCCCGCACCGCGTGCACTTTTTCTTGTTCAACACCGGATGATAGTCGGAATGCATTCTCTGTTTCTGGGCCCGGGAAGCGAATCCCATGGAGATATTCTTGACGGCGCCCCCAAACAAAGAAACCATATGTCCCTTAAAATGGGAAAAAATGACAAATCCCCGGGCGGAATCAAAAACGTTTCCGACCTGGACCGTGTCAAAGTGCTTGTATCCGGCGGGAAGGGAAATGACGTTTCGCCCGTCCATGCCATCGGCAATCATGACCGGACACCCCAGGAAATCCGGTCGGTAGCCGTGATCCGCTGCAGTTTTCAGGGAATCTTCCGCGGTCCGCCTTCCCCCGGAATAAAGAACCGTTGTGTCAAACAGGAAAGGTCTGGCGCCGATTTTTTTCAAGGCGACAACGATTTCCCTGGCGTAATCCGGCGGGAGGAATCCTCTGTTGCCCCGCTCACCCCAGTGAAGTTTTATGCCGATAGCGTCACCGGCAGCGAAAGGGAAGCGCAGCTTGTTCAAAAGGCGGCGCAGGGTTTCGATATAGGGTTTGTGATCGCCGCTTGCCGATTCGAACAGACAATTACTCCTGGTTGTCAAATAAAGCCTCCTTTTTTTTGTTTATTTTAAATCTTTTTGCGTTTTATTTCAACAAAGCTCGCTGGAAAAAATCGGTTCTTTTGTCGAACCATTCGGAAAGGATCGTGCAAAACGAGTCGCGCAAGCCCGTTTCGATTTGGATCGGCCGCTCTCCGAGGTTTTACAAGCGAAATCATCCAGACAAACATTCGGAATCGGACAGGATGAAACGGACGCTGATGGATGGAGGCCGCGTCCGAAAATCACCCGGAGGGGCTATCAGAAATGAGTGTGATGATTTTCGATATCCACCTCGAAGGTATTGAGGAAAACGCTCATCATCATGTAACAGCCCGCCGCGATCGCCAGTTCCACAAGCTGCTCATGGGAAAAGTGTTTGCTGATGGCCGCAAAAGTTTCATCGCTGACCTTGTACCGCAAAACCGTTTCTTCGGTAAAACGGAGCACAAGGCGTTCTATCTCGGAATAAACGGGCGAGGCGGAGCCTGCTTCCAGGGCGTTAATTTTTTCCTCCGGGATTCCGATGAACCGGCACAGTTTGCGATGCTGATGGACTTCATAGGTACTGTTGCATAAAATGCCGGCGCGGGTGATAGCCAGTTCCCGCAACATCGGATCAAGCCTGCCGTTCATCAACACCGCCGCGGGCAGACCGACAAATTGACGGGCGATTTCCAGGGGCGCGTGCGCGATGATTTTAAAAAGATTCAGATTGTAAGGTTCAACGCCGAGCAATTTTTTCTTTTCTTTGTCCGTTTCCGTCGGAATAAAATAGGGTATGCGTGCCAAACCAGAATCTCCTTTTTGGGTTTGAGGATTATTTCACTGCTTTTTTAAGGAAGTGGAATTTGATGCCTTTCATCACATTGACACATCGGCTCATTTCGCGGAAAGCCGGAAGCCCGGCCTGTTCCGCCTGGCCCCTCAAATATTCGGCAAAATCCTTCCTGCCGTCAATCCACAAGACCACAGGTTTTTTGTGCCGTTTGATTGAGGCCGTCAACTCATTGAAAAATTCCTGTTTGATGAGCGGCGTCGCGTAAGCGTGAAAAATAATCGAGTCCACGGCCGAATCGTCCAGAACCGCGTCCAGAGAGCGCCGGAATACTTTTTCGAAACCGTGCTGTTCAATGGCGATCCAGAGATCGAGGGGATGATCGGGTTTGTTCCAAACAGGGAAGAGCTCCGCGATGGTATCGAGCGTCTTGGGGGAGAGGTTCGCTAGTTCGAGTCCCTTGTCTTCCATCAAATCGGTGGTAATGGTGCCGGCTCCACCGGAGAAAGTCAGGACGGCGGTTCCCCTGCCGGGACGATAAGGCATTTTTTTGGAGAAAGCCCTGGCCATGTCGGTCAGTTCCGCCGGATCAAAGACTTCAAGAATACCCGCCTGCCGAAAGGCGCTGCTGGCGATTTTGTAATTTCCGGAAAGACTGGCTGTGTGACTCTGCGCCGCTTTGGCTCCCTGAACGCTTCTGCCGCCCATCAAAACAATAATCGGTTTTTTTGTCTTTCGGGCCAGATTGATGAATTTTCTTCCGTCAACCAGGGATTCCAGATAACAGGCAATGACTTCCGTCTCGCTGTCGTTGATCATATATTCCAGAATGTCGTTTTCGTTGATGTCGCATTTGTTGCCGATGGAGCAGACTTTGCTGACGCCCATCACGCCTTCCTGCAATGCGTGCATGAGAAAACCGGCGGAAAGCATGCCGCTTTGCACGATCATGCCGACATTGCCTCCTCGGAGCACATCCGGCCAGACCAGGGAATTGATAAAGGAAAAGACATAAGTTCTGTTAGCGTCGATAAAGCCCATGCAATTGGGTCCCCATAATCGGATGTCCGCTTTTGCGGCATTTTCCAATTCACGTTTCTGAATTTTTCTGCCCTCGTCGCCTGCTTCATTGAATCCACCGGATTCTATAATGATTCCTTTAACGCCCTTTTTAGCGCATTCGTTTATGGTATGGGGCAATTCTTTGGCGGGAATAAAATAAATGGCCAAATCAACCGTGTCCGGAATGGAAGCCACATCCGGGTAGCAGGGGAGTCCTAAAATTTCCTTGTAGTTTTTATTGACCGGATAAATCTTCCCCTTGAAACCGGCGGTGACGTTTTTGATAATGTGATAACCGCCTTTATTGACATTATTGGAAGCGCCGATAATGGCGACGCTTTTGGGATTGAAAAAATAATCCAACATGAATTTTGCATCCTCCTTGTCATTTCAACCGCGGGGAAAAATCCATTGTCCGAAATATCTTTCAAAGTTTTTCAGCCCGGACATTCAACGCTGAAAATGACATCAATTTCTTTCTGACAAAACGACCAGTGCATCAGCGGCGACCGGCTTGTCTCCGACAATGATCAGCGGATTAATATCAATTTCCGCGATGGCGCCATACCGGACGCCAAGGTTTCCCACACCGATGAGCGCCTGCGCCAGCGCTTCCCGGTCGACCGCCGGACTGCCGCGAAATTCGCCGAGAAGTTTTTTTGTTTTGATTTCATCCATCATTTCGAAAGCGTCGTCTCTGGTCAGAGGAGCGACCCGGAAGGTAACGTCTTTGAGTGCTTCGGTGAAAATGCCGCCCAGGCCAAACATGACACAGGGACCGAACTGTGAATCACGGGTCAAACCGATGACAAACTCGCGATTGCCCCGCAGCATTTTTTCCACCAGAATTCCATCAAGATTTTTTGCCCTGGCGGTGAGTTCATCGAAAACCTTCTCGACCTGACTCCCATCGTGGATGTTGAGCGCCACCATTCCAGCCTCTGTCTTGTGGGCGAGTTCAGCGGAACATCCTTTTAAAACGACAGGATAGCCAAGTCTTTCGGCCTCCCGGACGGCTTCGGCTTTCGTTTTAACCAGGGAAGCCGCCGCGACAAATACACCGGCTGATTCAATTACCAGTCTTGATTCATACTCCGAAAGAGTTTTCTGACCGTTGGCCAAAGCTTTCTCAATTACCTTTAACATACAGTCTCCTTCAAATTTGACCTGAAGTCATTAGTGTATTTTGACCTGGATTGTCAAGGGTTTGTTTGAGCCGGCTGCCGGGAAGACAAGATAAAGTAAAAAATCAGAAAAATCCATTACTGATCGGACAATGTTGAAATTTTCAGATGACTCATCCCTCTTGGCACCAGAAACTGAAAAACGACGGAATTTAACCGCTTTCAGCAGGGAGCATTTTGGCTTCACCAAAATTCCAAACAATGATATGAAGTCCCCGATTTGGGTTTTGATTCGCCAAGTGGCCGCCTGAGAACAATTTGTTATGCTGGCCATCGCTCTGGTCTATTTGAAAATACTCTAAATGGAAAGCTTATGAATTCTGCCGGCATTTGGATTTTGACAGCTATCGTCGTCTATATGCTGATTGTGCTTGCCGTCGGATTTTTCTATGCCCGGAGAAACGAAAGTGTCGGCGATTTCTATCTGGGCGGCAAAAGACTGGGGCCCATCGTCACCGCCATGAGCGCGGAAGCCTCGGATATGAGCAGTTGGCTTCTGATGGGGCTTCCCGGCGTCGCCTATCTCTCCGGCCTGGCGGAGGCGGGCTGGACAATGACGGGTTTGGCCATCGGCACCTACGTCAACTGGCTGGTTGTGGCCAGGCGCCTGCGCCGTTATTCACAGACGGCGGGGAATGTAATCACCCTGCCGGAATTTTTTTCCAACCGATACCGGGATTCCCGGAAACTCCTGACCTGGGTATCCGCGGCGGTGATTCTGATCTTCTTTATTCCCTACACTGCGGCGGGATTCGTCTCCTGCGGAAAACTGTTCAACAGCGTGTTCGGGATGGATTATACCAGCGCCATGCTTTTCGGCGCCCTTGTCATCGTGGCCTATACGGCCGTCGGCGGGTTTCTGGCCGCGAGTACCACGGATTTGATTCAGGGGATCATCATGAGTATCGCGCTGATTTCCATTTTGATTTTCGGTGCTGCCATTGCCGGCGGTCTTGGCGCGGTGCTCGAAAACACCCAGGCGCTTCCTGGCTACCTCAGCATGACGCTTTCCCATGATGCGGTCTCGAAAACGGCTTCGGACTATGGACCGATTTCGATCATATCCGCCATGGCTTGGGGGCTGGGATATTTCGGCATGCCCCATATTCTTTTGAGATTCATGGCGGCAAGCGACGAAAAGAAGCTGAAATTATCCCGGCGCGTCGCGACTTTCTGGGTGCTGGTTTCGCTGAGCGTCGCCGTTTCCATCGGCATCGTCGGCTTCTGTCTTTCCGCGATGGGGCTTATCCCGGTTCTCGAAGGAGCCGCTTCCGAAACCGTCATCATCCGCATTGCGGAGCTGTTGAGCCGCGAGGGTGTGATTTGCGCCCTGGCGGCCGGTGTGGTTTTTTCCGGCATTCTGGCCGCGACCATGTCAACTTCCGATTCACAGCTTTTGGTCGCGTCCTCCAGTGTTTCCGAAAATCTCTTGAGAGAGTGTTTCGGCCTGAAGCTTTCAGACAGAGCAACGATGATCGTTGCCCGGGTAACGGTCATTGTCATTGCCGTCGTCGCCGCCCACATCGCCAGAAATCCCGACAGCTCCATTTTCAACGTTGTGTCGTTTGCCTGGGCCGGATTCGGGGCGGCTTTCGGTCCCGTCATGCTGTTTGCGCTTTTTTGGAGACGTTCCAATCTCTACGGCGCGCTTGCCGGCATGATCACCGGCGGGGGGATGGTCTTTGTCTGGAAATACCTGGTGCGGCCCATGGGAGGCGTTTGGGATATCTATGAGCTGCTGCCGGCTTTCATCACAGCGTGTGTTTTCATCGTTGCGGTCAGCCTGCTTACTGCTCCTCCCTCAAAAGAAATCACCGATGAATTTGAAACAGTCTCTGAAAGGGCAGGGGCGTAGTTGTTCAGTTCTCTCTTCTCCCTTTGCGTCTCCGCGTCTACTTGATGTATCCTTCAAAAAGATAATACAGGTCATCCACCATTTTGCTGTCTATCGAGAAGTTGACGCCTTTGGCAAAATGATCGAGAACAACCACAGCTTTGAGATTGGAGTCTTTTGTGTCTATGGTCTGAAGTCTTTTTAAAAAAGATTCGTTGACGGTTTTTACATTTTCGTACGCGTCGGACAGCTTATTTAAATTCAATTCGGGATAGCCGCCGTGCCGATACACAAAATACTGCGATACCAGAAACATTGATATGGCGCGGTACATGGTTTCTTCCAGTGTGGCAAAGGGAAGATGGAAACGCACCATCGGCTTGAGCTTTTCCATAACCGGGCAACCGCTGGTCACCATGTAGATGCCAATGAGGGAACTGACGCCCTGCTGCAGCGGAACTTTTTTGCTGTAAGTTCTTTCTTTGGATGTCACGATTACCTCCACCGGCTCCGATGAAACAAAGATGCTGAAGTAATCGACGATTTCCACCAGATTCACTGCGATGGGGCAGCATTCGTGTTCTTTTTCATCCAGGGTGCAATTCGGGCACTGGCAGCATTTGAGTTTTGTCCATTTGTAGTGGTAGGGTTCTTTTTTCTGGATAAGATTCAAAGAGATGCCGTCCAGTTCGATGTTGAACTCCGTCTCCTCTCCGCTTTCGAAGATGAATTTATAATGATATTTAATTGTATCCACGCTGCGGGATGCCGGTTCCGCCACGGCTGGTTTCCTCCTGTGAGGTCATTGCCTGTTTTATCATGGGGCAATAACTGATTTTTCAGAAGTGCGGCTGTTTCATTTGGTGATAAGCTATACGAAAAGGGCTTTTATGTCAATGATGATGGGAACTGCGAGATGATCTTTCAATTCTTGGACAATGATTATATAATACCCGCGAAATTGCCGGTGAAAAGACATGATGAAAAAATTCAAGGCAACACGCTGGACGCAGAAAGTCATGCAGACCAGCGACGCTCTCGATCTGGAGCCCGGCGTCTTTACCTTTGATGACCCGCGGCGAATCGCGCAGTCTCTCAGGGATTCCGCCGAGCGCAGTACCAGGCGAAAGGCCGGGCCCTTTCAATCCGCCATGTCGATGCTGAACTATTACATCAACCGCGCGGGCAGGAAGCTTCCCGCCGGGCGGAAAGCCATCCTGGAGCGCGCCAAGGACGAACTGAGGGCTTTGTACGGAAAAAAGAAAATTCAGAAAAGGTCAACCATCCCTTGAGGGGGTAAAAACTTTTCAGGAGACAAAAAGGGTCATGTTCACGGCTTTCCTGATTCATGAGCCCTCCGGCGACCCCGGGGCGTATCTGGAATTCAAATTCCGGCCCCATGATGCGTTTCTCTTCGATTTGGGGGACCTTCACCCGCTGGCGCCGAAACGAATCCGCAAAGTGAGTTATGTCCTGGTTTCCCACACTCACATGGATCATTTCATTGGCTTCGATCATCTCCTCCGTCTTTGTCTGGGACGGGACCAGCATATTGCGCTCTTCGGCCCGCCCGGCTTTTTGAGTCATGTGGAGAGCAAGCTGGGGGCCTACACATGGAACCTCGTGGAAAATTATACCAACGACTTTGAATTGACCGTTTCCGAAATTCATGAATCGTTTCGGATCACGAGAACCTACCGCTGCCGGAACTTCTTCCGGCCCGAAGACGAAAAAAGAAGTCCGGTATCCCGAACGACGCTCGTGGATACCGGCGCCTTCCGGATTCATTTTGCCCGTTTGGATCACGCCATACCCAGTCTGGCTTATGCCATTGAAGAGAAAATCCGCCTCAACATCAAAAGAAATGTTCTGCAGGAAATGGGCCTGCCCACCGGGGCCTGGATCAATCGGTTTAAAGAACAAATTCTCCATCAGGAAGCCCCGGAAACTCCCGTGCGCGTCCTGTCAAAAGAACCCGACGGCTCCGTGAAGGAAACTTTTTTGCCCCTGGGTCTGTTGAAGGAAAAAGCCGTGAAAATCACGGCGGGTCAAAAGATATGCTACATCTCCGACGTGCTCTGGAGCGAGGCGAATGTCGAGAAAATGGTCGAGCTGGCCCAGGGCGCGGAACTTTTGTTTATCGAAGCCCCCTTTTTGCATGAGGACAGGGAAATCGCCGCCCGCAAGCACCATCTCACGGCGCGTCAGGCGGGGACCATTGCGTCACTGGCCCGCGTGAAGCGATTCGTTGTTTTTCATTTCTCGCCGAAATACGCTGGCAGGCATGAAGCGCTGCAGCACGAGGCGCTGGAAGCCTATAACAATCCTTAATGGCCGTTTCTTCTTTTTTCTTCTGAACAAAAAAATCATTCTTAAAATTTTTCTGCACTCATTTTCTGACGGCCTGCTTTTAAGCGAGAAAAAATATTCATGGACCTGCAAAGCCTGTTGAAGTGTGAATGCCTCTGTGATATGGGAATACAAATTATGAATAAATCCATATTATTGCAGTCCAAGCTTCCGAATGTCGGCGTGACCATTTTTACCGTCATGACCCATCTGGCCAACCAGGCCGGTGCCATCAATCTTTCACAGGGATTTCCTGATTTTGACGTGTCCGCCGAATTGCGCGAGCTGGTTTCAAAGTACATGGCCCTGGGATACAACCAGTACGCGCCCATGCAGGGCGTGCCGTCTTTGAGACAGCGCATTGCGCAAAAAACAAAGAAACTTTACGGCGCGACATATGATCCGGATACGGAAATCACCGTGACCTCCGGCGCGACAGAAGCCATCTTTTCCGCGATTACGTGTGCGGTGCGTCAGGGCGATGAGGTGATTCTCTTCGAGCCAGCCTATGACGCCTATGCGCCGGATGTGCTGCTGGCCGGCGGGGTTCCCGTTTATGTTCAGCTGAAATACCCCGACTACCATGTCGATTGGAACGAGGTGAAGGACGCCATCACCGCAAAGACGAGGCTCATTATTTTGAATTCGCCCCACAACCCCACGGGCGCCATTCTGGAGGGGGATGACCTGCGCGCGCTTGAGGATATTGTTGCCGGCACGGATATCCTCATTGTTTCCGATGAAGTTTATGAACATATCGTCTTTGACGGGCGGCCTCATGAAAGCGTGGCGCGGTATCCGGAACTCGTCCGGCGGAGTTTTGTCATCAGCTCTTTCGGCAAAACCTACCACGCCACGGGCTGGAAACTGGGATATTGTTTGGCGCCCCAGGCGCTGACGACGGAATTTCAGCGGGTACATCAGTTCGTGACGTTTGCGTCCAACACGCCGATTCAGATGGCCTATGCCGAGTTTATGGAACAAGAGGAGAAGGTCCTGACGCTCCCGGATTTTTATCAGGCGAAAAGAGACCTGTTTTTGAAACTGATCGGAGACTCGCGGTTTGTGCCTCTGCCCTGCCGGGGAACGTATTTTCAAATGCTTTCTTATGAAGCCATCTCGGATGAGCGTGACGTTGATTTCGCGAAACGGCTGACTGTCGAACACAAGGTCGCGGCCATTCCGCCATCGGTTTTTTACGTTCGCGGAACCGACCATAAGGTTCTGCGTTTTTGTTTTGCCAAGAAGGATGAAACTTTAATCCAGGCGGCGGAGAGGTTATGCAGGATTTAACCGTAACACTTGTTCAGACGGAGGTCCTCTGGGAAGACATTGCAGCCAACCTGGCCCTGCTGGACGGCAAGATGGAAAACGTTCCGGAAACGACAGATATCATTGTTTTGCCGGAGATGTTCGCGACAGGCTTTACCATGAATGTCCGGGACATGGCGCAGGCCATGGACGGGACGGCTGTGTCTTGGCTGGTTGCCATGGCGCGGCGCAAGCGCACCCACATCGCGGGAAGCCTGATCATCCGGGAGAACGAAAAATATTTCAACCGGCTCGTTTGGGCGACGCCCGAGGGCACAATCCTGACGTACGACAAGAAGCATCTCTTCAGGATGGCCGGCGAGCACAAGATTTATTCGCCCGGGAAAAGTCATCTCACCGTCGAGGTCAACGGATGGAAACTGCGGACGTTCATCTGCTATGACCTGCGGTTTCCGGTTTGGTGCCGCAATATCGGCAACCAATACGATGTCGCCGTTTTCATCGCCAACTGGCCGGCGAAGCGCGCGAATCACTGGAAGCTGTTGCTTCCGGCGAGGGCGGTTGAAAATCAGAGTTACGTCATCGGCGTCAACCGGGTGGGAAAGGACGGGAATGGCCATGCCTACAGCGGCGATTCCTGCGTGATCGCGCCCACGGGAGAAACGCTGTTCCACCAAGCCGATGTGCCCTGTCTGCACACGGAGGTGCTCCGTTATGACCGGGTGAGGGAGTTTCGCGAAAGCTTCGCCGCCTGGCGGGACGCGGACGGCGAAGCGGTGCGCTTTGAAAGCTGACAGAAGATGTGATGATTTTCCCCGGAGAAAAAACGCAATGATAAAAGGAAAGGTGTAAATTCATGGACAGGACAACGGCGCTCAACGCCGTTCGGGACAACGTCAAGAATGAAAACCTCATCAAGCACATGCTGGCGGCGGAAGCCGTGATGCGCGCGCTGGCCCGGCGGTTTGGCGAAAACGAAGATGAATGGGGATTGGCGGGGCTATTGCACGACATTGATATCGAATTGACCCATGCCGATCTGTCCGTTCACGGCAAGCCCGGTTCGCAAATGGCAAGGCAGCTCGGGGCCGGCGAAGCGGTATCTCATGCGATCCTTTCGCACAATGAAGCGCTTGGCGAGTCCTGCGTATCGCTGATGGACAAAGCGCTTTTCTGCACCGATCCCCTGACCGGTCTGATTACCGCCGCAGCGCTGGTGCGTCCGGACAAAAGGCTTGCCGGAGTGGAGGTCAAATCCCTCCGCAAGCGTTTTAAGGAAGAGCGTTTCGCGGCGGGAGCGAACCGCGCGCAGATGGCCCGCTGCCGTGACATCGGTCTGGAACTGGAGGAGTTTTTCGAACTGGGGTTAAAGGCGATGAAGGATATCGCGGAGGAGCTGGGATTATAAACTGCCGCTTATTTCAAAGTTCGTCACATGGCATGCGAGCATTTTTGCAAACAGCGCCGATGTGGTCGGTCCGAAGACGGATCGGTGGTCAAAATTAAGGTTAACTTTTCGATGCATAAGTACGGGGATGTTGCAAGTTGTTTCCGCAAAAAACGGATTGTTTTTGGAGCCAGAGGATAGGATAAAAGATATTTCAACCATGAAGATACACATCGAAAGGAAGGCGGCTTCTTCAGTCAGTATTCGGTGATGAAGGCAAATTGACGGGCGAAGCGTTACGGCTGTGAACGACCATGAAGCGATTCAGTATCTTTCCCAGGGACGACTATAAGCAGGCGCTGAGAATCAAACGTTTTTTCATCGCGTTTTCCTCTTATGTCCTCATTTGCTCGCTGGTTATCCTGGGCTATAACCTCGGCTTCTCGCCGGTTCCCCTGCGCGTTTTGGTTTTTTCCCAGCTGGGTATTCTTGCCTGTAATATTTTGCTGTATGTGATATTCAGGACCGGCTTCAACAAAAGATTCAAGGATCCGAGCCTCACGCTGCTCCAGATTCTCATCGCCACCTTCTGGCTTCTGGAGGTTTTGTATTACGCGGATTCCGTCCGGAGCGCCGTGCTTCTGGACTTTCTGATTATTTTTATTTTGGGCCTTTTCCGATTCGGTGTTCGGGAATTTCTTTTTCTTTCTTTTTTCACCGTCGCCGGTTACGCGGCCGTTATTGTGCTGCTTTATATCAATCGTCCGGAATCCATCAATTACAGGGTGGAAATCTTAAACCTTGCCATTCTGGCGACGGTTTTGCCATGGTTTTCCTTGGTGGGAGGTTATATTACGCGCCTGCGAAAAAAGGTTGCCCGATCCCTCTCTGAGATTAAGGAGAGCGAAAGGAAATATATGGAGCTGAGCATCATCGACGATTTGACCCAGCTTTATAATTCAAGACACTTCTACGGCCAGCTGGGGAGGGAAATTGAGCGATCGAATCGCTACGAACACCCCCTGACGCTGCTGATGCTGGATCTCGACAGGTTCAAAAATTTCAATGACACCTACGGGCACATCGAAGGGGATTACGTGCTGTCAAGAGTCGGTCACATTATCAGGGGATGTCTGCGTGAGAGTGATTCCGGCTATCGCTACGGCGGAGAAGAATTCACGGTCATGCTGCCGATGACGAAGGCGGAGGACGGCGTGGCCATCGCGAAAAGAATTCAGGAAGCGATGCGAAGAACGCCCTTTGCGCCTGCGCCGGGGCAGGAGATTTTCGTGACCTTGAGCATCGGCGTTTCACAGTACAAGCCCAGAGAGGACATGAGAGACTTCGTTCGCCGGGTGGACAGAATTATGTACCAGGCGAAACGCGAGGGCAGAGACAGAATCTGCATCGGATAGGGGGCGTGGGTCGTTTTCCCAAGGAGGATCACTGCGCCAGAAAATTCATTTGCGTTTGAAGAACACCCTGGGCGTTTTGCGCACCATCAATAACGTGCGCGGCGTTTGTGCGCGCGGCACATCGATTTGGCATTGATCCCCGGCAAATTCTTGAAGGCCCAGACATCGAAATGGCGCAACTCATTGATTCGCTGAGCGTCATCACAACCTCTAAATCTCCAAACCTCCACCCTTTCTTTTGCCGTTTTTATCATGCATCTCCGTTAGGGTTATTGACACTTTTTTCGGTTTGCGCTAGCTTCAACCATCGCCAAAAAAAACGCGCATAGAATATTGTTTGGTTTCCGGAGGTCATCCAGAAGGCGGATAATGGCTTTATCCGAAGGGAGGTTCCTATGCAAAAGGAGATTTCAGGCGCCCGGGTATTGGCGCGGTGTCTTTCGTTCCAGGGAATCAAATTTTTCTTCACTGTTCCCACCCCCAGGCTTGAGCCGTTGCTTGACGCGCTGGAGGCCGAGGGGGATGTGCGCGTGATTCGGGCGCGCAATGAGACGGCGGCCACGCTGATGGCCGACGGATACATCCGCCGTTCCCGCCTGCAGGCGGCCGTCGTGACGGATGCGAACGGGCGCGCCGTCTCGCAGATCAGCGGAGTCACCAACGCGTGGGCGGACAAAATCCCCCTCGTGTCGCTTTCGCTGTGCGCCGATGACGAGCCGGATTTCAACAAGGGAACGGACCGATACCGCTTCGATCAGTGCGCCGTGTTTCAGACGGTGACACGCTGGAAGGTCCGATTGAACGTGCCGGAAAAAATTCCGGAACAAATTTCGCGGGCCCTTCAGGAATCCGGCGGACATAAAATGGGGCCCGTGCATTTTGATATTCCGTTCCGACTCCTGCATCAACGGGTTCCGGAAGACGCGGTGAGGATGCCTCAAAAACGGCTTGCCTCGCGTCCGATGGCGCCGGTTCGCATGCGCGGCAATGCCGCGGCTCTGGAAGAAGCGGCGAGACTGCTGATGACGGCCAAAAAGCCGCTGGTTTTCTGCGGCGGCGGCGTCAAGGTTTCGGAAGCCTGTGCGGAAATGATGACGCTGCTGGAAACCTTCGGGATTCCCGTCGCGACCTCCATGGCCGGCACCGGCTGTGTTCCCATCAGTCATCCGCTGTGTCTGGGCGGTCCCAGTTACTCGTCGGGAGAGGTCTTCCATGCGGCGATTAAGAAGACCGATGTCGTGTTTGCGCTGGGCACCGCATTCGGCGGGCTGGAGGGATACGGCCTGCCGCCTCTTTGGTCGGGATCCATTCGCTTCATTCACGTGGATATCGATCCGCTGCAGCTCGGCCTGAATGTCCGGCCGGCGGTGTCCATCCAGGGCGATGTGAAAACCGTGCTGAATCAGCTGATGGATATTTTGCGTCGTGAAAAATTCAGCTCGCCTCCGGAATGGGCCGCGTGGCGGCGGATGCTCCATGGTCTCAAGCGGAGGCGGGCGGCGCGTTTGGATAAGGACGCCGAATCGAAAAGCCGGCTTTTGCATCAGGGAAAACTCATCAAGGAAATGGGGCCGGTCGCCCGCCGGGATGACCTGATTGTGGTGGGAGACGGCGGCAATACCCTGCTGTATCTGGCGATGTACGCGCCGGACCTGGGGCCGTCGCAGTTTTTCTTTCCCTACGGCATGGCGGCGCTGGGCGGAGGCCTGCCGTATGCCATCGGCGTGCAGTTGGCCGCGCCGGACAGGCAGGTGGTGCTCGTGACCGGCGATGGATCGTTCCTGTACAACATCCAGGAGCTGGAGACGGTCCGGCGGCTGAATCTGCCGATCGTCATTTTCATCAATAACGACAGGGCCTGGAACATGATCCGCGCGATGCAGACGTCGTTTTACGCCGGCAATTACGTGGGGACGGATCTGGACGGGTATGATTATGTTTCCGTGGCGCGGGGGTTCGGCATTCAGGCCGAACGGGTGACGACCGTCCAGGAACTTTTAAAGGTTTACGAAGACGCGCGGCAAAAGCGAAGGCCGCTGGTGGTGGATTGCCTCACCGACAAGGACAACACGCCCGATTGCCTGCTGAGCTTTGCGCTGGTGGAATTCGAGGGCGCGCTGAAATATCTTTCTCCGCTTCGGTTTCTCCAGAGCGTGGTGATGATGCAGAGGTTGGGCGTCTGGAGGAACCTCTATCAACTGGCCTATATTTTCAAGGCTCTGCTTAGAATCAATTTGCGGTTCGGGAGGTCGTGATATGCGATGGGTCAGCGGAGGGGAACTTGTCGTGGATTGTCTCAGGAAACAGGGCGTCCGGAAAATATTTTCGATTATCGGCGGCCAGATGGGTTCGATATATGACGCCGTCGGCAGGCGCGACGACATTGACATCTTTGTGCCGCGCTGCGAAACGGCGGTGCCGCTGATGGCCTGTGGGTATGCCGCCACGACAGGCGAGCCGGTGGTGGCCATGACGACGGTGGGGGCGGGCGTCGTTTATGAAGTGGCGGGTCTGACCCACGCCTGGCTGAATTATCTTCCGGTGATATCCATTGCGCCGCAGGTGCAGAGCTGGAAGATGAAGCCGCCCCAGGAAAATTTGCAGGCCTGCAACCAGGATGAGATTTTCGCGCCCGTCACGAAATGGAACGCGATTGTCTATCACTGGAGGCGTATTCCGCAGATGGTGATCCGTGGATTCCGCGAAGCCTATACGGGCGTTCCGGGTCCCGTCCATCTGGACGTACCCGTGGACGTTCTGTTCCGGCGCGGCCCGTGGAGTGACAAAAAATTCGATGAGGTTCCGGTCGTGGACAGGGAACCGGTGATCGCCGGCATTGCCGGACAGATGGATGAGGCGGCGGAGGTTCTGAAAAAGGCGAAGCGTCCCCTTGTGCTGGTGGGACAGGGCATGGGGCGATCGGGCCGCTACCGGGGCGTGCGCGGCCTTTGGAATCAGACCGGCTGGCCGGTGGTGACCACCCGTTTCAGTTCGGGTGTTTTGTGCGGGCGCGATCGCGTTTACGCGGGAGCCGCGTCGCTGTTTGCGGAATCGGACGAGGGTCTGGCGCTCCTGAAAGAGGCGGATGTCCTCGTGGTGGTGGGTGCGGATCCCGAGACGCGCGCGATCATGGACCGATGCGGCTGGCTGTCCAGGCCGGTTATTCAGGTGGAAACGGAATCTTCGGCGATGTTTCCCGATGTCCGGCATCCGGTTCATGCGGATCCGATAAGTGCGTTTTCCGCTTTTCTGGCCTCCGGCATTGAGACGACTCAAGGGGAAGCGTGGCTGGCGGCGGTGCGCAAGAAGGCTTTCGAAATGGGGCGCGGGCGCTGGCCGGCGGATCAGGGGATGGGCCGCGTGCTGGCGGGGCTTGGCGAAAAGACAGATGCCTCGGACATCCTCGTGGCGGATGGCGCCGGTTTGCCGGATGCTGCCGTCAGTCTTTTGCGCGGCGCCGAATATCGCGATCTTTTTTGCATGGATGAACGGGACATGGCGGGGGTCGGCCTGCCGTTTGCCGTCGGCGCGGCGCTCGGCAACCCCGACGCCCGGGTGACTCTCATCTGCGACAAGGAATCTCTGTTTGCGCACGTGCGGGAACTGGCGCCGGCAAAGCTGGCAGGCGCGGCACTCAGAATCATCGTTGCCGATAATAACGACACGGCGGTCAATTGCGCCGAGACGGCGTCGGTGCTGGAAGGGTTTGGATGTGAGGTGAAAACGTGCGATGTCCGGGACGCCGCCATGGAGATGCCGTTGTTCAAGAAGAAAACGTCAACAGCGCTGGTTGTCAGCGGTGCCGCGGCTGGATTTTCTCATCAGTAATGCCGGCGGGACCTGAAGGGAGGGAAACAAAATGATTTATTTTGACGATCTGCTTGAGAATGACAATGTGCATGACACCGTGTGCGCGATAGCCAAAGCGTTTCGTCAAAAGCACGCTTTTCCCCGGGTGCGCCAGCTGGGCGTGGTCGTCGCGGATGTCGAAAAAGCCGCCGCGAAGCTGGAGGCAGAGGGAATCGGTCCTTTTTTCATCGCTTCGGACACCCTGCCCTTTTGGAACGAACGCGGGGACAACAGAACTTTCAGCGGGAAACTCGGCATGGCCGTCTATCGGGGATATGAGATCGAATTGCTGGAGCCGGGCGTCGGATCGAATTTTTACAAAACCTGCGTGGATGAAAAGGGACGCATGGTCGTGCAGCATCTCGGCTTTTTGGTCGGGGATGTTGACGCCTGGCGCGACAAGCTGGAACGGGCCGGATGCGCCACGTGGGTGCGGGGACGGATACAATCCTTTCCGATGACGATTGACTTTGCCTACATGGACACGGTCGCGCAGGCGGGAATCATTCTGGAGTTCATTGACATGAGATTTCTCGGAATCCGCGTCAGGCCGCCGGGAGCCGTTTATCACGCCCTGGGAAGACTGGAAAAATTAACAGGCATCAGGTGCCTTAAGTTTTGAAAGGAGACACGATGACAG
>Ga0116190_1001633_pt1 | contig 19088 bp, 18 predicted proteins | sample AD_JPNTR4_MetaG_FD_89808 | JGI IMG/M metagenome (GOLD analysis project Ga0116190, IMG submission 89808) | Active sludge microbial communities of municipal wastewater-treating anaerobic digesters from Japan - AD_JPNTR4_MetaG | ecosystem: Engineered > Bioreactor > Anaerobic > Digestate | place...
ATGAAAGACCAGCATATGCCTTAAATTACTTAACTCCAGCCCAATTTAAACAAAATTATCTACTTAATCAAAAGTAGTGACTATCAAGTTATTAAAGTGTCTACATTTAGTTGACTAGTGCAGATTGGGTTGAAAAACTAAAACATAAATATAATGTAGATGTTTTATATGATGTGTTTTTAAGGGAAAATGATTTACTTTTTTTCCTTATTGAAGAAAGCCATGACATTTGTGATAAACCTTTAATTAAACTGTTTGGTACATGTGAAGGTGTCGGTCTTCCTTATTGCGTTGATACGATTGATGAATTATTAAGTCATATTGATGATAAAAGTCAAATATGTGATATTCGCGGCGCTAATGAGTATCGTGATGAATTACACCGTGAAATTAATAGCGATCAAACTAAATTTGTGCTCTATCTTCCACTTGATTTTAAAGGCACTAAAAGATATTTACAACTTGAAATTATTAAGATGTTTAAACGTAATATATCAATTGTGATGCTTAATCAAATCGATATTAAAAAAGTTAATGTTGAAACACTCTTTTTTGAGTCGTATAAAGATAGTTTAACGAATTTATCTAATTTCAGCACATTACTAATGCATATTGATAAGACGGAAGATAGTCATTACTTCGGATTCTTAGATTTAGATTACTTTAAAGTTGTAAATGATACATATGGTCATAAAGTTGGCGATGAGATTCTCGCTAAAGTAGGATGGAAATTAATTGAAATCGCGGATGAAACAGTTATCATGTATCGCAAAAGTGGTGATGAATTTATTTTTATGACACTAGGGCTTGATTTAAATGAAACAAAAAAACTTGTAAAACGTATTCAAAAAGCGATTCGCTCAGTTGAATTACCGGACATTAAAATAGATTGCTCAATTGGTGTTGCGGAATATCGTCATAATAACGGGTTTTATGACGCTGAAGATGCTGTCAATATTGCTGATGTTGCCATGTATGTATCAAAATCCACTGGTCGCGGCCGTGTGACATATTTTAATGAAGAACAAGCGCGAAAAGTTATGGCCTCTGGACCTTTAGAAAAGACTTTAGAATTACTCGAATCACGCGCGCGATAATAATCTGTTAACTAGTAATTAAAGACACTTCGAGTGTCTTTTTTAATAATATTGACGAAAATTCAAAAACGATGCAAAATAATAGTAGATAGTAATCCGTTTTAAACGCGAGGTAAGTGTATACCACTTAATTACTGAAAGGAAAATAATATGAAAAAATCGTTTAAACCAAAACTTTCACGGTTTATAGTATCACTATTCTTTTTGGGAATGTTAACAAGTTTAGCGAGTTGTAAAACTAATAGCGACTTAATTACCAAAACGAAAATGCAACAAGTAAAAACGAAACAAAAATTTAATGAATTAGTCAAAGAAGGTAACAAGTCCACGAATGAATATTACGATACAATCGCTGGGGGTGATGCTGTTCCAGAATCTGATACGGGCGCTGGGACGAAAGGTCGCGATTTCACTGGTACAAACGAACAAGTAGCAGGTGTTAGTGAAGCTGACATTATTAAAACTGATGGCTATCAAATTTATTATTTAGCGCGTGAACGCGGCGCGCTTCAAGTATTTGATGTTGCTGATGATAAAAGCATTACATTAAGTAAATCACTCACTTTTGCGGATTCGTACGGTATTGGGATGTATTTGCTACCGGAATACGTCGTAGTTATCAGTGAAAAGTATGAATATGTTTTACTTCCAGAATATGAAGAGTTTTGGCTGCCAGGATGGTTTGGGTATGCCACGACAGCAATTACTGTTATTGAACGGACGAATCATCAAGTAGTGTATGAACTAAATATTAAGGACAATATTATTATCGACCACCGTGTAATTGATAATAACTTATTCCTTGTTGGTTATGAATATATTACGATTGATGAAGAAGATCCGCGTCCGGAAATAAGTTTATTAGATGGCACTGAAACTAATATTGGATATAACGATATTTATTATTTTGAAGATACACCGGTGCACGGAATGACAAAGATAATTGGACTTAAATTAGCCGCTGACCCGCAGGCGATTACTTTTAACGCTAAAGGATTTTTAGGTGCTAATTATGGATATAAGCAAGTGTATGTTTCACAAACTGATCTATATCTATGTGACTCTAACTGGTTATTTACGGAAAATAGCTATTATTCAACTTTAACAATTAGTCAATTTGAACTTGATTTAGATAAGGCAAATATTAATTATGTCGCTGCCGCAATTGTTGATGGCTCGATGCTTAATCAATTTTCTATGGATTACTATAACGGGCATCTCCGAGTCGCTACGACGAATATTGGCGTAAGCTGGCTATTTGACGAAGAAAATTATATTAGTACATGGTCACAAGTAGTTATTAATCACCTTTATGTACTTAAAGTTAATAAAAGAACGAAGACATTCACATTAGTGGGACACTTGAGTGAAGGTTTAGGTAAACCCAATGAAACAATTAAGTCCGTGCGCTTTTTAGGTGATAAAGCTTATATTGTTACTTTTGAAACACGTGATCCACTTTATATTATTGATTTAAGTAATCCTGCTAAGCCAGTTATTACTGGTGACATTGAATTACCAGGTTATGATGTATATCAACACCCATTTGGTGATAGTTTTGTGTTAGGACTAGGTTATAGCGCTGATGATGACGGTTTTACGAGCGGCATTAAATTAACTGCATACGCTACTAGTGCTGGTAATGAACACGAAATTCAAACATATATTGTAAGTACTTATCGTTACGAAAGTGCTGAAAATTATTGGTCATATTCGTATGGTTTTACCGAAGCACTTTGGAACCATAAAGCAATGCTAATTTCAGTAAAAGACGGCGTGTTTGCTTTCCCGTATTTTGAATATGGTTTCTCTTGTTCATATGAGCGGGATGGGGATAGCTATGTATCAAGTGATTGTCAGCAATCATTTTCTTTCAATTATCAAATTTATAATATTGACTTTAGTCGTGAAACTCCAATAGCGGAACCCATTAAAATAAGTCACCCAGCAGTTGAAGAATATGTTTACCCGATTAATCGTTCCGTGTTAATTGAAGGAGTGCTCTATATTTTTTCAACTTATCACGTTAGCACTTACGACTTAGCGACAAAGATTAGCACTGCTCCAGTCTACATCGCTTAACTAATTTTATAAGCACTATTTACCACGAAAATCACTAAGTAAGTAGTGCTTTTTGTTCATTTTTAACGACAAAACACGCCTAAATTCAAAAAAATGAGAAAAATATTTCAACTCATTGACTCATCATCACTTTTCAATGATATAATGTTAGCAAAGGGGAAAACAACATGAAAATTAAAACCAGATTAGATTTCATCGTAATTGATGGAACCGAGCTCGTTGTTAATGAAGCTCTCAAAACACTGGCAAAATTACCAGTAAGCGACTTAGTCGAATTTTTAAAGGGCCCTAAATTATATTCACGTCGAGATCATGCAAACATTTTAAAGAATGTTATGCGTGATGAAGTCTGGAAGTTTAAACTTGTCTCACGCGTTGCGGAGAAAGGACTTTCAAATGATTTCTTTAGTCGACTTGATTATTTTGAAGATAGCCCTGTCACCGTTCTTGAAGGATTATTTGAACGGATGGTCAAGATTCAACCCGAACTAATGGATTATTATCTTGAAGACTTATGGCTCTTTGCCATTCAAGTTGTAAGCAAGGACAAAGAACTTGCTAAGCTTTATAAGAAAGCACAAAAAAGTAGCACAAGCCCAGTTGTTCTTAAGGAATTATTCCCGACACTTGAAGGGCTTTTCGGTGATGAAGAAGGCGATATCGACGGTGTATTAGCGCGCACATTTGTGGAAAAGAGCTTACACAGTGCCACGATTAAAGAAATCCGTGAAATTGCCGAAAAAAATGATGTTTTACTACCAACAAATATCACAAAACAGGACATAGTGGACGGAATTATTGCTGTTTTACCAAAAGTAGCGAAAGCAAAAGATGTCCCGCATTTAACGGAAGATGTTAAGGATATGACTGTTGCACAACTGAAAGAATTTGTGAACAAGCATAAACTTGATGTTCCAACTGAACTTAAAAAACAAGATGTTGGTGAATTACTCGTTAAAAACTATGTAAACAAAAATGCGGCAAATGTCGTTAGTGATTTACAATATGAATTACCAGAACGTGTCGAAGAAGCTACTGATTTTAGTGATGAAAATCCAAAAGTTATCAGGTTGCGCGAACGCGTTAAGGAACTCGAGAAAGAATTAGAAGAAAGACCTGTCGAAAATGAAACAAAGGTTGATGAAAGCGAACTTTTAAAAGAACAAGAAAAAGTTGAAGCACTTTCTAAAGAATTAAAGCAAACAAAGGCTGAACTTTCAGAAAAACCAAAAGAAGTCGTCGTTGAAGTGCCAGGACCAACAGTAATTCGGACAGTAATTAGCAAAAAAGAATTACAAAAGCAAAAAGAACACTACGAAGCAATTATTGCTGAACAAGAAAAAGAACGGTCCATGCTTATTAGCCGTACTGAATACGATGAAGTTTTAGCGGAATATGGTCGTGTTAAAGCATTACTTGATGAAAAAGACATTGAGAAGCTTGAAGAAAAACCAGTTGAACCAAAGCCTGCACCGCAACAAGTGCCGCAATATGAAGAACCATATTACGGTTCACTTCACGCTAAAGTTGATCGCTTAATGGATAAAGTTCATGAATTGCAACTAGAAATCTTACGTAAAGAATTAGCTAATCAAAAAGCTACTCCGGCACCGCAAGAAGAACAACCCGAAACAGAAGTTAATATTTATTTTGATAGTAACCTTGCTAAACGGATGTCGGACAATAAAAACGCGATTGATGTTGGCAAAGCAGTTAAAGGTAAAAAACGTAAAAAGAAGAGTGCTGGACGGACAATATTCTGGATTATCTTTATTCTCTTGCTCTTAGCAATAGTCGTGTTCATGGGTGCATGGACATTAGAGCATTTCAATATTACCCCTCTTGCAGGACCACCATGGCTCGCTGATCGTTTCAACGCTGCGGTATTATGGCTCCACAACGCTGTCCAAAGTGTCTTTGATTTATTTAAAGGACTATTTGGTAAAGTCCGGGTATTAGGACGATAGAAAGGAGAGATTTGAGTTATGAGTAAAAAACGTAGAATTAAAGAATTAGAAGCTCAAGTAGCAGCGCTCGAAGCAAAGGTTGAAGGCAAAGAAGGCCAACAAACGCCAAAGAAAGCCGCTAAAAACTCCGTAAATGTCTATTTTGATAGTAACTTTGTTAATAGCCTAGTATCAAATCAAATGAAGTATGGACGGCGTTCACGTCGTGATGATTTAAATGTTGATCCCGCTGATAAAAAGGCCGTCAGAAGAGCACGCGCTCGTCGTTTCTTCCGTTTCTTATGGAGATTAATTGTAGTGCTTGTTATTGCCGCTTTAGTCGCAGCGGTCGTCGCAGCGATATTAATGGTTATCGTCTGGGCACTTGTTAACTTTAATATTATGACCCCAACATCAAATCCATTTGTCGGCATGGTCTGGGAGTGGATTAAGTGGTTCTTTGCCCTCTTCGGGATGGAAGTACCAATCTTCTAGATTGACACCATTTAGATAAAAGCAAATCAAAGGGACCCCAAGTCCCTTTTTTGCTATAATAAAAATGAGAAGAATCACAAATATTGTTATAAGTAAATTAAACCCATAAGTTCAATTAAAAAATATCATTACAAAAACACTATAGCGGAAAGGAGTGCATGCGATGTCAAAATTAGGCGACCGTATATTTCAAAAAGTATTGCGTACCTTTAGCCCGATTTTACCATGGCGTGAACCAGAAATTTTAAAGGCGTATGATGAATTAGTTGATGTTTTAATTAAGCAAAATAAAAGCCGAATTTTTATTGTAATGGATGAAGGTTTAGTCCAACTTAAATTACATCAACCCTTACTTGACGCCCTTAAAAATAAACAACTAAATTATCGTGTATTTAGTGATATAACCGCTAATCCGACTACAGCCCAAGTTGAAGAAGGACTACTTGCTTACATTATTTATGGTGGTGACGCTATTATTGGTTTTGGTGGCGGCAGTCCAATGGATGTTGCTAAAGCCATTGCCGCCCGTGTAGCGCGACCACGGAAGAATTTAAAACAATTAGGCGGGCTCTTAAAAGTACGGAAGAAAACACCGCTTTTAATTGCTGTTCCCACAACTTCAGGAACAGGAAGTGAAGCGACAGTAGCGTCGATTGTTGTTGACGAGAGAACAAAGCACAAATATGCGATTAATGACCCAGTTTTAATTCCAAGTTATGCATTATTAGTGCCTACACTCACATTTAAATTACCAAAATTTGTGACAGCGACGACAGGGATGGATGCCTTAACACACGCTATTGAAGCCTACACAAATAAGGGTGGTCGTAAATTTCCAAATGAAAAAGCGATTAACGCTACACGATTAGTGTTTGAAAATCTCAAAGTCGCATATGATAATCCTAGTGACCTTGAGGCACGAAAAAACATGCAACTAGCAGCTTATGATGCTGGGGTTGCTTTTACGCGTAATTATGTTGGTTATGTTCATGCCTTAAGTCATCCGCTTAGTGCATATTACGGGTTAGCGCATGGCTATGTTAACGCTTTAATATTACCGTTTATGCTAGAGAAATATGGACGAAGAATTTACCGAAAATTAGCGCGACTCGCACGGCTGAGTGGGGTTGTTGAAGAAGGATTAAGTAACGGTGAAACAGCTAAACTTTTTATAGCGAAAATCCGTGCTTTAAATACTTACTTTGAAATACCGACAACGATTCCAGAAATTAAAGAAGAAGACATTCCGCAACTAGCAGTGTATGCTAACAAAGAAGCGCGCCCCCTCTATCCCACTCCGCGTATTTATAAGACGAGTGAGTTAGAAGAATTTTATCGAGAATTAAAAGGAGAAATATTTAATGTTGAAACAAATTAAAACGCAAAGAGAAGCAATGAAAAAAACCTTTCCCTTAAGTTATGAAAAACGGCGAGAACTATTAATAAACCTGCAAAAAGCAGTTAAATTATATGAAAAAGACATATATGAAGCCCTCTACAAAGATCTCCATAAAGATGAATGGGAAGTATTTGTCACTGAACTTGGTATTGTGTATGAAGAAATGCATTTTGCCATAAAAAATCTAAAAAAATGGATGAGAAGAAAAAAGATTAAGTCATTTCTTGTGCAATTTCCCGCTAAAAATTTTCTTGTACCTGAGCCCTACGGACAAGTCTTAATTATGAGTCCATGGAACTACCCATTACAACTAACACTTTTACCACTGATTGGAGCGATTGCGGCAGGCAATTATGCGGTTGTAAAACCAAGTGCTTACGCACCAGAAATTGCGAAAGTAATGCAGCAAATTGTTGCGACTGCTTTTCCAAATAAAGAAGCTATTTTATTTCTTGGTGGTCGTAAAGTAAATGAAGAAATTTTACAAGGTGTGTATGATTTCATTTTCTTTACTGGTAGTCCTGGAGTCGGACAAACGGTGATGCGTAAAGCAAGTGAAAATTTAACACCAGTCGTCCTTGAATTAGGCGGAAAGTCACCGTTAATAATTGCAGAAGACGCTGATATCCCCTTAACGATTCGGCGCCTTAAATTTGCTAAACTTATTAATTGCGGACAAACATGTGTAGCGCCTGACTATGTGTTACTTGATAAAAAACTTATTGATAAAGTTGATGATATTCGTCAAGCATTTAGTGTTGAAGGTGAAGAAAAAGCAAGGTTACCTAAAATTATTAATGAAAAGCATTACTTGCGACTTAAAGGTGTTTTAACTGAAGTAGGTAGTGATAATTTTGATGAAGAAACACAAACTATTAACCCAACAGTTGTGTTAAATCCACCACTTGATAGCGAACTAATGCGTGAAGAAATATTTGGTCCAATTTTACCGATTATTACTTATGAAACACTTGATGAAGCGATTGCTTTTATTAATGAACGTCCTAAACCGCTAGCGCTTTATCTTTTCACTAAATCGAAAGAAATAATGAATAAAGTTCTAAGAGAGACAACAAGTGGTTCTGTCGCGATTAATGATGCGGTTGTGCAACTAGCAAATCCGCACTTCCCCTTTGGTGGTGTTGGCAATAGCGGGATGGGGAGTTATCACGGGTATCATACTTTTAAAACATTTAGTCATATGAAGGCTGTTTTACATAAGTCCCGTGCTTTTGATTTTCGTTTTAGATATAAACCTGGTCCAAAAACAGTTGGAATTTTTAAGAAATTAACGAGAAATAGATAAACATACATTCATTATTTATGGTCGTTTCACTTAAAAGTGAACTATTTACACATTTACTTTACTTTTTGCTCTTTACGCGTGTATAATATGCGCGATGGAGGGAAAAGTGATGAAGTTATTCCAAACTGTAGGTCGGCGGAAAATTCCTGGCTATAAAAGTATGAGTCTTGAACGCGAACTTGTTGTTCTCGACCCTAAAAAAGTTGAATATGTTTATTTTCCGCTTGTAGCCGCTAATAATGTGCCGCTTGAAGTTTTCGTCAAAGAAGGCGATAAAGTAAAAGTAGGAACAAAAATTGCACTTAAACAGCAATTTAGTGTTCCGCTTTTTAGTAGTGTCTCGGGAACTGTTCGAGCAATCGAAAAACGCTTGAATGTTACTACGGGACGTCCTTGTGATCATTTAGTCATTAAAAATGATTTCAAAATGACTAAAGAAAAACCATTAAAGAAAGTTGAATTAGATGCATCAAAAGAAGATATTGTTGCAGCAATTAAAGAAGCTGGTATTGTCGGTCTTGGTGGCGCTAATTTTCCAACATGGGTTAAATACAACAATGTCAAAGATATTCACACTATCTTAATTAATGCTGTTGAATGTGAACCGTATTTAACAACGGACTACGTGTCTTGTAGTCTTAATGCCGCTAAAGTTATTAGTGGTGCTCGTTATTTACAAAAAGCCGCGGGAGCAAGTAAAGTTATTGTGGCAATTAAAGTAAAAAAAGAACAAGCTTGCAATTGCTTAAAGGAAGCGGCAGCCCCTTACCCTGACATTGAAGTGCGTGAAGTACCAGATCGTTATCCAATGGGCTGGGAGCGCACACTTATTCAAACGATATTTAAAAAACAATATGATAAATTACCAAGTGAAATCGGTGTTATCGTTAATAACAGCACTACCGCTATTGCGGTCCATGATGCGCTTGTTGAAGGTTCACCGATTGTGTCACGGATTGTGACAGTAAGTGGTAACGCCGTGAAAAATGCCGCAAATATTGTCGTGCCTGTCGGTATTTTAGCCGAAACAGTGCTTAATGAATTTGAGGTTGAAGAAAAAGAAGTGGTGCTATTAGTCGGTGGTCCAATGACAAGTAATCCTGCAAAAGATGTAAGTTTTGCCCTTACTGCGTGTCATGGTGCCTTGACACTACTAGAAAAAGTCGTTTATCGCCCAGTAGCATGTTTGCGCTGTGGCAGTTGTACAGCACACTGTCCAGCCGGACTCCAACCAATCGAAATCTTGCGCGCCTTTGAAGGTCGTGATTATGAGCGACTTGAAAAACTTGAAACATTACGCTGTGTTGATTGCGGACTTTGTAGTTATGTGTGTCCGAGTAAAATCGAAGTTACCGATATGATGAAAAAAGCTAAGACCTTACTTCGCGTTCATCAATCGAGGAAGAAATAGAGGTGTCTAATATGAAAATTGTTAGTGGAAATGCCCCGTTCTTACGCAGTAAACGCACTACTAGCCAAATAATGATGGAACTCTTAATCGGGTTAGCGATTATTTTTGTCGCCGCCGTCATTTATAACTTTACGCTTGGAGTACGTTACGGTCTTAAAACAATTTGTATTATGACTGTTGCAATCCTTTTCACTTTTATTAGTGATATTATTGCTGGTAGTTTACGTTATAACAAAGAAAAAGACGGGAAGTTTGATGAATATTTAATTCATTTCATCAAATCAAATTATAGTGTTGTTACAGCAGTTATCTTTGCTTTAACTCTACCAATTGGCACCCCAGTATATGTCGTGATTATTGGGAGTATGTTTGCCACTTTAGTCGTAAAACATGCCTTTGGTGGGTTTGGTAGTAATGTCTTTAACCCTGCTGCTTTGTCGCGCATCTTTTTGGCATTGACTTTTGGTAGCCAACTTAAAGCTTATTTACCTGGTGGTGAAAATATTGGTGGCTTAGTAGCGGGTGCGACTGTGACTAGTCAATACGCTGCTGATGGCGTTAAATTCTTAACTGGTAGTTTAGCAAACACTAATGTGTCAATGCTTGACTTATATTTAGGTAATCATAGCGGCGCGATTGGTGAAACATTTACCTTACTTATTTTAATTGTCGGTATTGTCTTAGCCGCCCGTGAAGTAATTAACTGGCGCACTCCAGTCTTCTTCTTAGGCACAGTTGCACTTAGCAGTGTCTTTGTTAGCCTCGTAGCGAAAGTGAATATGATTGAATATTTATTAGTGCAATTTGGTGTTGGCGGGATGGTATTTGGTGCTGTCTTCATGTTTACTGATCCAGTTACTTCACCAACGAGCAACTACGGTAAAGCGCTGATTGGAATTATTGGGGCATTAATTAATGTCTTAATTCGGATTGCTGGTGTTTATCCAGAAGGTACAGCTTTTAGTATTGCATTTGTTAACATCATTTCACCAATGATTGACCGTTTAATTACGGGCCGGACAAATAATAAAGTATGGGTTCCTGCTACTGTTAGTGGGGTGATGGTATTAGGTAGTGTTGGCTTAATTACCGGCGTTAGTGCGGCAAAGATGCCACGCGTCGCGCCAGAACCACCGCCGATCGTTGAACCGTTTGTGACTTATTTAGGAAGTTATACAAGTCCGACACCAAGTGAATACGCTGAGGAATTTACGACAAATGTCGAAGTTGGATTAAGTGATGCTTATCATATTGTAAAAATTGAATATGATGTGATTGCGAATCCGGATAATTACAAAAAAGTAACTGATGGGATTGATGCGGTCATTGATTACTATACCTCAATTAGTGTCGCCGAATTTAAAGCCTTACCAGTCCCAGCTTTAAGCGAAGGTACAACCGGCTCCACTGTTGTTGGTCAAACAGGCGAGCATATTATCCCAGGAGCGATTTATTCTTCTCGCGCACTTTACGAAGCAATTAATGATGCACTTAAAGACTTAAATGTGTATAGTGCTGATGTTGAAGACTACCCTTATGATAGCGGTGGTTATAGTGATGAAACATTAGTGATGAGTGTTGATGTTTATGTTGACACTGTGACTGATTTAATAAAAGTTGTGGATATTAAAGATGGCGCTAGTACTGGTACTTACGCTGATCGTTGGGAAACGGTAAAAGAAGCAGTACTAAGCAAGTATCATGATTTAGATGTTGCCACATTTTTAGGTTACACAAATGTTGCTGAACTTTATGGTGAAGAAGTAGCAACTTACGCTGGTGTAACTTATTCGGCAAGACGGCTCTTTAATGCCGTGCAAAAAGCACTAGAAGGATATGGTGGCTAATATGAGTAAGAAAAAATTAAATAACTTTATTTTATTGCCGCTCTTTTTAGGAGCAGTAACTTTAGTAGCAGCCGGAGCATTAACCGGAGTGCATTTATTAACTAAACCGAAAATTGAAGAAAATATTAAGCAAAAACAACTTTCGGGTTATAAGGCTGTGCTTGACTTAGCGCAAAGTGATGTTATTGATTTAAAAAAAGAAACAGTCAGTGACGAATTAGCGGGTATTGGTGTCACTAATAAATTTAGTGTGACAATTGATACCACGCTAGTTGGTGTTGTTTATGATGCTGAAATTACTGGTTATAATTCAGGCTTAATTTTCCAAGTCGGCTTTAAAGGTACAAAATACGCTGGGTTCAATGTTATTTCATCAAATGAAACACCTGGATATGGCGCTGATTATTTAGAGACAGTTCATGAGCAAATTAAAGGTGTGGAAATTGGTGATCCAATTTTACAAGATCCAAGTAAGACAGGTAAAACAATAACCGCGAATGCACTGCGTAAAGCACTTGAAGCCTGTGCTACAGATTACTTAGAAGGGAGAGCGGGTTAATTATGAAAAAACGTAAAATCTTTATCGACGGTATTTTCGCTAATAATGCTGCATTTATGCTATTTCTAGGTATATGTCCTGCCTTAGCGACTACAAGTTCATTTATGAGCGCGCTCGGGATGGGGATTGCCGTATTAGCAACACTTATCTTAACAAATGTAGTGATTTCTGCGATTAGACGCTGGGTCCCTAATGAAATTAGAATTCCCGTATTAATTGTTATCATTGCTACAACCGTAACGATTATTGAAATGCTGATGCAAGCTTATATGTTTGATCTTTCACAAACACTTGGTGTGTATTTATCACTGATTGTTGTTAACTGTATTATCTTAGGTAGAGCCGAAGCCTTTGCAATGAAAAATAACGTATTAGATAGTCTTATTGACGCGGTTGGAACGGGCATTGGCTTTATGTTAGGATTGCTAGCGTTAGCGTTTGCCCGTGAATTTTTAGGAACAGGCGGGATTGCCTTTACTTCACTTTTAACAGGGCAACCAATTTGGGGTTTCCAAATTATTCCTGATAACTACACAATTGGTTTATTCCAAGAATCTTCTGGTGCCTTTATTATGTTTGGGCTCATTGTTGCCTTAATTAATTTTGTGGTGGCAAAGATTAGTGAAAATAAGAAGAAGAAGGAAGCCGCAGCGAAAGCTGCCGCTAAACTTGCCGCAGAAGGGGGTAAATAATTATGCAATTTCTTTTAATGGGTATTGGCGCTGTTTTAATTAATAATATTATTTTAACGCGCTTCTTAGGTATTTGTCCGCTACTTGGTGTTTCGAAAAGTAATAGTAGTGCTTTTGGCATGAGTTTAGCTGTTATCTTTGTTGTTACTATGAGCGCAATTCTTAGTTACTCACTTTATATGTATGTGTTAGTGCCACTTAAGATTGAGTACTTACGACTCGTGTCCTTTATTTTAATCATTGCTTCATTCGTACAATTTGTAGAAATGTTCTTAAAACGTTTTGTGCCAGCTTTATATAAGAGTCTTGGCATTTATTTGCCACTTATTACGACAAACTGTGTCGTGTTAGCGGTTAGTCTTGATGTTGTAGCCACAGATGGCGGAGTTCCAGTTTATAATTTCTTAAATATGGTTGGCTATGCTTTCTTTACTGGTGTTGGCTACGCTGTCATTTTAATTCTCTTTAGTTTTATTCAAGAACGCTTAATTAATAATAAAAATATGCCGAAGACTTTCCAAGGTAGCGGGATTGCTTTAGTAACAATTGGTTTACTAGTGATGGCCTTCCTTGGATTTGCAGGGATGATTTAAGATGAGTGATGTTGCGCGTATTTTTGTGGCAATCGGTGTGATGGCGATCTTAATTGCCCTTTATATTGGAAGTTATGTGTTAAATAAACGCACAAAAAAACCAGAGGGTTGTAAAGATTTCGCTAGTAGTTGTAGCGGATGTGCGGTGACATCATGTAGTCACAATCCACTAAAGGAGGAATAATTTATGCAATATTTTTGGGGAGTAGTTATCCTTTTAGTTATTGGAGCCTTATTAGGACTTTTACTTGCCGTCGCGAGTAAAGCTTTTGCGGTCAAGGAAGACCCACGCCTTGAGCCAATTACGGAGATGATGCCTGGTATTAATTGCGGGACTTGTGGTTATCCGGGATGTAAAGAACTAGTAGTGGCGATGCTTAAGGGTGAAGTGAAAAATTTAGGTCAATGTCGGCCGTTGCGTCCTGATGCAAAAGCAAAGATTAAAGAATATTTAGCAAATCATCCGGATGAAGAAGGGAACATCCTTACCGTTCAAGGATAAAAAGTTAGGTTACTCTTATTTACATGAAGGCGCGTAAAGTTAAGTTAAACAAAACACTTTTTGACACCATTATCTTTAGTATTGTCTTGGTGCTAACAAGTGCGACAACGTTGTACTTAAAACGCGCCTTTTCTACTACTGAAGCACTGTATGTTTATGTCTATGTTACCGACCGTCTAATTGATAAACAACCGTTAGCGATTGATAATACATTCATTTACAATGAACCTGAATTTTTAGCACCAATTACACTTGAAATTTACAATAAGAAAGTGCGGGTTGAAAAAGAAGAAAGTCCGCTTAATTTATGCTCAATTAAAGGTTTTACGGATAAAGTAGGTGATCCCGTACTTTGTCTACCTAATTCTTTTTATTTTGTGATTATGGGATTTAATTATAAGGAGGCACCTTCACCGTATGTCCCAAGTGTCGAATAACGGAAATAAAAGAAAATTATCGACACAGAAGCTCGTGCGGCTTGCTGTCTTTTTAGCGCTAGGTGTGGTATTTAATATTGTTGAAAATTACATTACATTTATCCCGGCTTTACCGGGTGTTAAATTAGGCCTTGCTAATTCGATTGGCTTAATTCTTTTAGCACTTTATGGTCCGCTTGAATTTTTCACGATTGGCTTACTTCGAGTTTTATTAAGCGGGACTTTTAGTGGGTTTGGCACTAGTTTTATTTTATCGCTTAGTGGTTTTTTACTTTCAAGCGCTTTTGTACTATTAGCCTATCTTTTTAATAAATTATCAATCTACGGACTCTCACTCCTTAGTGCGGTGATGCACGGTGTCGGCCAGGTCGTCATGATTGCGATAATTTATCAAAACGCTTTAATGCTTAATTATTTAATAATTATGACAATAAGTGGGATTATAAGCGGATTACTTATTGCTCTCTTATCAAAAATTGTGATTTTGAGACTTAAAATGTTTAAGGAGGAAGAGTGTAATTATGAAATTAATTAAAAAACTCTTTGCGCTTTTTTCCCCGCTTGAACTAGTTATTTTAATGGTTTCAATTACAATCTCAACCCTTTTAGTTGTTCCAGCGTTTAGCAAAGATACGCAAAAAAAGACACCGATTTTATTATTTCCGACAGAGAAAGTTTATAACACTGATGGTGGGCGTCCCATTGAAGTATTCGACACTAGTTTTTTCGTCGTGTATGAAGAAGTGGAAGAACAAACACAAAATGACATTAAAGCTATTCTAAATGAATACTTAATTAGTTACCATAAACTTTTTGACCGTCATAATGATTATTATGCAGTTGAACCCCACGACAATATTCATCCGACAGCGGAAGAAAAAGCGACACTGCCACGCATTAAAAACTTAAAGTATATTAATGAACATAAAGGCGAAGAAATTGAAATTCATCAAGCTCTTTATGACTTACTTGTTGCGTCAAAAAGTTATTCTATTAACACACCAAATAATGCTTTTAGTATGTTTATTGGTGAACTTTACGATTACTGGAAACCTTACACTAGTCCGGGGGCTGACCCGACTAAAGATCCAGTGCGTGACGATTTAAAACAAGCGGAAATTGCACGGTTAACGAGTTATATCCCGCAAAGTGAAGACGATATTAATAACACTTTAAAGTTATGGACTAACGATAATAAATACTATGTTAAATTTAATGAATTTAATCATAGCGGTGACGATCTTTCGATTTCTGTTGGTGCGGTAGCTAAAGGGATGATGACTGATATTCTAGCCGAAGCTATGCGTGCTAAAGGACTAACTAAAGGTTTGATTTACGGCGGACAATCGTCATTTACATTTTTAGAAGACGGATTTATGAATAAAGCTTATAAGATTACGATGGAACCTATTGGACCAGGCGAAAAAACATTTACAATGAGCCGCGCTGATCAATACCAAATGTCGACAAGTGGGATATATACGGGCTTTAAATTTAATTATGGTGGTGCGCAAATTATTCGTTCGCATATTATTAATCCGCTAACTGGTTATCCTGCGCATAACTCTCATCATATGGTTAACATTACAAGTGACACGCTAAGCGGGTTAACGCTTGATTACCTAACAACAGCATTAACCGTACTTAGTGTTCAAGATGGATTAACATTTTTAAGTGAAGAGTATCCTAGTGATGACATAAATGTGATTTATAGTGGTTACTTTAATGACGAATGGTTTGTGGCCTTTACAAACGGTTATCCAGGCGGGAAAACACCATCATTTCAGTTAGCGAAAGAATACCGCGAAATAAATCTCGAATTCTTACTATAAAGGTTGCTTTTCTTAATAATATTTATTAAGATTATATACGCAGTAAGAAGAAAATAGAGGAGAATGATATATATGAAAAAAAGAAACTTATTACTAGCATTAGTCGGTAGTGCATTGCTATTAACTGGCTGTAAAGGCGGAAGTAGTGAAAAGCCAGTTTCAGAAACACCAGCGGTGCAAAAATCATTTGGTTTTGGCAGTCTTGCAAAATATGCCGCAACACGCGCTGATAATGAATTTGATATTGAAACAACTGTTGATTATGTCGCTGTTGTCTTAGAAGCAGATGTTATTAAAAACTTACGGCTTGACACTGTCCAACTTTATGCAAAAATTGCTGAAGAAGCAGTTGTACTTAAAACCGAAACTAATGGTGATGTTAAATCTAAATGGGAACTTTTAGATGGTTACGGCATGAAAGTTGCGAGCCCAATCGAAAAAGAATGGTACGAACAAGCTGAAGCATTTGAAAATTGGGCCGTTGGTAAAACAGTTGCCGAAGTTAAAGCTGGCATGACTGGTACGAAATTAACTGATGGTGCAACAATTGGTAATACAATCCATGTTAACGCTTGGGTTGCCGCCCTTGAAGACGCTGTCCTTAATAAAGTTACTTTTGAAGGTGAAGTTAAAGGATTAGGTGTTGGTGGTGTTAACGCTGTTAGCAAAGACGGCGCAACTGGTGCTGTTGAAGGACAAGACTGGACCATTGGTGGTGCTGTCTTTACCGAAGGCAAAAAAGTCTTAGCGGCACGCATTGATACTTTCCAAGTTCGCTATGAAAATAGTGAAGGTAAAGCAGTTATTAAATCTGGCTTAAAACAAGTTGATTATGATAATAAACGCGTAAAAGGTAAACAAGAACTTAAAGAAGAATATGGCATGAAAGTTGCAAGCCCAATCGAAAAAGAATGGTACGAACAAGCTGCAAGCTTAGTCGAATACATTAAAGGTAAAACCGTTAGCGAAGCTTTAGGAACTGCTGCTAAATTAGCAAATGGTGCTGAAGTTGGTTGTACTATGAATATTGGTGGCTATCGCACTGCTTTACTTGAAGCTGAACACACAGCCTTTAATAGTCGTAAATAATTAATTAGTTACGAAGAAAAGATACACAAGGGACTACTTCAAAGTAGTTCCTTTTTTGTTAATATGCGATAATATTACTATGGGAAAGAAAAAGAAAAAAACATTTAAAAAATTTAGTGCGACGCTTGGAGTTATCATTACATTACTCGCAATAGTAATGTATATACCGCGTACTGCGCGTATCGGTTATAAGAATGACAAATATGCAAATATTTTAAAAGACGCTAATATTGCCGCTGATACGCGTGTAGTGGATATTGCCATGCTCGGAGCGCATGATGCTTTTAGCAGCAATATTAATCTACTTAGTGCCCCTGATCCAGCCGAATCAGGAATAGTGAAAAATAAGGCCGTAAACGCCGTTTTTAAAGGCGGGTTAGTGCGAGTGTTAAAAGCACAGCAAGACGGCGCTAAGGTGCTACTTAATCGTGGTGTCCGCTATTTTGATGTGCGGATTAGTTATGTTGAAGGTGAATGGTATACAAAGCACGGTTTACTTGATACGAATCTCTTTTATTATTTAAAAGATATTTATGACTTTTTAGAAAATCGTCCACAAGAATTTGTGATTTTAGATGTTCAACATATTTATACAGGCGAAAGTAATATTAATGAATTCCTTAATTATTTAATTGACCTTCGTTTTGTTGGTAATCCGTTAGGGCTAAACGATTTTATCCATCACACAAGCGCAATACCGCTTAATGATTTACTTTACTTTGATGTTTTAGGACCGACTCACGGCGGTATAGTATTATTACTGAAAGATGACGGGAGCGCTGATGCAACGCAGAAAACACTATTTTACGAACGAAATGATGCGATTCGTTCAAAGTGGCATAACAAGCGTTATGTAAGAGATATTGTGCCACTTATTAATGAAGAAGCAGCTTATCTTAAAACTTTAGCGGATAGTGATTTCTTTAGAGTCAATCAAGCACAACTCACACCTGATTATTTAAAAGATCCACTAGGGACATTAGGTAGGTGGTCACTTATTAATATTGCCGCGACTAGTAACGCTAAATTATTAAATAATAAAGCTTTTGATGAGTGGCTAAGTGTGATGCCAATATTCATGGTTGATTTCGCTAATAGTCGCTACGCTAGATTCAATACACGCGTTAACGAAAAGATAATTGAATATAATCGTAATTTAGGAGCGTAAAGTTATGCTTAAAAAATATAAATTTAATTTAGAAATACCAGCAATTATCCTTTTTGCTGTTATTTTAATTCCTAATTTAGTGTGGGCTATAATACCTCCCGCTTTTGACCCTTTAAGAGTTGAATCAGTGACAAAGGGTGTTGATATAGCGACAACTATAATACAAGTACTAATGATCGCATCTTTAACTCTGTTAACAAATGAAGAAGCTAGTAATGTAAAACGAAGCCCGCTTTTAGTGACAACACTTGTAATGGTCTTACTATACATAATTAGTTGGGTAATGTATTACGCTAGTTTATTTAATATTGTAATTCTTTTAGGACTAGTGTTATGTCCGTGTGTTGCTATTATCCTTTATGCTATTGACCGTAAAAACATATTTGGTTTAGTGCTTGCTTCTCTTTTTACTATCGGTCACTTTATTTTTGCGTTCGCTAATTTTTTGTGCATTGTTATCCCTTGAGCGTGTGTTTATTAACTTAAAAGTTACAATTTATGAATGTATCCATTAATCCAATTGTATTTTAAAAGGACTTTTGGTATTATATCAAGTGCTAGGGATGTAGTTAAATGGTATAACTCCGGTCTCCAAAACCGTCGTTGCGGGTTCGATTCCTGCCATCCCTGCCA
>Ga0116190_1001635_pt1 | contig 19046 bp, 18 predicted proteins | sample AD_JPNTR4_MetaG_FD_89808 | JGI IMG/M metagenome (GOLD analysis project Ga0116190, IMG submission 89808) | Active sludge microbial communities of municipal wastewater-treating anaerobic digesters from Japan - AD_JPNTR4_MetaG | ecosystem: Engineered > Bioreactor > Anaerobic > Digestate | place...
ATGAATCGCCGCGACAATGGGAAGCGTATCAACCGAACCGTGACCGCCGTTGTATACCCGCCACGGCGGCGACCATCGAGGAGCCTTGATGCCGACATTGAAGACGGGATTGACGAAACTACCTTTTCTCATGGCCTCTCCTGTAATCAATGAATTTTGGTCTAATAGATAACTCAGCGTCACCTTGACGTCATAAGGCGCGCCAACCTTTTCCAGGCGCAGCACAAAATTCTCTGGACAGAAGAACGATGGGCCCTGCCGTCAGGTTTTCCGCCAATCCCCTCTCCACCACGCATGTCCGAAATATCCGCGTAAATGTTCCTCCGTTGTGCTCATCCGGGGCTTTTTTTGAAATATTTCCTCACCTGCGGAAATAATAAATGAGCCAGAGAATCAGCGTCGCAATGACGGAAAGGATAAGGCTGCTCGTTATCGGCAGATAGACACGCCAATTTCTGCCGCCAAACACCAGGTCACCGGGCAACCGAAACAGACCCAGCCGTCCGAACAGGAGAAGCAGAACTCCGGCAAGCGCAAGGACGACGCCCGCCAAAATCAAGAACCTGCCGATCTGCTGGGGATTCATTTCCATCTCTTCCCGCCTGCGGCTTCAACCGGCGCTCTCCGGAGAAACCCGTTTCCAGATGAGCACCATGGTGTTTCCCGCGGTGTCGCGGGCGGTCAGGGTCAGCAAATCTCCGCTGAAGGAAAACTCGCGCGTCAGATCCGTTCCGATCCAGTCGGGAACCATCGCCGCCTTGACATGATGGATGACGACGGAATCACGGACTTCATACGTTCCGCAGTAGGACAAAAACGATGTCACGGCTTTGAGGTAGCGGATGCCGGCCCGAAGATGTTTCCATGAAAGAAACAGCTTTTTCGAACGCGCGGCGTCACGCAGTTCCTCCGGGGCGACGCCGGTTAAACGCCGGTCGGATTTCATTAAAATGGCATGCATGAAACCATCGGGAAGGTAGGTGATGTATCCGAGGGGATTTTCTCCGAAGGGCTTGCTGATTTGGCCTTCAGCGCCAATCCGCACCACCGACTGGAGTTTCCATGTTCCGAAAAATCGTTCATCCGTCATCAACGCGTCTCCTTGTGAATCCGAAGGGGCAACGTCCCCGCCTTCTGAAGGAGTCAGTTGCCCCGAATGTGTTGTGTTATGTACGCCGCAATTTCTTCGTTGGCCACTCTGGCCTCGGGAAGATAGACGGCGGAATGGAAAACATGAAACAATCCTTCCCATTCCCGGAGCGTGCAGTCCACGCCGGCTTTTTGAAGGGCATCGGCCATGCGGCGCGCGTCGCTCAGCAGCATCTCCTGGGTGCCCACGTGAATCAGCGCCGGCGGCAGGCCGCGCAAATCCGCGTAAAGGGGCGAGATCAGCGGCGAACGCAGATCCGCGCCGTTCGCGTAGAGCCTGGCCATGTAATCCATTCCGGATTCGGTGAACATCGGATCCACGTCTGCTTTGGTTTTCACGGTTTCTCCGGTATGGGCCAGGTCCACCCACGGTGAAATGGCGAAAACCGCCGCCGGCAACTCAATGTTCAACCGCCTCAATTCCAAAAGTGCAGCAAAGGCAAGTCCGCCGCCGGCGGAATCTCCGCCGATGACAATGGAACGGCCGGGCACACCCTGCCCCAGAAGCCACTGATAAGCGCAAACCGCATCTTCAATCGCCGCAGGATATGGATGTTCAGGCGCCAGCCGGTAATCCACGGAAAGCACTTTCACACCACTCAATTCGCTCAACAATCCCGTCATGCCCACGTGCGTCTGGGGCGAACACATGGAATACGCGCCGCCGTGCAGATAAAAGACGGTCGCCTTGGCTTCGGCGTCGGCGTTGGCAGCGGCAATCCACAGGGCCGGCACACCGCCGGCATCAACATTTTCCAGCCGGCATCCCAGCGGCGGCAGGGAAAAAGCCATCATGCCCGCCATGCCCTGGCGGCAAAGCTCAATCGGCACATCCTGAATGTTGGGGATTTTCAACTGGGCCATAAAGGCCATGATATTCTTCGCTTCCTGACTGATCATCTTGACGCCCTTTTTTCTGATTTCATGCCGCCCCTTGCCTATAACACCGGTGTCTTGATGTCAAGAAACGAATGGCGCGCATCCGAAGACAAAACGTTTTGAAGGCCGGCACGGCGCATCGCCCGTTTCGGGGAGGCGTTTTTTTATCGCGGATTTGCTCCCGCCCAACGACTCAACACTCTGTATAAATCCGACGCACTGACCGGTTTGGCGACATAGTCATTCATTCCGGCTTCGAGACATTTTTCCCGATCACCGTCCATGGCCTGCGCAGTCATAGCAATAATGGGAATGGTTTTGAACTTTTCATTGTTCCTGAGCATTCTGGTCACCTGATACCCGTCCATTTCCGGCATCTGAACATCCATCAGAATCACATCAAAGGTCTCGCCGGCCATGATTTCCAAAACTTCTCCGCCGCTGCCGGCAACCGTGACGTGCATTTTCGCCTGGCGCAGAATCTCTGCGGCGATCTGCTGATTGATGAAATTATCTTCTACCAGAAGCACGCTTTTCCCGGCAAGCCGAGTCATCCATTGTTCCCTTTCTTCTTCCGCCGAATAGCCCGCAGAATCTTTTTCCTCCCCGGTCCACGGATCCGTGATGCCCTGCTCCTGCGCTTCCCGCAGGGGAATCATAAAAACAAACGTGCTGCCTTTGCCGATTTCACTGGACACGCTGATTTGTCCGCCCATCAGCTGAACAATGCGCTGGGAAATGGCCAAGCCCAATCCCGTGCCTCCGTATTTCCTGGAAACGGAATTGTCCGCCTGCGCAAACAGCTGAAATAAATTCTCCGTCTGCTTTTCCGTCATGCCGATGCCGGTATCCCGAACGGAAAACTTCAACCACGTGTCATTGTTTTCTTCCCGACCAGCTGTCTCGTGACGTTCCGCGCTGATGACGACCCGGCCCTGCTGCGTGAACTTCACGGCATTGCTGGCAAGATTCATCAGCACCTGCTGCAGGCGCAGCGGATCGCCCTCGATACAGACCGGAATCTTCTCGTCAACGTGCAAAACAAGCTCAAGTCCTTTCTTCCGCGCGTCCGGATAGGTCAGGTCAAAAACATGGCTGATCACTTTGCGGATGTTGAACCGCACTGTTTCCAATTGCATTTTTTCGGCTTCTATTTTGGAATAATCGAGAATGTCATTGATGATGACCATCAGATTATGCGCCGACATTTTTATTTTCTCCAGATAGTCCCTTTGCGGACCGGTCAGTTCCGTCTGCAGCACGAGATCCGTCAAACCGATGATGCCGTGCATGGGCGTTCTGATTTCATGGCTCATGGTCGCCAGAAACTCGCTTTTCGCCCGGGTGGCCGCCTCGGCGATTTCCTTTCTTCTCAAACTGTCCCGGAGATTCTTTTCCTTGGCCTTGATATCCGTCACATTGCGGATGACTTCAATGGAACCGAACCGGTTGCCTTCGCGGTCGTAGAGCGGCGCCGCCACGTGCCAGAGATGCGCGCCTCTTCCGCCATACAGGGACGGCCGGTAGGATTCGGCATAGATTTTTTCCCCGTATTCAACGTACTGGTACAAAGCAAGAATCTCTTTGTTGAACGTATCCAGCAGGTCGATGAGAATGGGCTGCCTCCGCCCGAACAGCGGCAGAGCGTATTCATAATTCCCCTTGTCCAACAGCTCGCTTTTTTTGACGCCAGTCATGTCCTCGATGGCCCTATTCCAGGCAATAATCTTTTTTTCATTATCGATGACATAAATGGCATCCGGCAAAAATTCGATAATATCGCCCAGCCTGCTGGTCAACAAACGCAGTTTCTTTTCCGCCTCCTTGCGTTCGGTGACATCCCGGACAATTCCTTTAAAGCCGATGACCTGACCCGATAAATCCTCCAGAAGGGAAACGGATCCTTCAATATGTCTTCGGGCCCCGTCTTTTCTGATGATCTGCCAGTCAAAGGCCCGGGCCGGCAGGCCGGTCTTGTAAACCTCATTGAATGCCTTGAACAGTTTTCCGGCATTTTCGCTGTCTGTGATCCGGCGGTTGTTGAGGCCCAATGTTTCTTCAGGCGGATAGCCGATGATCCGGCAAAGCGAATCGTTGAAAAAAGTGAAATTGCCCCGCAAATCCGTTTCATAGTAGCCTTCCTCAATATTTTCCAGAATCGTGCGGTACTTCTGTTCGCTTTGGCGAAGCTCTTCCTCTGCCTTTTTCTTGTGAAGCCTTACCATCGCTTCTCCCAGTTCTCTCCTCACCACGGGACACAACCGGGAAAAGTTGTCTTTCATGATATAGTCTTGAGCGCCCAGACGCATGCATTCAACGGCTTTTTCCTCGCCGATGGTTCCCGAAATGATGATGATGGGAATGTCGCTCCGTATGGCCTTGGCCAAGGCGATCGCCGCCGGAGCTTCAAAGGAGGGAAGCTTATAGTCGCATAAAATCAAATCCCACGGCTTTTCCTGCAGGGCCTTGCGCATCTGTTCGGCTTTATCGACACGCTCATAGACAAGCTCCCATCCGCCTTTTTGGAGCTCCCGCACCATCAGGAGGGCATCATCTTCAGAATCATCAACAACCAGCACCCGCAATTGATCTTCGCCGCCGGTTTCGGAAGAATTTTCTCTTGCCATAAACACCTTTGTCTTCAGGTTGCCAGCCGATGAATTCCGTGATGGTCCGCGGCGTCGCAGTCAGGAACCGCCGATAAACGTTCCGCGCAAAAAAGCTTAAGGGTGGGCAAATGGGTTTTCAACGAACCATGCAGAGGTCATACCGGTATGAATTTTCGTATTTCCGCCAGCAGGGCCTTCAAATTATAAGGCTTGGCGATAAAGTAATGGCCGCTCAACCTGTTTTTGCGCTTTTCTTCTTCTTCTTTGGATAACAATGCCGTCAGAAAGATCACGGGGATATCCTGCGTCCGGGGGTCTTCCTTCAACAGACTGCTGACCTCGCCGCCGCTGATGCCGGGCATGCTGATATCCAGCAAAATCAGGGCGGGTGACTCCTTCTTAGCCAGCTTAATGGCATCATTGCCGTTTTGGGCGGTGATGACGGCAAAGCCTTCCTTTGTCAAGTCGTTTTCCACCAGCTTCAGGAAAACCTTATCGTCATCCACGACAAGAATCTTAGACTCGGCCATTGAGCACCTCCTGTTTGACGTCATTGAAAAGACTTCTCAATTCCATGATGCGTTTCTCCACAACGGCGATCGCTCTATTTTCCAGAGCGTCCAATTCAAGTTCCCGGGCGGTTTCCCTGATCTTTTCAATGCGCAGGTTTCCCGAAGAGCCTTGAAGAAAATGCGCTGTTTTCCTGATTTCGGGGTAATCGCGGCGCCGGATCGCGTTATCCAGCTTGATGAGGGATTGTTCCGCCTGCTCGATGAATATATCAAGAAGGTCTTCAAACATTTTTTCGGGAATATTCAGTTCCTTCAATGCCCGTATTCTATCCAACAGCACCGATAGCCCCTCCTTTGACATGTTTTTGGAATATGAATGACCGAAATGCTTTTTTATTGCAAGCTGTTAATTATTTTCATTAATTTTGTTTGATTATACACCAAATCGGCAAAAATGTATAGGATTTATTTTAATTCCCCCCCGACGTGAGATAAAGAACCGCTTTTTCCAACCCGTCCAGGGTTAATTCAAACATCGGAAATATTTGGCGGATGGCGCTGATGCTCCAGGTGTAATCCCATTCATGTTGGCAAACGGGATTGAGCCAGACGCTATGGCGGAACGTCCGGGCCAGAAAACGCAACCGATCCACGCTTGGACCCGACGGTTTTTCCTCCAGATAAATGGCCGCGTTGGCGTAAGTCAGCTCGTAAGGCGCCATGCTGGCGTCCCCCACAATGATCAGGCGGGTTTCCGGATCGCGCCGGATAAAATCATCAACTTCTTCCGGTTTGTAGTAGCGCTGGGGATCCGACCACACACGGCTGTAGATCGTATTGTGGAAAAAATAAATTTTCAAATCCTTGAACTGGGAATTCGCGTAATAAAACAGGGTCTGCACAACATCCACATACGGCTCCATGGACCAGCCGCCGTTGTCAATCATGAGAATGACCTTCAGCCGGTCAGTCAGGCGCCGGTCGAAAACAATTTCTATTTCCCCGGCGTTGCGCATCGTTTCGTAAATGGTCTTATCCACATTGACCACGTCTTTCGGACCTGTGGGAACCATCCGCCGCATTCTCTTGAGCGCCTCGGCCATCTGGCTCTGCGTCAGCGGCCCCTCCTGCGAGTAATCGCGGTAGCGCCTTTCGAGGGCGACTTTGACGGCCGAATGATGACGGGACACGCCGCCGACGCGCATCCCGCCGGGATGATAGCCCGAATGCCCCACGGGGGACGTTCCTCCCGTTCCGATCCATTTGTTGCCGCCGTGATGCGCTTCGGTCTGCTCCTTGAGGCGATCCAGAAAATACTTGATGAGTTCCTCCGGGGACATCTTTTTCAGCTTGTCCTTGTCAATCCCCAGAATATCGGCCAGCTCCTGAGGATTTTTCAGCCATCCATCCAACAGGGCGCGGGCGACTTCGGTGAGCTCCACCGTGGTGGGATCCTCCAGAACGGCGTTTTTGAAATGATGGGCAAAGACCTGATCGTAGGTGTCAAAGTAGCGCTCGCTCTTGACCAAAATGGTGCGGGCGACGGTATAGAAATCCTCCAGGGAATGAACCAGTCCCCGGTGCATGGCCTTCTGCAGGCGCAGAAAAGATGTCGGCGTCACGGGAATGCCGCGATCTTTCAGCGTGTAGAAGAAATTGACGAACACCGTTGAAACCTCAGTAACGCGTCCGGCCTATCTGCTGCACGGCCTGATGCAGGTCGGCGCTCTTCTTGAACAGCACCCCCAGGAAGGGAACCTTGCCCTGATGCAGGGTTTTGGGTTTAAAATCGGGATCGCTCTTGAGGGCGCGGATCCAGTTGATGAGTTCCCGCGTAGCCGGTTTCTTTTCAATGCCGCGCAGCTCCCGCAGACGGTAAAAGGTGCTGATGCAGATACTCACCAGTTCCTCGTCGAGTTTGGGAAAATGCACATGGACGATCATCCGCATCATCTCCGGATCGGGAAAAGCGATATGATGAAAGTTGCATCGCCCCAGAAACGGATCGGAGAGATCCTTCTTGGCGTTGGAGGTGATGACAATCACCGGGCGATGTTTGGCGCGGATGGTCTTGTCAATTTCGATGATGTCGAACTGCATCTGGTCGAGGACATCGAGCATGTCGTCCTGGAAATCCGTATCGGCCTTGTCAATCTCGTCAATGAGCAGAACGGTTTTTTCATCCGACGTGAACGCCTGCCCGATTTTGCCCATGCGGATATAGGCCTCGATGTTGCTGACGTCGCGCTGGGAGTCGCCGAAACGGCTGTCGTTCAGACGCGTCAGCGTGTCGTATTGATACAGCGCTTCCACCAGCTTCATGCTGGACTTCACATTCAGGACAATCAGCGGCATGTTCAGGCTTTCCGCAATCGCGTGCGCCAGCATGGTCTTTCCGGTTCCCGGCTCGCCCTTGAGCAGAAGCGGCATTTCCAGCGCCATGGAAACATTCACGATCTTGGCCAGTTCGTCATCCAGAACATACTTGGACGCTCCCCGAAACCGGGTGATGTTTTTTTCCGATGACATAATTTTACTCCTTTTGCCCCTGTTTTTGACCCACAGTGTCCGCGAGGGGCCTTGCTTGAATTTTAAACGCACTGTTCCCTATCCGATAATTCGGCAAATTGCCAGCCATTTTTAAAAGGATATCCCCGAGAGCCGTCAGCGTTTTACCGCCAGCGGCGGACGTTTGTCAACCCAGGGTTTTGCTTTTTCCAGCTGGGCGGCCAGTCTGAAAAGCGTCGCCTCGTCGCCGAACGGCGCGATAAACTGCACGCCGCAGGGCATCCCCTCCTCATCCCAGTGCAGCGGGACGTTCATCGCCGGCTGGCCGGTAAAATTGGCCAGTTGCGTGAAGGGCGTTTTGGCGAGCGTTTGAATGGCGATTTGATTGACCAGCCCGGTCGCCTTGGCCACCGGGGCCAGATGAAAGAAACTGACGAGTTCCATCGCAATCTTTTCGTAGAATTTGGGCAGGAGTTCGCCTATTCCGGCGGCGGGAAAGGCGACGGTCGGTGTCAGATACAAATCATATTTTTGATGAAATTCGCCCATCACCCTTGCGGCGATATCCCACTGGCGCATCGCTTCCACAAACTCCGCGGAGCTGTGACAGTGCCCGAGCTTGCCGAAAAACCATGTCGTGATTTCGAAATCCCTTCTGCCGACTTTTCTTTTCAAAACCGATTCCGCCAGCTTGATGTCCGCGGCGACTTCGCCGAAGTAAAGCGCGAAATACGTATTCGCCAGCCTGACGCCGTCGATCTGTGGCCGGGCCTCTTCCACGTGATGGCCGAGTTCCTCCAGCAGCTTGGCGGTTTTGACAACCGCTTGTTTAAAGGTTTCATGCGTTTCGGTGCCCAGCGGCGACTGGGTATTGAAAGCGATTTTCAAGGATCCCGGCTCCCGTTGGATTTCCTCGCTGTAGGGGCGCTCGGGCGGCTTGATCACGTAAGGCGCGCCCGGATCTTCTCCCGCCACCGCATCCAGCATTGCGGCGCTGTCACGCACGGAGCGCGTCAATACATGCTCGACGGCCGCCCCCTGCCAGAGTTCCCCGAATTTAGGCCCCGTCGGCGTCCGTCCGCGCGTCGGCTTCAATCCGAATAATCCGCAGTAGCATGACGGAATTCGGATGGATCCCCCGCCGTCGCCGCCGGAAGCGATCGGCACCATGCCGGAAGCCACCGCCGCCGCGGACCCGCCGCTGGATCCGCCGCAGGTTCTAAACAGATTCCACGGGTTGCGCGTCGGGCCGTGAAGCTCCGGTTCGGTGATGCCCATCAACCCGAACTCCGGCGTATTGGTCTTGCCCAGCGGAACCACACCGGCCCGCTTGAAGCGCCTGACCAGTTCGCTGTCGAAATCCGGAACGTAATCTTTGTAGGCGCGGCATCCCCATGTCATTCTCACACCCGCATAAGCACTGGTCAGATCCTTCAGAAGAAACGGAACGCCGGCAAAGGGACCTTGCGGCAATGGCCCATTGGCGATCCTGTAGCCGATGTCGAACATGGGCGTGACAACGGCATTGATGATCGGATTGATTTTTTCGATGCGGCTGATCGCCTCTTCGCACAGTTCCTTTGCCGACACTTGTTTTTCACGCACTAGCTGCGCCAGACCCAAGCCGTCATACTGATCATATTGGTCAAAACCGAACATGACAACTTCCTCCTCTCTGACAAAAATATTTTCTAATTTTTCGGCGGATAACCGGTGATCTCCCGAATTTCCCTGAACAACGGCCTGAGACGGTCATACATTTTCAGATACACTCTCCGGTAGAGGTTATCGTATAAGCTGTGATGGTCCTTGATCGGCTCAAAAATCCTTCCCGTTCTGGTCATGGCCTTGACCGCCGCGGGGAAATCCGGGTGAAGTTTGAGCCCGACTGCCGCATCGATGGCCGCTCCCAGCGCCGATGTTTCAAAGGTATGCGGCCGCTCCGCCGCCATACCGAAAACATCCGCCGTAATCTGCATCGCGGCGTCGCTTTGCGACCCCCCGCCGGAAACCCTGAGTTTCGTGATCGGAATTTTTGTTTTCCGCTGCGTCAATGCACCGCCTTCCCGCAGCCCATAAACCAGTCCCTCAAGAAGCGCGCGATAAAGATGAGCCCGGCTGTGCACGTCTCCGAAACCGATGATGGATCCTTTCGCGTAGGGATCGAGATCCCGCCCCGGCGTCCAGTAAGGCTGAAGCATGAGCCCCATGGAACCGGCGGGAACATTTTGAATGAGAGAATCAAAAAATTTCTCGGGCGGTTCATTGTTCTTCTCCGCCAACATGCATTCCTGCAGGCCGAATTCTTCCTTGAACCAGCTGACCATCCAGAAACCGCGGAAGATCGAAACCTCCGTGTAATAGGCGTCCGGGACGGACGCGGGATACGGGGGAATCATCGGCTGCAGTTCGATATACTTGGGGGTGGCCACATCAAAAGTCGCAATGGTTCCGAAGCTGAGACAGCCGACCTCCGGCGTGAGGCAGCCGGAGCCGAGAATCTCACAGCCCTTGTCCGATCCGGCCGCGAACACAGGCAGCCCTTCGGGGATGCCGGTTTGCGCGGAGGCCTTTCTGGTGATGCGGCCGAGCATCTCCGAAGGCTTGACCAGATCGGGAAGTTTTTCCCTGTCCACCTTGAAAATCCACCATTTAAAATCGTATTTGCCCGCCCATTGATAGGTCTTGTTGTTGAAAGGCAGGTAGCCGATGTTGTTGCCTGTCGAATCCACAAACTCGCCGGTTAACCGGTGCGTGAAAAATCCAGACAGCACAAGATATTTGTAGGTTTTTTCCCAGATTTCCGGCTGCTGCTGGCAAATCCAGTTCGCCTCGCATTCCTGAATAACACCGTCCAGCGTATCGAGCAGACCTATCGCCTTAAGCACCGGACGAAGGTACGCCGGCAGTATCCGACGCGAATCGGCCTTTCTCTGATCCAGCCAGATGATGGCCGGCCTCAGCGCGTTGCCGTCCTTGTCTACGTTGACCATCGTGGCGCGCTGGGTGGTCAGCGTCACGCCCCGGATGTCTTTTTTGAGATCTTCCCGCTGCTGCAGAAGTTCGCGGGTGGTTTTGCAAAACACATCCCAGTAATAATCCGGCTGCTGTTCCGCCCAGCCGGGATGCTCCGAAAAATAAGGCTGAATCGGTGTCTTGACAATATGCAGAATGTTTCCTTCGGCATCGATCAACGCGGCCCTGATCGACTGCGTGCCCGCATCCACCGAAAGAATCAACTCCCTCGACTTCAAGCTCTCCTGCGGCATAGTCAACCCCTTTTCCTGGAATGGCCGAACCATCCGGGCGGCGGCCTCGCAACGGATAATGATTAATCCAGTCCCAGCTGCCCCCCCGGATTCAAAATTCCGTTGGAATCAAAATGGCATTTGAGCGATCTTAGCACATCCATCTGCACTTTGCCCAAATGTTTTTCCATCCACGGACCCATCATTTTACCCACGCCGTGATGATGGCTCAGCGATCCGCCGTGCCGCGCGATATGCTCGATGACGCCACGCTGGAACCGACGGAAGGCTTCGGGATCCTCGAAGCGCCCGATGAAAATGAAATAGAGATTTGTTCCCTGCGGATAAAAATGCGAGGCATGCGTCATGCACATGGTATCCGGCCGGCTTTTGATGTAAGCGCGGACGCCTTGATGCAAACGGTGGAGATTGTCCCAGGTCACCGACGCCTCCAGCGTGTCGATAAGAATTCCGTAGTCGCCCAGATCCTCGCGCATGTAGGGTTCGGTGTAGCGCGTGCGCTCCCACTTTCTCGCCGCGTAGCCGCCCAGCGACATCGCGCCGAAGCGCCGGGCGACGGATTTGATTTTGGCTGCGACCAGCGCGGCATAATCCGCGTCGCCTTCCGCCGTGCCCAAACACAGACAACGCTGCATGGGCTTGAAGCCGCGCAGGGAAAGCATCCTGTCGGCGATGGGGGGCATGCCGTACAATTTCAATCCCCGGTCCGTTTCTTCCGGATCGGAAATCCGGTAAATCGCCGGCTTGCCGAATTCCGACTGCATGATTTCCCGGCTGGCCTCCACCGCCGCCTCCCAGGTCGGATACATGAAGCTGAAGTATTTGCGGTTCTGCGGCATGTAGCGGAATATTTTCATGGTCACTTCCACCAAAATGCCGAAGACGCCTTCCGACCCTTTCATGATGTCGTTGACCTTGGGGCCCGTCGCCGCCGCCGGAAAATCCAGTGTCCTGAACGACCCCGCCGGCGTGACGTATTCCTGGCTGAAGACAAGGTCATAAGCGTCGCCGTAATACGTGGAGGCCTGGCCGGAGCCCAGCGTGACCACCCAGCCGCCGACCGTGGAGTACTCGAAGGACTGCGGAAAATGACCGCAGGTGTAGCGGTGTTTCGTCCCGAACAGCTCCGGCGCTTTCTGGAGCGAGGCCTCATAGGCGGGGCCGAACATGCCCGGCTGAACACGCGCCGTCTGATTGTGTTCGTTGACTTCCAGCAGTTTGTTCATGTGCGTGCTCATCACCAGCGTGACGCCTCCCCTGGCCGGCCGGCAGCCGAAATTCACCGAGGAGCCCCCGCCGAAGACCGTCACCGGAATGATTTCGCTGTTGCAGAATTCCACGATTTTCCGGACATCCTCCTTGTCGCGCGGGTGCACGACGATGTCCGCCACCTCCCGCACGATGCCGTGCCGCAACTCCAGCATCTCCTCCGTGGTCTTGCCGGAGGCGTACTTCAGGCGGCTGTAGTCGTCCGTCTGCGTGTTTTCTTTGCCCACAAGGGACTGAATCTTCTCAATCTGAAACGGCTGGAGACGCACGGGACGGTCGATCCGGACGGTTTCCAGTCCCTCTCTGACTTTTCTTTTGAAATCGGCGTTGCTTAAGTGAAACTCCTCCATCATCATCTTCACCCAGGCGTCGCTGGGATGCTTGAAGTGCCGGGGGTCGCCGTATTTAAAGATGGATCGGTACGTGCCCGGCGGCGGCGCCTGCTCGGTCCAGTCCGGACGGATCGGTTTTGTTTTCATCGCCTGCCTCCTGTTTGATTCATTCGGGAATTTTGAGAACCGCGACCGCCCTTGAAATTTCCTGTTCCGTTTTGTTCGCGTCCCAATTGAGTTCCCTGGCGGCCATCCTGGCCACCTTCTTCAGAATTTCCACGCCGGGATTGCCCAGCGTCCCGATTCCTGTTCTCCTCAGAACAATATCGCAGAGACTTTGGGCCATTTCCCTGCGGACGGCGTAAACCGCCTGCGCCAGGATTTCGCCGTCGGGATTGAGAACCTCGCGGAGGGAATCCTCCTCCCGCGCCAGCCGCAGCACCTCGTAAGCCTCGGTACCGTAGTTGCGGCCCAGATAATCAACCGTCGCCTCGCTGAAATCGGTGTGCGCCCGCCGGAGATTGGCGAAAAAACTCTCCAGTCTGCCGATCGCGCAGCCGGCCAGGTAGATTTTATCCGTCACACTGGCGCAAGCCGGACGGTTGAGCTTGCGCAGAACCAGCCTAAGACAATTTTCCGCGAGATTGCGGCTGGTCGTGTATTTGCCGCCCTCCACGGTGATCAATCCGTTGAGCCCGTTTTTTTCATTGTCAAAAATCTCATAGCGGCGGGAAGTGGTGTAGGTCTCGCAGGTCTGCTCCTCCACGAGAGGACGCAGGCCGCCGTAGGTATGCTTGACATCCGCGTAGGACAGCCGCCCGTCGCCGAAAGAGCGGTTGACCTCGTCAATCAGCTCCAGAATGCTTTGCCGGGTCACGCGGTACTCATCGGGATTCCCCTCGAAGGGCTTGTCCGTGGTTCCGATGAGCGCGTGGCCGCGCCACGGGATAAGAAAGAAATGACGACCCTCCGGCGTCATGGACCCGATGACGTATTGGCCGGAAAGCAGCTTCTTTTCGGTAATGATGTGAATGCCCTCGGAACGCCTCAGTGTCTTGCAGCCGTTGGAGCGCGATTGCGCCAGACCCAGCAAAATATCCGCCCAGGGCCCCGCGCAATTGACCGTCACGGCCCCCCGGATTTCGAACACCTGATCGCCGAGCAAATCCCTGGCCAGCACGCCGGTCACGTTATTTTTGCCGTCGGTCAGAAATCCTTCCACGCGCGTGTAGTTGGCCACCCTGGCGCCATAAGCCGCCGCCGATTTGATAAACGCCAGCGTCAGCCTCTCCGGGAAGATGCTCAAACAATCATAAAATACCGACGCGCCGGTGAGGTCTTGCCCGCGGACGCAGGGCTCTTGCCGCAGAACTTCTTCCCGGGAAATCGTTCTGTGACAGGGGATTTTCTTCGTCTCATCCCAGGTGAACCCCTTGTCATAGGAAAGCAGGTCGTAGGCCACCATGCCCGCCTTGACCACCCATTTGTTGTTCTTGAGCGGCTTTTTATAATGCGTCATCATCATCGGCATCGGATAGACAAAATTGGGCGCGATATTCTCAAGCACGCGCCGTTCCCTCAGGGATTCGCGCACCAGCGCGACCTCGCCGTTGACCAGATAGCGCAGGCCGCCGTGAATGAGCTTCGAGGTCACCGCCGACGTCGCCCAGGAAAAATCCTTTTTTTCCAGAAGCGCCACCCGCAGGCCCCGCGTGGCGGCCTCATAGGCCACCGAAGCGCCGGTAATCCCGCCCCCGATGACAATCACGTCAAAATATTCAGGCTTGTAATTCTCTATGAATCTCTCCATGGTCAACTCCTTTTGTCAGCCTTTGCGAGGCTCGCCTTGACGGCCTCTTCGGCGTAGATCAGCACATCCAGCATGATGCGCCGGGCCTCCTGAGCGTTTTGCTTCTTGATGGCTTCGTAGATTTCCCGATGGAAAAGCGCCGAACGCTCCGCGTTTTTTTCGTCATCAAAATAAAGATGACCGTATTCGCGAAAAATCTGATTGAAAAAATTCAGCGTAATCGTGCAAACCAGGTTTTGCGCCGCGCGGGCGATGAGCTGATGCACGCGGATGTCGCGACTGAGCATATCCGTCTCCTGATGAAAAACCGTCTGCGCAAGATCGGCGAGATCCGCTTCCGTGCGCCTGAGCGCCGCCAGATAGGCAATCTGCGGCACGACGTAACGGCGCGTTTCCAGAATGTCATACAGCGTTTTTTCCCCGACGTTGGAATTCAGAGCCGATTTGATGAGATCGAAATTTCCGCTCTCCAGATAGTTCTTCACATACAAACCGTCGCCGTGCCGGATTTCCACCAGCTCGAGATTTTCCAGCTTGCGAAGCGCTTCACGGACCGTCGCGCGGTTGACACTGAAGCTCTGGGCCATTTCCCGCTCCGGCGGGAGTTTGATGCCGGGCGCAATGTCGCCGTTGATGATTTGCTTCTGGATCATACTGACGATCTCTTCATGCAGTCTCGATCGCGTCAGCGGTCTGGATATCATGACTTTCTTCATCAAGTAATTTTTCCTTTCCCTTTCCCAATAATTGGTTGGGTGGTTCAACCTTTACGCAATTCAAATGAAATGTCAAGCATTTATATTTCAAATACAAGGATGAAAAATGACAAGAATTTGAATTATTCAGGAAAATGAAAAAGTTGCCCGCCGGGCTTTCAGAGAGATCGGATCCTCATCCTGTTTATAAACTCACGGCAGGCGTTGTGAATGATCGTCAGAATTCTGCGGCAGTGTAAAATAAAACGTCGCTCCCTGATTAACCTGCGCTTCGCACCAGATGGACCCCCTGTGCCGGTTAATTATCCGCCGGACCGTCGCCAGACCGATGCCAATGCCTTCGTAGTCCTTTTCCGAATGGAATCTCTGAAAAACGCCGAAGAGCTTGTCGGCGCGGTTCATGTCGAAACCCACGCCGTTGTCTTTCACATAAAAAATCGTCTTTCCGTCTTTATTCTCGCAGCCGAATTCTATGCAGGCCTCGGATTTCTTCGATGTATATTTCCAGGCGTTGTCGATCAGATTTTCCACGGCGATCCGGAGCAAAACCGGGTCCCCCTTCGTCTGCAGGCCGGATTGAATCAGAAAGGTCACCCTGCGATAAGGTTGCCGTTCCTGCAAATCCTTCAGATATTTTTCAGCGACCGCGGTCAGATCGACCTCCTGGCAGTCCAGCTCCTTGCGACTTTTGCGTGAAAGATCCAGCATCGCCTCAACGAGATCGTTCATATGCCGGCTGGCATTGATGATTCTGTCCAGATAGTTATTTGCCGTTTCATCCAGAGACCCGATGTAATCCTCTTTCAGAATCTGGGCAAACCCTTTGATGCTGCGCAGGGGCGCCCTCAAATCGTGAGAAATGGAATACGAAAAGGCCTCAAGCTCGCGATTGGATTCCTCCAGTTGGGCGGTTCTCTCTTCAACCCGCCTCTCCAGCAGCAAATTCAGCGCCCGAATGTCGCGCACATGCCGTTCCTGCAGAAACGCGTAAATGACGAAAGCCCACGCCATGGGCAGAAGAGCACCAATGTTATCCTCAAAGCCTTCGAGCTGATTGGTAATGCCGAACCATTCAATTGCCAGAAAAATCCCGTACAGCAGATGAAGCGCCAGCATCATGGCCAGCATGAGGACGGTCCCGCCGGAAAAAACATGACGAGCGTTTTTGAAAAGGCCCATGACGGCTGTCAGCGCCGCCGCAACAAAGACGGCATCGCAAATAGATTCCGGATTGATCATGGTTTTTCAATACTTTTTGAAGGCAGTCTCCAGCACCACACCGCCAGCGCAATCATGCCCGCGGCATAACAAACATGCTCCAGAAAGTTGAGGCCGCTTTCCCAGACGTAGCCTTCCAAGACGGTTGCTATCCATCCGGCCGTCATCAAACAATAACCTGCGAAGAAAAGCTTGAAGGAAAAAACAGATCCCAGTCTCTGAAAATTAAAAAGAATCAAAATCAAAACAATCAATCCCATGACGAGCATCATCACTTCATTTTCATGAAACATGAACCTGTCTCCTTCATCGGTCGAACGTAAAAAAATTTTTGATGAATTTTATATCATTTTTTTTCAGCCCGGAAATGATTTTCGATTGATCAATTCTTGTTTCAACGAGGGAATGATTCGCGGGCCGATTTATCGAAAAAAAGTCTCATTTATCCAGTCTGCCGCGGTCTTCACGATTCTGCCGTGAATTTCGGATTCACTGAATCCCAGAGAAGCGGGAACCTTGAAGGAATGATCGCCGCCTTCGATGACTTCCAGGCACCGCGGCGCAGCGAGCTTTTCGAGCACATTCCTCAGGATATCCAGATCACAGAGCGTATCTTTTGTCCCCGCGAAAAAAAGCATCGGCACGTCAATTTCATACAAATGGGCATCCCGGATTCTGGTTTTATCTCCCGCGGGATGCAGGGGATAGCCCAGAAAAATGAGCCCTTCCGCCGGCAGTTTCCCTTCGGCAGCCATCTGCGAGGCCACCCGTCCTCCCATGGACTTTCCGGCCGCGGCGACCTGATGCACCCCGACGTCCGGATGACCCCGAAAAGCTTCGAAAGCCGCCGTCCATGTTTCCTCCAGTATTTTTTGGCCATCCGGCGTCTTCAGCCCTTTTTCCTTGTAGGGAAAATTAAATCGCATCGCCGGCCAGCCCGCGGCGGCAATGCCTTCCGCAAAATCCACCAGCAGGGAATTCTCCATGTCATTGCCCGCGCCGTGTGCCACAATCACGCCGATTTCCGAACGCTGTCTTGCCGGCAGATGCAGAACCGCCGAGACACTTCCCTGCTTTCCGATTTGTATGGTCAGCCGTTTTTGTTTCATAAGCGTCCAATCCGGATCTGGAATCCCTTCTCAAATTTTTTATTGGCCGGCCTGTTTCATCGCCAGCAATCTTTCAATGCGCTTCTCCACCGGCGGGTGCGTGCTGAACCACCCCATCACCGTTCCCGCGGAAAGCGGATTGACAATGAACATGTGCGCCGTCGCCGGATTGGCGCCGAGCGGCGCCTGCCTGGCCATGCGGGAAAGCTTCCCCAGCGCGCTGGCCAGCGCTTCGGGATTGCCGGTGATTCCGGCACTGCCGGCATCGGCTTCGTATTCCCGCGACCGCGATATCGCCATCTGCACCAGCGTCGCGGCGACGGGCGCCACAATGGCCACCGCGACGGCGCGGACGGCGGCGCCGTCATCGCCGCTGCCGAAAAACACGCTCCATCTCGACAACAAAACGACCGCGCTGGCGATCGTGGCCGCCATCGTGCTGATGAGAATGTCCCTGTGTTTGATGTGCGAAAGTTCGTGCGCGATGACGCCTTCGAGTTCTTCCCTGTTCATCAGATTCAGAAGACCGGCCGTCACCGCCACCGCCGAATGATTTTCGTTTCTGCCGGTGGCAAACGCGTTGGGGGTTTGCGTCGGAATCACATAGAGCTTCGGCATCGGTATGCCCGCCTTCGCCGCGAGGGCGTCCACCGCGTCATAAAGCAGGGGCGCCTCGGCCCTGGTCACGGGCTGGGCCTGATACATCTTCAGGACAATCGAATCGGAAAACCAGTAGCTTCCGAAATTCATCACCGCGGCGATGACAAGCGCGACGATTACGCCCGTTTTTCTCGCCACCAGATATCCGACGATCATCAGAAGGCCGGAAAGCATGCTGATCAAAAGAATCAATTTCAGGGTGTTCATGGGGCATCCTCCTTCGGAAAAACTTTTTTCAAAAGGCTCAGGGTGGCCTCATAAATTCGGGGATCCTTTCCCGCCTTGGGGCCGGCGACATTGAGCACCCGTATGGCGTTGTCCTTCAGCCAGCCGGCAAGCGCCTTCGATGCTTCCTCCAGAGACAACTCCTTGAGATCAATGTGAATCCAGGGCTTGTTGTGCTGAATGGCGAATTCCCTGGTCAGCGCGGAGCCGCCCGTCAAAAAGCCGTGTGAAACGATGACGGTGCCGTCGGCATCCAGAACATTTTTTTCCGTCCGCTTGGAGTATTCGGGCGTGGGCATTTCCTGAAGCTGGTATTTTGCGGGAAGCGTCCCGTCCTCCGTCTTTCTGCCTTTGGGAACCCAGCCGCCGTAAGGAATTTGGCAATCAATGGCAAAATCAAGCGCCGCCCTGTCCGCGCCCGTCTGCCCTCCGGAAATAATTTTTTCGATTTTCAGCATTTCGTCTCCTTATCTTTGGGGTCGTGGTTTTTTTTTACTTTATGAGACCGCAAAAACTCAATATTTCTTTTAACGGGTTGAACGTTTATTATAATGAAAGCATAAAAAGTCCTTTGGCAATACCTTTTTGCTCAAAAAAAGAATATTTATTTCCAATGACATTACAAATACTTAAAAACTTTTAACGGTTTTTTGTGTCTTTTGGCACGCAATTTTCATTAAATAAGGGCAAATAAAGAAATTACCCCAAAGGAGGTAACAGATCATGAGAAAGACAATGCAAACCATCATCGTAGCGGCGGCAGTCATTCTGCTTACGGCAA
>Ga0116190_1001637_pt1 | contig 19029 bp, 17 predicted proteins | sample AD_JPNTR4_MetaG_FD_89808 | JGI IMG/M metagenome (GOLD analysis project Ga0116190, IMG submission 89808) | Active sludge microbial communities of municipal wastewater-treating anaerobic digesters from Japan - AD_JPNTR4_MetaG | ecosystem: Engineered > Bioreactor > Anaerobic > Digestate | place...
CATACAAAAGGTTCCTCAAATGAGAGGTTAACCCTAACTTAAGGTTTTTGGGGGTAAAAACTATGGTCAAAATAGGGGTAGTAGGTGCGGGAGGTCTCGTAGGCGGGCGTGTAATAAGAATTTTCGAAGAAATGGATCTGCCTGATTGTGAATTCTATTTGACCGGTTATCAGAAGTCGGTCGGAAGAGTAGTTACGTTTCACGGACGGTCCCTAACTATCGAGAAGACGGATTCAGATGTACTGAGGAAACTTGACATTGTAATCTTGTGTACTCCGACTGAAGTATCTAGGGAATTAGTCAGACATCTCATTGGCGGTCCGGTTGTAATTGACACGTCTTCGGCTTTCAGAATGGAAGAGAAAGTACCCCTTGTTGTTCCTGAAGTCAATGGCGCGAGTCTTTGGGATCACGAGGGACTCATAGCCGGGCCTAACTGTTCGACCATACAATTGGTTATGAGCCTTTGCCCTATTGAGCGGGAGTTTGGTCTTTTCAGGGTGCATGTGAGCACTTACCAATCGGTTTCCGGGGCGGGATACAGGGCGATGCAAGAATTGAGGCAGACTTCCTTAAATAAACTGGTTTCTGATGATGTTGAGTTCTCTCGCGATTCTTCGGAATTCCCGCATCCCATAGCTTTTAACCTCATTCCGCAGATAGACTCTTTTGTCGATAACGGTTATTCTAAAGAAGAGATGAAGATGGTAAACGAAACCCGGAAGATTCTAGGCATTCCGGATTTATCGATGTCGTGCACATGTGTGAGAGTTCCTGTTTTCATCGGCCACTCCGAAGCTTGTCTTGCAGAAACCAAAAGTGAACCAAACGTTGAGAGGGTGCGGGAAGTCCTAACAGCGTTTCCCGGTGTGACGGTTCTTGATGATCCAGCTAATCAAGTGTACCCAATGCCTCTTGACTGCGAAGATACCGATGATGTGTACGTAGGTCGTATCCGACGAGATCTCAGTTCGAAAAACGGAATCCTTTATTGGTTAGTAGCTGATAACCTTAGGCGCGGCGCCGCTACGAACGCATGCAATATTGCAAAAATGCTCATAGAAGATAGCAAGTTGCGCTAAACAAAAGGAGGTGTGGTCCTATGAGAGAATCACCCTACGGAAGTGTGATCATAGCAATGGTAACTCCTTTTACTTCCGACTTAGAGATAGACTATGGTACTTCTGTTAGGCTTGCACAGAGTCTTTCTGCCCAGGGAGCAGATGGCATACTCGTTTCGGGAACAACCGGAGAGTCTCCTACGCTCACACCTGAGGAGAAGATCAGGTTGGTGTCCGAGGTAAGGTCCGCTCTTCCCCGCGATGTCATGGTCTGGGCGGGTACAAGTTCGTATAACACGAAAGATAGCGTGGAGCTTACAAGGCGTGCAGAGGACGCGGGAGCAGATGGGATTTTGGCTGTTACGCCATATTATAACAAACCAAGTCAGGAAGGCCTTTACCGGCATTTTAAAGCTATTTCGGAGTCTACTTCTCTTCCTATCATGCTTTACAACGTGCCGGGACGCACATCAGTGAATATACTGCCCGAAACCGTCCTGAGGTTGGCCGAACTCAAAAACGTAAAAGCCATCAAGGAGGCTTCAGGCAACCTGGATCAGGTATCTATGATACTTAGGGGATGCCCAGAGAGCTTTTTTGTCTACTCAGGAGATGACAGCCTGACTCTTCCCATCCTTTCTTTGGGCGGTTCAGGGATAGTGTCGGTGGCGGGTCATCTTGTAGCGCAAGACCTCAAGAATATGATACAATGTTTTGGTAAAGGCGAAGTAAAGGAAGCATGGAGCATACACCACAGACTCTTTGAACTTTTTAAAGTTTTGTTTATTACAACTAACCCGGTGCCGGTTAAAACAGCTTTGGAGATGGTAGGCGTTCCGGTAGGGGGATTTCGGTTGCCTTTGTGCGGACCATCTGAAAAGGAATTAAAGGCAATACGAGAAGTCCTTGTCAAGATGGGATTTTTGGCGGTCGAAGGAGAGTAGGGGTGGTTTTGCCGCGAGATGAGAGGATTGTTTCCACAGGATAGGGAGATATAAGTTAATAGTTTCTGCAGTCGCGTTTGTTGACATAAGTCAACAGGCGTGATAGTATTATTAATTGCATTTATAATACGCTCGCCAGCCGGAAACTTAGGTATCAAATACCGATGACCTGTTTGCGTTGGAGTGAAGAGGTCGATTTCTCAGGGCGTAGGCGCAAATTTACCCCCTAAGGAGTGAAATGAATGGCCTATCCGGTCAAGGTAGGCAAGCGCGAACGGTTGAATTACGGCCGTATTCGCGAAGTCCGCGAGATTCCAAACCTTATTGCAGTACAAAAAGATTCTTACGAATGGTTTTTGAAAGAGGGATTGCGTGAAGTATTTAAGGACATTTCACCTATTAGAGACTTTACAGACAATTTGTTTCTTGAATTCATCGATTACAGTTTGGGAGAACCTAAGTATTCTGTAGAAGAATGCAAGGAGAGGGACGTAACTTATTCGGCTCCGTTAAAGGCCAGAGTCAGGCTGATAAACAAGTCGACAAGAGAACTAAAAGAGCAAGAGGTTTTCATGGGCGACTTCCCGCTGATGACAGACGCCGGTACTTTTATCATCAATGGCGCTGAGCGCGTCATCGTTAGCCAACTTGTACGTTCGCCGGGTGCATACTACTCGTGCGAAACGGATGCAAATGGAAAGAACATCTACTCTGCAACTTTGATCCCCAATAGAGGAGCTTGGCTTGAAGTAGAAACTGACTCTAATGATATTGCGTGGGTTAGGATAGATAGGACACGTAAGCTGCCTCTGACCGTGCTTTTGAGAGCTGTAGGAATTGAGACTGACGCTCAGATCTTGGAATTGATGGGCGAGAGCGCCGTGCTCCAAAACACATTGGATAAAGATAGCACGAAGTCCAGAGACGAAGCCTTGGTGGAAATCTACAGGAGATTGAGGCCTGGAGAACCCCCTACGGTCGATAGCGCAAAGAACCTTTTCGAAAACCTGTTTTTTGAGCCACGTCGGTATGACTTGGCCCCTGTCGGTAGATATAGGCTCAACAAGAAGTTCTTCTTGCGAAGACGTATCGCAAACACTGTGGCTATGATGGACATAGTGCACCCGATGACCGACGAATTATTGATTGAAGCGGGGACGCTGATCACCAGAGATGCTGCTCAGATCATATCTGATGCAGGAATTACCGAAGTTGACGTTTTGACTAAAGATGGGCAAGCCGTGCATGTTCTAACCAACGGAGTCCACGAGCAAAACGAAAGAGCGTGGTCCCAAGAGAAGTACTTGACACCTGCCGACATAATTGCATTTGTTAACTACTTCTTTGGGTTGATAAAAGGTGTAGGTACCGTAGACGATATCGACCACTTAGGCAACAGGCGCGTTAGGACTGTTGGTGAACTGCTCCAGAACCAGTTCCGCATTGGACTTTCCAGGATGGAGCGAGTGGTAAGAGAACGAATGACCATCCAAGATATAGATACCATAACTCCACAAGCGCTCATAAATGTAAGACCGGTTGTAGGTGCCATAAAAGAATTTTTCGGGTCGAGCCAGCTTTCCCAGTTCATGGAGCAAACCAACCCGCTTACAGAGCTCACGGCAAAACGGCGTTTGTCGGCTTTAGGACCAGGTGGACTGACTCGCGATAGAGCCGGTTTTGAAGTCCGTGACGTGCACCATTCACACTACGGGAGAATATGCCCAATTGAAACTCCGGAAGGTCCAAACATTGGACTAACGAGTTCCCTTACGTGTTATGCGCGGGTCAACAGGTTAGGATTCATAGAAACCCCTTATAGAAAAGTGAACAAGGCAGAAAAGAGAGTTACCAATGAGATCGAATACTTAACTGCCGATGAGGAAGACGATTGCATAATTGCCCAGGCAAACGCCGCCATAGACGAAGACGGCCACTTCTTGGAAGATGCTGTGATGGCAAGGTACGGAAGAGAAGTTATGAAGTCGCCTCCCGATGAAATAGACTATATGGATGTATCTCCGAAACAGGTATTTTCGGTAGCCACTTCACTTATTCCCTTCTTGGAACATGATGACGCTAGCCGTGCTCTAATGGGATCGAACATGCAGCGGCAGGCTGTGCCGCTTGTTAGGCCTGAAGCCCCGTACGTGGGCACCGGTTTGGAACATAAGGCCGCTTTGGATTCCGGCGTGATGACGCTCGCAAGACGAAGGGGCCAGGTAATAAAAGCTTCAGCAGAGGAAATTGTAGTCCAAACGGAAACAGGCCAGAAAGACGTTTACAAGCTTCGGAAGTTTGGAAGATCCAACCAAGGCACATGCTTTAACCAAAAGACCATCGTATCCAAGGGTGACTTAGTGGCCGAAGGAGAAGTGCTTGCAGACGGACCTTCTACAGAGATGGGCGAATTGGCTTTAGGCAGGAATGTCCTGGTGGCATACATGCCGTGGCAAGGTTACAACTTCGAAGACGCCATATTGATTTCAAGAGAACTTGTAGAAGAAGACGTCTACACTTCGATTCACATTGAAGAGTATGAATGTGACGCCAGAGATACAAAACTGGGTCCCGAGGAGATCACCAGAGATATACCCAATGTCGGCGAGGATCAGATGAAAGATTTGGACGACCGGGGAATAGTCAGGATTGGCGCCGAGGTACGGTCCGGAGAGATCTTGGTAGGTAAGGTAACCCCCAAGGGAGAAACAGAACTTAGTCCCGAAGAGCGGCTTTTGCGTGCCATATTTGGCGAAAAAGCCCGCGAAGTCAGGGACAATTCCCTCAAAATGCCTCACGGTGAAAGCGGCATCGTAGTTGATGTAAAAGTATTCACTAGAGAAGCCGGAGACGAGTTGCCTCCCGGGGTTAATGTGCTTGTGCGTGTTTACGTAGCGCAGAAGCGCAAGATATCCGAAGGCGACAAAATGGCCGGAAGGCATGGTAACAAGGGTGTTGTAGCCAAGATATTGCCTCGGGAAGAAATGCCTTTTATGCCGGACGGTACTCCGGTTCAGATAGTACTTACGCCGTTGGGCGTTCCTTCTAGAATGAACTTGGGGCAGATTTTTGAATGCCATCTGGGATGGGCAGCCAAAGCGCTCGGCGTTCAGTTCGCAACTCCTATCTTTGACGGCATAACAGAACAAGAAATTGAAGAATTACTAGAACAATCCGGGCTGCCTAGGGTTGGCAAGACCAATCTAAGAGACGGCAGAACCGGAGAGTATTTCGATAGTCCCGTAACAGTAGGCTACGTATACATGATGAAACTATTGCACCTAGTGGATGACAAAGTGCATGCTCGTTCTACAGGCCCTTACTCACTTGTGACGCAGCAACCTTTGGGTGGAAAAGCTCAAATGGGTGGGCAAAGGTTTGGCGAAATGGAAGTCTGGGCATTGGAAGCTCATGGCGCGGCATACACTTTGCAGGAAATGCTGACCGTCAAGTCCGACGATGTAGTCGGCAGGGTCAAGACCTATGAAGCTATAGTCAAGGGGGAAAACATACCCGAGCCCGGGATTCCAGAATCCTTCAAGGTCTTGATAAAGGAACTTCAAAGTCTTGCGTTGGATGTTCAGATTCTCGACGAAGAAGGCAACGAGATTGAGATCAAAGAGTTGGATGAGGATGTGCAGGAAACTGCCACGGAACTTGATTTCATGGTAGAAACCGAAGTCAGAAGACCTGTTCGTCGTCGTGAAAGAGAAGTTGCTGACGAAGAACCGTATGAGGACCACGAAGAAGAAGTTGCCTATGTAGAAGAAGAACTTGTCGAGGAAGAAGAAAAAGAAGAAGAGATTCCCGCGTCAGAGGAGGAAATTTCTGCCGATGACAAGCAGGAATCTGAAGATACTATGCGTGCCAAGCAGCTGGAGGAAGATACTAGGATGATCTTTGATGAACTCTTCAAAGAGATCGAGGTTCCTGAAGATGTGCATGAAGTTGTTGAAGACGAAGAAACTGTAGTCAAGAAAAAGCCCACCAAAACGAAGGCAAAACGTAAGGTTCGCTACGAGGAAGCCGATGAACTGGGGCGCTTGGGCAGGGTAAGGTCCATTCGAGACCTCGAGCCTGATGACGAAAAAGAACCGGAAATCTAAATAGAGGGGATGTTAAAGAGTGGACATTAACGATTTTGCTGCAATGCGTATTTCTCTTGCATCACCCGAAAGGATCAGAGAGTGGTCTCGAGGAGAAGTGAAGAAACCTGAAACTCTCAATTACAGGACGCTAAAACCAGAACGGGATGGGTTGTTTTGTGAGAGGATTTTTGGGCCTACTAAGGACTGGGAATGCTACTGCGGTAAGTACAAGAGGATTAGATACAAAGGCGTAGTATGTGACAAATGCGGAGTGGAAGTTACCAGGGCTAAGGTCAGACGTGAGCGGATGGGTCACATAGAGTTGGCAACGCCTGTGTCCCATATCTGGTATTTCAAGGGTGTGCCTTCTAGGATGGGACTTTTGCTTGACATGTCGCCAAAAGTTTTGGAACAGGTCCTTTATTTTGCGTCGTATATAGTGACAGACCCCGGAGATTGCGAGGGACTCGAGTACAAACAAGTGCTCAGCGAAACGGATTACAGGGACGCGCGCGATAAATATGGTAGCAGATTTAGGGCAGGTATGGGCGCGGAGGCGATACGAGAGATCCTGAGCAATATCGATCTCGACAAAGAAGCTGAGGAACTCAGGGATGAGGCCAGAAATGCAACCGGCCAAAGAAAAGTGAGGGCAATAAGGCGGCTGGAAGTTGTTGAGGCTTTCAGGACGTCCGGCAATAGGCCCGAATGGATGATTTTGGATGTCATCCCGGTAATACCTCCCGATCTGAGACCTATGGTTCAGCTCGACGGAGGCAGGTTTGCCACATCGGACCTAAATGACCTGTATCGAAGAGTTATTAACAGGAACAACAGACTAAAGAGGCTCCTGGACCTGGGAGCCCCGGACATAATCGTCCGGAACGAAAAAAGGATGCTCCAGGAGGCGGTTGACGCCCTAATCGACAACGGGCGTCGCGGAAAGCCGGTTACCGGACCGGGGCAAAGGCCGCTCAAGTCTTTGTCCGATATGCTAAAGGGCAAACAAGGCCGGTTCCGACAGAACCTCCTAGGAAAGCGAGTAGACTATTCGGGCAGGTCGGTTATCGTAGTAGGCCCTAACCTCAAGTTCTATCAGTGCGGACTTCCCAAAGAGATGGCGCTTGAACTGTTCAAGCCGTTTGTTATGAAGCGCTTGGTCGAAACGGGCCTTACACCCAACATAAAAAGCGCTAGGCGCCTTGTTGAGAGATCTCGTCCTGAGGTATGGGATATTCTCGAAGAAGTAATCAAGGATCATCCTGTACTTTTGAACAGAGCTCCTACTTTGCACAGACTGAGCGTACAGGCCTTTGAGCCTGTCTTAATTGAAGGACGAGCCATACAGATACATCCACTGGTATGCCCGCCGTACAATGCGGATTTTGACGGTGACCAAATGCCTGTACACGTACCTTTATCGGCCGAAGCCCAGGCGGAGTCAAAGATCCTTATGTCTTCCGTGTACAATTTGTTGCTTCCTAAAGACGGAACGCCTGCAGTCACACCGACAAAGGACGTGGTTCTTGGCATATATTACCTGACCTTGTCGGAAACAGAGGATTTGGCGACAGTCGAGGAAGAAGTTTGTGACAAAAGATATGGATCGATAGACGAGGTCATCATGGCATACGAAACCGGTGTTGTAGGGCTGCACGATATGGTGCTATTGAGGCACCATAAAGAGGACGGTTCGTTTGAACGAATAGTCACGACGCCCGGACGGTGTATTTTCAATCAGGTACTTCCTCAAGGATTGAGATTCGCAAATGAAGTCGTAGATCGGAAATTACTAAACCGCATAGTCTCCGAAAGTATCAATCGTTACGGTATGGAAGAGACAGTTGAAATGCTAGATGGGATAAAGGACTTAGGGTTCACATTTGCTACGATAGCAGGGTCGACTATCGCTATTAGCGATGTAGTGGTTCCCGACGAAAAACCCGTGATCCTTTCGGATGCAGATGAAAAGGTTGACCAGATCGAAAGCCAATACAAAATGGGTCTGCTAACCGAAGAGGAGCGCTATCACAAGGTAATAGATGTTTGGAGAAGCGCAACGGACCAGGTTACGAAGGAACTTCAGGATTCTATAGGTAAGTGGAATCCTGTTTACATGATGGCAGCATCAGGTGCCAGAGGCAATATACAGCAGATATCCCAATTAGGCGGAATGCGTGGGATTATGGTTGATCCTTCTGGCAGGATGGTTGAACAGCCTATTAGGTCGAATTTCCGCGAAGGGCTTTCGGTCCTTGAGTATTTCACGTCGACTCACGGGCAGAGGAAAGGCCTTGTGGATATGGCTCTCAGAACCGCTGACTCAGGTTATCTGACCAGGAGACTGGTTGACGTAGCACAAGATGTGATAGTAAGGGAAGATGACTGCGGAACAGACGCAGGTATTTTGGTTAAAGATATCATTATAGACGGCGAACTGATCGAAGGACTATATGACAGGATAGTCGGAAGATATTCGGTCAAAGATATTGTCCATCCCGACACTGGTGAGGTACTGTGCAAGAGTCAAGAACTCATTGATGCAAAAACCGCGCAGAATATCGTTGATGCCGGAATTAAGGAAGTTGCAGTCAGATCCGTCCTTACATGTGAAACTCGCCATGGCGTGTGCGTTAAGTGTTATGGCAAGAATCTTGCTACAGGCGATATTGTCGACGTTGGAGAAGCAGTTGGCATAATTGCAGCTCAATCCATTGGAGAACCCGGTACTCAGCTTACACTTAGAACCTTCCACTTGGGCGGGATAGCTGGAGAAGACATCACTCAAGGTCTGCCTAGGGTCGAAGAACTCTTTGAAGCAAGGAAACCCAAGAGGCAAGCAGCAATAGCAGAGATCGGCGGAGTCTTGGAGATCAGAGAAGGCGACAAGAAAAGAGAAATCGTCATCACATCTCCGGAAGGAGACCAAAGCACGATAGTAATTCCTTTCGGAGGGCTGATAAAGGTAAGAGACGGCCAGGTTGTAGAGATGGGAGATATTCTAACTGAAGGTTCTGTAAACCCCCATGATCTTCTGGTGATAAAAGGCGTAAGGGCAGTAGAAGAGTACATTCTCAGCGAGGTCCAAAGGGTCTATAGATTGCAGGGAATAGACATTTCAGATAAACACATCGAGGTCATAGTCAGGCAGATGATGCGGAAGGTCAAGGTAGATGATCCGGGAGATACTACTCTTCTGCCCGGCGGAGTTGTCGACGTCTTTGAGTTTGCAGATGCCAACGCAACTGTTTTCGAAAACGGTGGGGAACCTGCAACAGGCAAGCCCATTATTCTAGGGATTACCAAGGCGTCGCTTTCAACGGATTCGTTCCTGTCAGCCGCATCGTTCCAAGAGACGACGCGGGTGCTCACAGACGCAGCGATTAAAGGCAAGACAGATAAGCTCGTGGGTCTAAAAGAGAATGTTATCATAGGTAAGCTGATCCCGGCAGGAACGGGCATGCAGAAGTACGACGAGATAGTCGTTCAATCTGTTGCCGAGAAAGAAGACGAAGTCGCGGTAGCCGAAGCAGTAGGTGAGTAATTCGGGTAAAACGTTTTATGAGAAATGGAGGGGTGTCACAGTGAAAATCAAATGGAAGGGACATTCTGCATTCCTTATTGAATCACCTAAGGGTCTTAGGATACTTACCGATCCGTTTGATGCTGATGTTCCTTATCCAAGGATAGACGAGATCGTTGACGTAGTAACTGTGTCCCACGAGCACCATGATCATAATGCAGTTAACGTGTTGCGAGGCGATTTCAAAGTATTGCGTGGTCTAGATGAGACGACGAATAGATGCATAGAGATTACCGAAACCGTAGGCGATGTAGTTTTTCGGACCATTCCCTCCTATCATGATGATGGGACTGGGAGAAAGCGTGGTCACAATGGGATCTTTGTCATGGATTTTGGGGGATTTACCATAGCGCATTTGGGTGACTTAGGGCACATCCCGAGCGATGATACGCTGAAAAAGATTGGCAAAATAAACATCCTTATGATACCGGTAGGCGGATACTACACTATCGATGGAGAGTCTGCCAAAGTAGTGACCGAGCGTATCGACCCCAACGTTGCAATACCTATGCACTACAAGACCAGGTATATTGATTCTTGGCCAATATCATCCGTTGATAGTTTCCTTGAGGGACAGACTAACGTCGTAAGGATCCCTAGCGATGAAGTGGAATTTGACCCGAATGCTATTACCGGCAAGCGGGAGATCTGGGTTTTTCAGATATAGTTTTGGGGAAGGGGTCAGGGTCGGGCATAAATTTATCCCATCCTGGCCCCCAGATGCTGAAAAGGCGCAGTATCCATACCATTGACACGCTTTTAAGAGGATGCTAGACTCATAAAGCGTGCTTTTTTATGTTACTACGCGGGAGGTTTGGTGTATAATGAGCCCGGCGTATGAACGCGTTCCCAAAAGGCGAAAGGCCGTAGGGGCAAGAGCCGTCACAAAGGCCATATGCAGAGGGTCGGTTGAAAAAGTACTAGTTGCACAAGATGCGGATATGAAGGTGCTACGAGACGTGCTCAACCTGGCAAGACAGAATGAAATAGAAATTGCCTGGGTTTTGAACATGAAAGAGCTTGGCGAGTATTGCGGCATAAGCGTAGGAGCTTCTTGCTGTGCGATATTGAAAGACAAATGATGAGATTTGGACGGACGAACCATATCGAGAGGAGGGTTAGATGTGCCAACGGTTAATCAGTTGGTCCGACAGGGCAGAACGAAGTCAGAAGACAAGGCTAAATCCCCTGCGCTAATGGGCAATCCCTTTAAGCGTGGAGTATGTACTGTGGTAAGGACCACCACACCCAAGAAGCCTAACTCGGCTTTGAGGAAGATCGCGCGTGTTCGTCTCGTAAATGGGTTAGAAGTTACAGCATATATTCCCGGCATTGGTCACAACCTGCAAGAACACTCAGTGGTTTTGATACGCGGCGGACGTGTAAGGGACTTGCCTGGAGTGCGGTACCATATTGTACGAGGCACTCTTGATACTGCCGGTGTTACCGATAGGAAACAAGGGCGGTCAAAATACGGAACTAAGAAGCCGAAAAAATGAAGTTGTGGAGGTGAATTGTGTGCCTAGAAGGGGTAAAGCTCCTGGGAGAACGTGGACGCCGGATCCCGTGTATAATTCTGTGTTGGTGACAAGGCTTACCAACAAAGTCATGTACGACGGAGAGAAGGCAAAAGCCAGGCGCATAGTTTACGGCGCCATGGATATGATCGGGGAAAAGACAGGTAAGGATCCCCTTGAGGTTCTGGATCAGGCGGTGAAGAATGCGATGCCTGTTCTCGAGGTACGACCTAGGAGAGTAGGCGGCGCTACGTACCAGGTACCTATGGAGGTAAGGCCTGAACGGAGGCTATCTTTGGCGCTCAGATGGATAGTTGATTTTTCCAGGCAGCGTTCGGAGCGAGGTTTTGAGAATAAGTTGGCTGCTGAGATATTGGACGCGGCTAACAACACCGGTAATACTATAAGAAGAAAAGAAGAAATGCATAGGATGGCAGAAGCGAATAGAGCTTTTGCCCACTATAGGTGGTAGACAAGGTGGCAAAAATAATGAAAGGGGGGAATTCGATGCCGCAGACATATCCGCTGGATAAGATCAGGAATATAGGCATTATGGCACATATAGATGCAGGCAAAACAACGACAACCGAGCGTATCTTATTTTATACCGGTAAGGTTCACCGAATAGGTGAAGTTGATGAAGGCTCTGCCACAATGGACTGGATGCAGCAGGAGCAGGAAAGAGGTATTACGATCACCTCAGCAGCTACTACGTGTCATTGGAAAGATTTTCGAATAAACATTATAGACACGCCAGGACACGTTGACTTTACGGCGGAGGTAGAAAGAAGCCTTAGAGTGCTTGACGGAGCTGTAGCGATATTCTGCGCTAAGGGCGGCGTCGAACCCCAATCAGAGGCGGTTTGGCGGCAGGCCGATCGCTACAAAGTCCCCAGGATTGCATATATTAACAAAATGGATTCGTTGGGGGCGGATTTTTACAAAGTCCTGCGCGCGATCGAAACGAAGCTTGGGGCAAACCCCGTGGTTATAACTTTGCCGATTGGCGTGGAAGATACGTTTGTAGGTGTGGTAGACGTCCTTCATGAGAAGGCTTTGCTGTGGACCGACGAGCTGGGTCTTGAGATTCAAGAAACAGATATACCTCAAGATATGCGATCCTTGTTCTTGGATTACCGCGAAAAACTTGTTAGCGCGGCATCGGACTTCGATGATGGAATACTTGAGAAATATGTGCAAGGAGAGCAAATACCTGCGGATATGCTGATAAGAGCTATTCGCAAAGGCACTGTAACCAACAAACTGGTGCCATGCTTCTGCGGTTCGTCCTTCAAAAACAAAGGCGTTCAAAGGCTCTTGGATGGAATAGTGGATTTTCTGCCATCGCCCTTGGATGTTCCTCCGGTTGAGGGTATAGTGCCGGGCACCGGAGAGATAACGGTACGCAAGCCCAGCGATGACGAGCCGTTCTGCGCGTTGGCTTTCAAAGTAATGACCGATCCTTATGTTGGTAGGGTCACATATTTTCGGGTGTATTCGGGCGTTTTGACCAACCGATCTTATGTGTACAATGCAACTCGAGACAAAACCGAGAGGATTCAGCGCCTTCTTCTTATGCATGCAAATCATAGGGAAGATGTTGAAGCTGTATCTACAGGGGATATTGTTGCGACAGTGGCGTTGAAGCATACCGTAACCGGTGACACTTTGTGTGATCAGGATCACCCAATAATACTGGAACCGATCGTGTTTCCAACCCCTGTTATCACGGTTGCGATCGAGCCTAAGACGAGACAGGATGTAGACAAGTTGGGCGCCTGTCTGGCGAAGTTGGCGGAAGAAGATCCTACCTTTACTTTCAAGACAGATGAAGAGACCGGTCAGACGCTAATAGCAGGCATGGGAGAATTGCACTTGGAGGTCATCTGTGATAGATTGTTGCGCGAGTTTGGCGTTGGCGCTACGGTCGGAAAGCCACAGGTTGCCTACAAAGAGAGCATTCTGGAACCTGTTGTAGGAGAAGGGAAGTTCATTAGGCAGTCGGGAGGCCATGGTCAGTATGGGCACGCCAAGGTCAGGCTGGAGCCTTTGCCGAGGGGATCGGGATTCGCGTTCGATAGTGTCATTAAAGGAGGAGCGATTCCTCAAGAGTTTATTCCCGCAGTTGAAGCCGGCGTTAGAGAAGCTCTTGAATCAGGCTCTTTGGTGGGATATCCCTTGGTTGACGTAAAAGCTGTCCTTGAAGACGGGTCCTATCACGAAGTTGACTCATCAGACCTTGCTTTCAAGATCGCGGGTTCTATGGCAGTTAAAGATGCTTTGTCGAAGGCAAAAGTCATTCTTTTGGAGCCTATCATGAAGGTGGAGGTGAACACGCCTTCGGAATTCTTGGGCGAGGTATTGGGAGACCTTACTGCAAGAAGAGGGCAGATAACCGGAATGCAGACTACAGGTACCTTTGAGACTATCGACGCTTTGGTACCTCTTGCGACGATGTTCGGTTATGCGACTGACCTTAGGTCCAAAACTCAGGGCCGCGGAACCTACACGATGGTGTTTTCACACTACGATGTGGTTCCTCCTGCAGAAGCGGAGAAGATAATTTCTAAGAATTATGGTTAAGCGTAATTAAGGAGGGTTAAACTGGAAATGGCTAAGAAGAAATTTGAGAGAACGAAACCTCATGTGAACATAGGCACCATAGGTCATATAGACCATGGCAAGACGACTCTTACTGCGGCAATAACGAAGGTATTGGCGAGCCAAGGGAAAGCTGACTTTACGCCATTTGACAAGATAGACAAGGCGCCAGAAGAAAGGGCAAGAGGGATAACGATATCGGTATCCCACGTAGAGTATGAAACGGACAAGAGGCACTATGCTCACGTAGACTGCCCGGGTCACGCGGACTACATCAAGAACATGATAACAGGCGCGGCGCAGATGGACGGGGCGATACTGGTAGTATCTGCAGCAGACGGAACGATGCCGCAGACAAGGGAGCACGTACTATTGGCGAGGCAGGTAGGAGTTCCTGCGATAGTGGTATTTTTGAACAAAGTAGACATGGTAGATGACGAGGAACTTTTGGAGATATCCGAGCTTGAAGTAAGGGAACTATTGGACAAGTACGACTATCCGGGGGACGACACGCCGGTGATAAGGGGTTCTGCGCTGAAGGCATTGGAGTGCGGATGCGGTAAGCCGGATTGCCAGTGGTGTGGCCCGATACTAAAGTTAATGGAAGCGGTAGACGAATATATTCCTACGCCTGAGAGGGATATAGACAAGCCGTTCTTGCTATCTATAGAAGACGTGTTTACGATAACAGGACGAGGGACAGTAGTAACCGGCAGGATAGAAAGAGGAATGGTGAAGGTAGGGGATCCCGTAGAGATAGTAGGTTTTTCGGAGAAGCCGAAGAGCACTGTGGTAACGGGGATAGAGATGTTCAGGAAGACGCTTGACGTAGGGCAAGCGGGAGACAACGTAGGATGTTTGCTAAGAGGGATCTCAAAGGACGAAGTAGAGCGAGGTCAAGTATTGGCTAAGCCCGGCAGCATAAAGCCACACAGGAAGTTTGGTGCAGAGATTTATGTACTGACCAAAGAAGAAGGTGGCAGGCACAGCGCATTCTTTTCGGGATACAGGCCTCAGTTTTACTTTAGGACCACAGATGTGACAGGCACAGTCACGCTACCTGAAGGGGTAGAGATGGTGATGCCCGGAGATAACGTAAGCATAGAAGTAGAATTAATAGCTCCAATAGCGATAGAAGAGGGCCTAAGGTTTGCAATACGTGAAGGCGGCCGCACTGTTGCATCAGGTGTAGTCACCAGAATTGAGGAGTGATCATTGTGCGGAGGCAGAAGATTAGAGTTCGGTTAAGAGCCTTCGACCACGAAATACTGGATCATTCAGCCAGTAGGATAGTAGAAACTGCGAAGAGGACAGGAGCGCTTGTGTCAGGGCCGGTGCCTCTTCCTACCGAAAGAAGTGTATATACTATCCTAACCGCTCCTAACGGAGAAAAGGACATTCGCGAACAGTTTGAGATGAGGGTTCACAAGCGTCTAATCGACATAATCGAACCTACAACCAAAACGATGGATGCCCTTACGAGGCTGGATTTGCCCGCTGGCGTGGATATAGAGATTAAGGCTGTGTGAATTTGCGGCTTGTTATAGAGGAGGTGCTGTGCTATGAAGGCCATCCTTGGTAAGAAAATTGGGATGACCCAGGTATTTGATGAAGAAGGCAAGCTGATTCCTGTAACCGTCCTTGAAGCCGGTCCTTGCACAGTCGTCGACGTGAAGACTGAGGATAGAGATGGCTATGATGCGGTGCAGATTGGATTTGGTTTTGTGAGCGAGAAGCGCCTGACCAAACCCCAAAAAGGTTACTTCAAGAGTAAGGGGGTAACTCCTACTAGGTATCTCAGGGAGTTCAGGGTTGCCCCTGGGAGCTCTCAGAAGATCGGGGATCAGGTAAAGGTAGATGTATTTAGTTCAGGTGAGTATGTAGATGTCACAGGAACTTCTCTTGGAAAAGGGTATGCCGGCGGCATTAAGAGATGGAACTTCAGGCGGGGGCCGTCGTCGCATGGATCGAAATATCATAGAGGCCCCGGGTCCCTACAGGCAAGAGATGCTGCGCGAGTCTGGAAAGGCAGAAAAATGCCAGGGCACAAAGGCAGCGAAAGAGTGACTGTAAAGAATTTGAAAGTGGTAGATGTAGATCCCGAGAAGAACTTGCTTCTTGTGTACGGAGGAGTACCCGGAAGCAGAGGGTCCTTGGTCATGATTAGAGAGGCTTCTCGGTGAAGCACAAAAGCTTGTTAAGGAGGGAGCCTCGTGCCGGAAGCGCATGTTTACAATACAGAAGGCGATAAGATGGGTACTGTGAGCCTGCCTGACCAATTGTTTAGCGCAGATATTAACAAAGCGCTCATACGAGCAGCCGTGCTTTCGCACCGGAATAATGCGAGAGTAGGTACAGCTAAAGTTAAGTCAAGAGGGGAAGTCAGGGGAGGTGGCCGAAAACCCTGGAGGCAGAAGGGTCTGGGACGAGCCAGGCACGGAAGCATCAGGTCGCCTATTTGGAAAGGCGGAGGAGTGGCGTTTGGTCCACAACAAAGAGACTACGGTTCTCCTTTGCCAAAGAAGATGAAAAGGCAAGCATTAGCATCAGCCCTTTCGCTAAAGGCGTCTGAGGGTAAAATCATAGTGCTTAAGGAACTGAAGATGGACAAACCCAAGACAAAAGAAGTATACGGGATTTTGAAGAAACTAGGGGCTGAACAGAGTTCCCTGATCATTACGGCAGATGTTGAACCCAACGTGGTCCTTTCGTCGCGGAACATTCCGGGCGTAAAGGTTACGACCGCAAGGCAGGTATCCACGTATGATGCTATGTCCAAGCGGTATCTCGTGGTTACAGAGGATGCACTCCGTATAATGGAGGAGGTATTAGCATGAACCTTACCGCCAGAGATATCATTATCGCTCCCGTTATTACGGAGAAGAGTAATGATCTTACAGCCCAAGGGAAGTATACTTTCAAGGTACATCCCAAAGCTACCAAGGCTGACATTCACAATGCAGTCGAGGAGATATTCAAGGTAAAGGTCTTACAGGTAAACACCGTTTCGATGAAGGGAAAATTCAGGAGAATGGGCTATTCTGTGGGGCGTACACCGAATTGGAAGAAGGCTATGGTGACATTAGCCCCAGGGCAGAAGATAGAATTCTTCGAAGGTATTTAGGACACCGTAAGGGAGGGAAATTGGTTGCCGGTAAAAGACTTTAAGCCAACATCACCTGGGCTTCGCCAGCGAGTGTCCGGTACTTATGAAGAGATAACCAAGACTGAGCCGGAAAAGAGTCTAGTTGTTTCCAAGAAAAAGTCGGCAGGGCGAAACTCTCAAGGCAAGATAACCGTACGTCATCGCGGCGGTGGCACAAAACAGTTGGTTCGTATCGTGGACTTTAAGCGTGACAAAGACGGTATCCCGGGCAAGGTTGCCGCGATCGAATACGATCCCGGCCGGTCAGCACGCTTAGCGCTTATCTACTATGCTGACGGCGAGAAAAGATACATTTTGGCTCCTTCAGGGATTGCCGTGGGGGACACAGTCATCTCAGGGCCTGATGCAGATATAAAGCCGGGAAATGCACTGCCCTTGGACAGTATACCTACGGGCACGTTTGTTCATAACGTTGAGATGGTTCCCGGTAAGGGAGGCCAGATCGCGAGATCCGCAGGCGCACAGGTTCAGCTTATGGCCAAAGAGGGCGGATATGCTCTTCTTAGACTCGCCTCAGGTGAACAAAGAAGGGTACCCGTTGCGTGCAAGGCCACTGTAGGTCAGGTAGGCAATGTGGAACACGAAAACACCAGCAAGGGCAAAGCAGGCGTCACCAGGCATATGGGATGGCGTCCAAGCGTGCGAGGTGCGGCGATGAACCCAGTGGACCACCCGCATGGAGGCGGAGAAGGAAAGGCTCCTATTGGAATGCCAGGGCCTGTAACTCCATGGGGCAAGCCTACGTTGGGGTATAAAACCAGGAAAAAGAATAAGGCGTCAGATAGACTTATCGTGAAGCGGAGAAAATAATGGAAGGAAGGAGGGGGCGATTATGAGCCGATCCAAGAAGAAGGGGCCCTATGTTGACCTTAAACTTCTGGCTAAGGTAAGGGCGATGAACGAAAAAGGTGACAAGAGGGTTATAAGAACCTGGGCACGCAACTCGACAATTGTGCCTGAAATGGTTGGCCATACTATAGCAGTTCATGACGGACGCAAGCATGTGCCCGTCTACATTACAGAAGACGCTGTGGGTCATAAATTAGGCGAATTCGCTCCCACACGTACATTTAGAGGCCATGGATCGCATACACAGCGCTCCACAGCACTAAAGTAAGGGGGTCTATTCGAAACTCATGGAAGCACGTTGCATAGTAAAACACATAAGAATATCCCCTACTAAAGTGGGCATAGTGGCCGACCTTGTGCGGGGGAAACCAGTTGACGAAGCGCTTGCCATTTTGAGGTTCACTCCTAAGAAGGCGAGCACAGTTGTGGAAAAAGCTATTCGTTCTGCGGTAGCTAACGCCGAGAACAATCATGATATGAGCAAGGACGAGCTGTATGTGTCGGAGATACACGTTGGACCGGGTCCAACCCTCAAGAGATACCATCCGAGACAGAGGGGACAGGCTTTTCCGATTTTGAAGAGAACTTCGCATTTGACTGTAGTATTGAAGGAAAGAGAGGAGGGTTAAGGATTTGGGTCAGAAAATTCATCCAAAGGGACTTCGTGTGGGCGTGATATACAATTGGGATTCCAGATGGTTTGCTACCAAGGAGTTTTCTGAGCTCCTCCTCGAAGACAAGAAGATTAGGGATTACATTAAAGGAAATTTGGGGCAGGCAGGTATTCCAAGAATTGAAATCGAGCGGAAGCCGCAAGAGATTACCGTATACGTTCATGCAGCTAGGCCCGGAATGGTCATAGGGCGTGGCGGCAGCGGTATTGAGAACCTACGTAAGGAACTTGCCAAGCAAACCGGCAAGAGAGTGAACGTGCATTGCATCGAAGTGAAGAGTCCGGAGACAGATGCCCAGTTGGTAGCTGAGAACGTAGCCGAATCAATAGCTAGAAGGGTATCTTATAGGCGAGCTATGAGGCAGGCTATTCAAAGAACTATGAGATCCGGTGCCAAGGGTATAAAGATTAGGGTATCGGGCCGCTTGCAGGGGGCAGAGATTGCTCGAAGTGAGAAGGCAAGCGAAGGCACCGTTCCATTGCACACACACAGAGCAGATGTTGACTATGGGTTTGCTGAAGCTCATACAACATATGGCCGCATCGG